>Ga0209692_10001349_pt1 | contig 34466 bp, 33 predicted proteins | sample tdDd472_FD_187129 | JGI IMG/M metagenome (GOLD analysis project Ga0209692, IMG submission 187129) | Marine sediment microbial communities from the Atlantic coast under amendment with organic carbon and nitrate - tdDd47.2 (SPAdes)... | ecosystem: Environmental > Aquatic > Marine > Coastal >...
CGAATACCTCTTACGCCTGATCCGCGAATACCCCGGACACCGCTACCGCGGATGCCACGAACACCGGAACCGCGAATACCGCGAACACCGCTACCGCGAATACCCCGGACACCGCTACCGCGAATGCCTCGGACGCCAGAACCGCGAATACCGCGGACACCGCTACCGCGAATGCCACGAACACCGGAACCGCGAATGCCACGAACACCGGAACCGCGAATGCCGCGGACACCGCTACCGCGAATGCCACGAACACCGGAACCGCGAATGCCGCGAACACCGGAACCGCGAATGCCGCGAACGCCTGAGCCGCGGATGCCCCGGACGCCGCTACCGCGAATGCCGCGAACACCTGAGCCGCGGATGCCACGAACACCGGAACCGCGAATGCCGCGGACGCCGCTACCGCGAATACCTCTTACGCCTGATCCGCGAATACCCCGGACACCGCTACCGCGGATGCCACGAACACCGGAACCGCGAATGCCGCGAACACCGGAACCGCGAATGCCGCGAACACCTGAGCCACGTATACCAGCAACGCTTGATACATCTTTTGCTGAGTTAGCTGAGTTTCCGCTGGTTTCAGCAACTGCAATGTTTGCGGTTACTAAAGATGCTGCTATCAATGCAGCTATCGCGAAAACACTAGAAAGTTTTTGCTTTCTGATCACTTCCACTTCTCTCCCTGCTTCAGGCGGAGCCTTCCTTCTGGCGGCTCTAGTCCTTTTTCACGTAGTGATAAATGGCTAGGCCTGTTTTTATCGGGTTGTCGCTGCGTTGATCGGGTTGGTCTTGCAGCGCTAACCAGTTGTCTATTTCTTCAAGCAGCGTTCTCGCGCGGTGATAAAAAAAGCGCTCGAATCTGGGTAGGTTTTCTGGGCTAATGCCGTTTTCCGTATAAACCTGACGCTCGAAAAATTTGTCTTTGGAGGAGGGGTTTCTCATGTTGTGATCCAGAACTTCGACGTAGTTCTGGAGAGAATCGATTAGCGAATCGATAGCCTCTGGAGAATCGCCCATCAGGATGTAGTCCCTGACGATCACCCGATACCAACCTGACTCCGTTTCCTCCACCGCGTTGGTCCGAACCAGTTCCTGCAGAACTTCTTCGACCTTCGTTTCATCTTTGAAGTGCTTCTTCACCAAGTCGGCAAAGCCGGGACGACCTACACCACCTTTTAAGTCGAGCTCTATCGGTATTCCGTAGGGCCCTGTGTATTCGGGGGCTGTATTCCACTCGTGGATCAGCGCCACCATCCGGTGCAAATCGGTGTCCAGTTCTTCCGCAGGCAGTAAGCGCTTCTCCGCAATTCGCTTTACTTCCGCTTCCTCCAGGCCGGTGATTACCGCGATGTCCTCGACCCGGGAGGAGGGCCGGTCATCTGCCGCCCCGTCTTCGATCGCGTCCAGAAATGCCAGCTTTGCTGACTCTTCAAATTCGGCGAACGAGACCCCGTTTCTTATGAGAATCCGCACCAGCGGTTTGAGAAGCCTGCGATACGCAGTAAGCAGACCTTGCTTAGATACAGAGCTCATAATTCAACTTAATATTGTTCAAAGCTGAATCTATGAGCCGTTTTATGTCGCGTCAACAATCTGACATAAGCCGATTCGCTGTCATTTTCGCGACGAAGCAAAGAAAAATAATTGTAAAAATAGTAACTAATAAAAACAATAAGATAGAAGTCAAATCTAGAAACTACTTATTGCTAAGTCTCATTAGTATTTTCCATAAGCACTTTGTATTTATAGGTATTTTGTTAAGTTTTGCGCAAATCGAGACCGGTGGGCGGTTGATTTTATGTAAAAAATTCTGACGCTCAGCGGCAAGCTCAAATCGCCGTGAGTTGCAGGCTGCTGTTGTGTAAGGAGTTATTTGACGCAGCGCGACGAAAACAGCGTTTTCAGGTTCTGTTTATGCAGCTGTTCCGAAGTTGTTCAGGCGTTGCGGCCAGATCGGACCGGACCGGAATTGAAGGTTGGTTTAGACGCTTCCCGGAGGGGAAGGCAGGAGAGTGGTCAGGCGCTTTCGTCGGGGGTGAGTGCGTTGATGCTGAGAGCGTGAATGTCGGTCTGCATCATCGTGCCAACAGCATCGTAGATCAGCCGGTGACGTTGCAACGGACGCAGGCCGGCAAAAGCGGGCGAAACAATATTCACGGTGAAATGACCCATGCCTGACCGGGCACCGGCGTGACCGGCATGCAGGTGGCTGTCATCAATCACCTCAATTGAGGTGACATCTATAGCTTCCCGAATAGAAGCTTCAATGCGTTGGAGTCTGTCGCTCATAATTAAGGCAGGACGTGTTTGAAAGGTTTAACAATGACGGATGCGTAAACGCCTGCATCAACATACGGGTCAGCATCGGCCCATGATTGAGCGGCCTCCAGATCTTCAAACTCGGCAACGACCAGACTGCCGGTAAAGCCGGCTTCACCGGGGTCGTTGTTGTCGATAGCGGGATGCGGGCCAGCCAGAATTAGGCGGCCTTCATTCTTTAGCGCTTCCAGGCGCTCGAGATGGGCGGGGCGGGCTGCCAGACGCGTCTCAAGGCTGTTGTCGATGTCCTGACTGATGATGGCATAAAGCATTGTTAATCCTTGGGTATTTCATTTTCACCGGTGTCACCGGAGGCCTCTTCACCCGCAGTTTCTTCCGGCATTCTTTTTGAGATCCACAGCGCCTGTAGGAGGAAGAAAACCACCGTCAGGCCGAGCAGGCCGAACAGTTTGAAGTTCACCCAGATGGCTTCTTCGAAGCTGTAGGCGACGACGATGTTCGCTGTGCCGGACACCAGAAAGAAACCGACCCACATCAGGTTCAGTGTCTTCCAGTCTTTGTCGTCCAGCTTGAATTCGTCTTTGGCGACGGATTCCATCAGGCGCTGCACCAAAGGTTTCTTGCCAATGAACTGGCTGCCCAAGAAGGCCAGAGCGAATGCCCAGTTCAGTACTGTGGGCTTCCACATAAATATAAGGTCGTTTTTCAGCAGCAAGCTGATGCCGCCCAGCACGATGACCAGACCTGCTGAGATCAGAACGGCTTTCTGCACCTTCCGGGTTAGTGCCCAGGTAACGACAACCTGCACGGTTACCGCAATCATGATGACTGCGATCGCAGTGTAAAAATCCTTGGTGACCCAATACGCGACGACAAACGCGATAACGGGCAGAAAATCGAGAAAAGCCTGCATGTAAACAAGTGCCTGATAAACGGAAGGCGCATGATACTGAAAATATTCACTGCCGGTGTCGCTTTTCTGCCCGAAAACACTAAACTCTTGCGGTGCTCAACTAGCGTAAGGACGCGCGACCTCCGCCATGGCCCGCCTGCTCGACATTCATCCGGACAATCCCCAGCCCCGCCTTATTAAACAGGTGGGTGAGGTGCTGCGTGCCGGTGGCCTCGTTGCCTATCCGACGGATTCCAGTTATGCGATTGGCTGGCACATGGGTGACCAGCGGGCTGTGAAAGAAGTGCAGCGGATCAGAAAGACCGGCAAGGATCACAACTTCACCGTGATGTGCCGCGATTTGTCGGAGCTTGCCAGCTATGCCCGGGTCGATAACTGGGTCTACCGCTTGTTGAAGAGTCATACGCCGGGTTCGTACACATTTATATTGCAGGCAACCCGTGAAGTGCCACGAAGGGTGCTGAACCCCAAGAAGAAAACTATCGGCTTGCGTGTGCCTGATCATGCGGTGTCGCAGGCGATACTTGAAGAGCTCGGCGAGCCGATGATGAGTTCTACATTAATACTGCCGGGTGAAGACATGCCGATGACTGATGCGAGCGAAATTCTGCATCGCTTGGGTAACGACGTTGATCTGATCGTCGACAGCGGTAACTGCGGTATTTATCCCACCACCGTAGTGGAGCTCACCGGCGATTATCCGGTTGTTGCACGCGAAGGTTGCGGGGATGTTAGCGACTTTGTCTGAAGACTCTATATAAAGGCTTATACTGAACCTATGGGTGACTTTTCAGGCGCACTGCAAACGCTGTCGGTAGCGGCAATTCCTATTCTCTTTGCGATCACTTTGCACGAGGTGGCGCACGGTTGGGCGGCCAAACAATTTGGCGACCGTACTGCCGAGATGCTTGGGCGTCTGAGCCTCAATCCCATCAAGCATATTGATCCTGTGGGCACCATTTTGGTGCCGATGGCGATGGTGATTACCACCGGCTTCATGTTCGGCTGGGCCAAGCCGGTACCTGTTAATTTCAGTGCTCTGAACAATCCGAAACGGGACATGGTTTTTGTTGCTCTTGCGGGACCGGCCGCAAATTTCGTCATGGCCTTCATCTGGGCGGTGATTTTGAAGGTCACGCTGTTGGTGGGGACTCCGGGCGGAGGGGCGACGGAGTTCTTTCGTTCGATGGCAGACATCGGCATATTTTTTAATGTCTTACTGGCAGTATTTAACATGCTACCTATTCCACCTTTGGACGGCGGGCGGGTTGTCAGGGGGTTGGTCGATGAATCTATTGGCAGGACATTGGATAGAATCGAGCCGTTCGGGCTTATAATCGTTGTCGGGTTGTTGTTTATGGGGTGGTTGTTTCCTTTGATGCGACCGGCTCTGGAATTTTTTGAGCGACTCATCCTGTCTTTGGTTGGGTTGTGAGTGTGCAAAATGAGTGAATCGGACAAGCAATCCGAAGAGATTGTTGCCGAAGAAAATGCGGTGGGAGATGAGGTTCAGGGGGCAGAAACCGAAGCGGTTGCTGCCGGGTCTTCCGATGCTGATTCTGAGTCAACGAGTTCTGAGTCGACCAGTTCCGGGTCAACCGACGTTGATGCTGTTGCTGAGCCTGAAGTCGATCCTGAAGCCGAGGCCGCCCGCAAAGCTGCCCTGAAAGCCCGCGACGAACGCAAAACCACTATCCTCGCAGCCGCGATGGAGAAGAAAGCTCAGCAGCAAGCTGAAGCCGCCGAAGGCGGGCAGTCAGCCGATGGTGTTGAAGCCAATGGTGATGCCAGCGGTGAAGAGGGCGCCCAGGCAGAGTTAGGCAGTTCACCCCAACAGGCCGAAATGCCGTTCGCCGTAGTCGATGGCGAAGCGGTTACCCAGTTACCCCAGGATCTTTATATTCCGCCGCAGGCGCTTGAGGTATTTCTTGAAGCGTTTGCCGGCCCGCTCGATCTGCTGTTGTATCTGATTCGTCGTCAGAACATGGATATCCTCGATATCCCGATCTTCCAGATTACCGAACAATACGTCGAATACATCGAGCTCATGGCAGACCTGCAACTGGATCTTGCCGGTGAGTATCTGTTGATGGCGGCGATGCTCGCCGAAATTAAATCCCGCATGTTGCTGCCGCGTTCGGCTGAAACCGACGAGGACGATGAGGACGATCCACGTGCAGAGCTGGTGCGTCGCCTGCTCGAATACGAGCGCTACAAGAAGGCCGCCGACAACCTGGTCGAACTGCCGCGCATGCAGCGTGACACCCATCAGGCCCGCATCGATCCGGGCAAACGCGAAGTGGTTACCAAGCTGCCGGACGTGCAGCTGAACGAACTACTGGTAGCGTTCCGCGACGTACTGAACCGGGCGCAGATGTTTGCTCACCATCACGTTCAGGCGGAACAGCTGTCTGTCCGTGAGCGTATGACCGACGTGCTCGACCGTGTAACCGCCGAAGAGTTTATGGAGTTCCCGAGCCTGTTCGATCCGGCCGAGGGCAAGATGGGTGCTGCAGTGACGTTGCTGGCATTGCTTGAGCTGCTGAAAGCTTCGGTCATCGAAGTGGTACAGGCTGAGCCGTACACCCCGATCCATGTCCGGGCCACCGGCTCGGTTACCGATATTTCCGAAGAGCAGGCGGCGGAAGCCGACAGCTACGCCTAAATAGTTATAGAAGCAGATAAGAAGCTAATGGAAAACGAACAGAACAAGTCTGAAGAGATTGTTGACGAAGCCATCGAAGGGTCAACCGAAGAGCTGGTGGAAGAGGCGGTTGCCGAAGAGGTGACAGAAGCTGCTGACGAAGCAACAGAAGAAGCTGAGCTCGAGGCGGCTGAAGAAGCGGCTGCTGCAAAATCGGAAGACGCTGAGAATGACGCGTTTGAGAAACCGGAAGAGGGCGAGGAAGAAGAGCAGCCTGCCGTCTCCGGCAATCAGCTTAAATACATTCTCGAAGCAGCGCTGCTGGCCAACGGTGAGCCGCTGAATATCGATGCCCTGAGCGGCTTGTTTGGCAAGCGCAATGCACCGCCGAAAGACGAGATACGTACCGCACTGAAAGAACTGCAGGCCGATTACGAAGCGCGTGGCATCGAACTGATTGAAGTGGCCAGTGGCTTCCGCATGCAGGTGCGTCACACCATGTCACCGTGGCTTGGCAAGCTCTGGGAAGAGCGTCCGCCGCGTTACTCACGCGCCCTGATGGAAACCTTGGCAATCATTGCGTACCGCCAGCCACTTACCCGTGGCGACATCGAAGAGATTCGTGGCGTTGCAGTCAGCACCAACATTATTCGCAGCCTTCTGGACCGCAGCTGGATTCGTCCGGTGGGTCAGCGTGATGTGCCGGGTCGTCCGACTCTGTATGCCACCACCAAACAGTTTCTCGACTACTTCAATCTGAAGCGTCTCGAGGATCTGCCGCCGCTGGCAGAACTTGCTGAGCTCGATCCGGTGAACGTGCAGCTCGAACTGGGTGTGCCCGAAGGCGTTGAAGAGCAGTCTGATGGTGTCGCACCCGGTGCTACCGAGCCGTTGGTTGCTCAGGCCGAAGCCAACGATCTACCGGAAGAGCCTGCGTCGGTTACTTCTCTGGATGAAGTGCGTGAAGCACGGGCTGAAGACGAAGATACTGAGGCAGAGTCTGAAGCCCAGTCTGACGTAATCGTAGAAGAGGCAGAAGCAGTCGAGTTGTCTGCTGAAGCAGAAGCTAACGATGCAGATGAAGCGGCTGAAGAAGTGGCCAAAGAAGTATCTGCTGATGCTGCCGAAGATGCTGCTGAAGAAGAGCAGCCCTCAGCCACTGTTGTACCCATCAACAAGTCTTAATTGCACTGACCCGTGGCCGAAGAACGCTTACAAAAGTGGCTTGCACAGGCCGGTCACGGTTCCCGCCGTCAGCTTGAACAGCTGATTAAAGAAGGCCGAATTAAGGTCGACGGCAAGGTTGCCGAGCTGGGTTGCAAGGTTACCGGTCGCGAGAAAATCGAGATCGACGGTCGTCTGCTGCGTGCACCAAAGCAGGATCAACGTCTGCGTACCATCATGTATTTCAAGCCGGCCGGTGAGATTTGCACTCGTTCCGACCCGGAAGGGCGTCGCACCATTTTCAAAAGTCTGCCGAAAGTTGTGGGTGCCCGCTGGGTCAGTATCGGTCGCCTCGACGTGGCAACGTCAGGTCTGCTGTTGCTCACCACTGACGGCGAACTGGCCAACAAGCTGATGCATCCTTCTTCCGAAGTGGCCCGCGAATACATGGTGCGGGTGAAGGGCAAGCCTACTGACGAAGAGTTGAAGCAGTTGCAACAAGGTATTCAGCTGGACGATGGAATCGCCCGTTTCGAAAAGCTGCAGCCTACCAAAGACGAAGGTGTGAACCGCTGGTACCGGGTGATGTTGCGCGAAGGCCGCAACCGTATCGTGCGCCGTATGTGGAACTCTTTAGGCTATGACGTAAGTCGTCTGATGCGTGTTAGCTACGGCCCCATTCAGTTGCCGCGTGGCCTGGGTAAAGGCAAACACCGCGAGCTCACGCCTGGTGAAATTAAGGCACTGAGACAGGCTGTGAAGCAGCAGGCAGTGAAATAACGTTTCGAGCCTTATTTGCTCTGACAATCAATGCTCTGGCCGTTCGTGTCCGAGCTGTCTTCACCCATTAAATAAAGATACGGCGCCATGATGTCTTGGGGCGTTTTCAGTGACTCGGGATCTTCACCGGGATACGCCGCAGCACGCATGTTGGTGCGGGTAGCACCCGGGTTAATGCAGTTCACCCGTACGTTCGATACCTCGCCTTGCTCATCGGCCAGTGTTTCCATCAGGCCTTCAGTGGCGAACTTCGATACCGCGTAAGCACCCCAGTACGCACGGCCTTTGCGACCCACACCGCTTGAGGTAAATACGATGGATGCGGACGGGGCTTGTTTCAGAGCAGGGAATAGCACGCGCGTCAGCACGAACTGGGCGTTCACGTTGATGTGCATGACTTCCATGAACGTGCCCACCGGATACTGATCAATAGGTGCTCGCTCACCAAGGCGGCCGGCATTGTGCAAGAGGCCGTCTAAGCGACCGAATTCTTCTTCGATGCTATTGGCCAGATTCTGGTATTCGTCCGGCTGTGCAGTACGAAAATCCATGACAGCAATACTCGGACGGGCGCCGCCGGCCTCAACGATCTCGTCATAAACCGCTTCAAGTTTCTTTTGTGTGCGTCCAAGCAAAATCACCTGCGCTCCGTGAGCAGCGTAAGTGAGGGCTGCGGTCTTGCCGATGCCGTCGCCGGCGCCGGTCACCAAAATCACTTTGTCTTTCAGCAGGTCTTGCGGCGCATCGTACTGTTGCGCCGTCTGATTCAGGTTGTCTGTCATGTTTTAGTCTTCTTTTGCGGCGTCGTCTTCGGTTTTTTCGAAGCTGACGCTTGGACGCAGGGCAGTTTCAATCAGCGGCGGATCTTCGGGTGCCTTGCCGGCTTGCACGCCCAGTTCTTTAAATTTGCGGGTGGTTGGCAACACGCGGGTATCGAGTGAGCCAATGGCCTGATTGTAACTCTTTACGCTGGATTCGAGGCGTTTGCCGACGTTCGCGAGATGCCCTGTGAAGGTGCCCATGCGTTCGTACAGTTCCTCAGCCAGCTTCTTGATCTCTTCCGCATTCTCGGCGAGAGACAATTGCAGCCAGCCGTAGGCAATTACTTTGAGCAACGCCACAAGGCTGGTGGGCGTGACCAACATGACCTTCTGGCGCAGGGCTTCTTCCAGCAAATTCTGGTTTTCATCGAGTGCGGCCGTGAGGAACTGGTCGCCCGGAATGAATAGCAAGGCGAAGTCAGGGCTGCGGTCGAACTGGGCCCAGTAGGCTTTTGCAGACAGTTCTTTCACGCGCGCCTGCACGTTGCGGTGATGACGCACCAGAGCCGCTTTGCGTTCTTCATCGCTACTTGCTTCGACGGCTTGCAGGTACGCATCCATCGGTGTCTTGGCATCGACAACGATCATGCCTTCATCCGGCAGTCGCACGATCATGTCCGGACGCAGCTGACCGCCATCTGTATTGACGGTTTCCTGCTCGGTGAAGTCGCAGTGGTTCACCATGCCTGCCAGTTCGGCGAGGCGGCGCAGTGTCAGTTCGCCGTACTGACCACGTACTTCCGGACGGCGTAAGGCGGTGACCAGTTTGTTGGTTTCGTCACGCAGTTGCTGCTGACCGGTGGACATCTGCTCAATTTGGGTCTTGATGCTGCCGTAAGCTTCGGCGCGGGTTTTCTCGATAGAAGTGATTTGTTCGCGGGTCTTGTCGAGCGCTTCAGCTAAGGGTTTCACGAGGTTTTCGACAGCTTTCTCCCGGGCCTGCATGTCGGCATCGGCTTTCTGGTGCTGCGAGCCCAGGCGTTCCTGAGCAAGGTCGAGAAACATCTTGTTGTTGCGTGCCAGAGAGTCCTGTGCCATCTCCTGAAACGCCGCTTTCAAAGAGCTTTGCGCCTGCTTCAACGCTTCGGCCTGTTCGGCGATGCGGGCTTCATCGGTGAGCAGCAGCAGATCTTTTTCGTGAATGGTGGCTTCCAGTTTCACGCGTGTGGCGCGGGCGAGCAGAAACTGAATCAGCCAGCCAAGCGCAAAGCCGCCGAGCAAGGCGAGCAGCGGATAAAGGATTTGCGGGTCGCTCAGTTGTGACATGTTGGCAGTGATTCCTGCGACAAAGACTAGTGGGTGTAGCTGTTCAGTATACCGATGAGTTCCGCCGGTGAGTCGATAATGTGGTCGGCTTGCCAGTTCTCTGCAGCGTCATCCGGAAGGATGTAACCGTAGGCTGCAGCTACCGTGATCATGCCGGCGCTGCGGCCGGCTTCGATGTCGCGGTCGGCATCACCGATGTATACCGATGCCGGGCCTTCCAGACCTGCCTGCGCCATCCCGTGCAATAACGGTTCGGGTGCCGGTTTGCGTTGGGGCAGGGTGTCGCCGCTCACCACGCAGGCGCAACGGTCGTAAAGGTTGAGCGACTTCATCAGCGGGTCGGTCAGAAACGCAGGCTTATTAGTGACCACGCCCCACAGCAGTTCATTGGCTTCCAGCAGTTCCAGCAATTCAGCCATCTCATCGAACAGTAAGGTTTCGTCGGCCAGTCGTGCCGCATAGATATCCAGATATTCCGGTACCAGCGCCATCACCTGGTCTTCATTCAGTTGCGGGAACGAGGCTCTGATCAGACCTGCTGCACCGGTAGATACATAGTCACGTGCAGCGTTGTATTCCGGCATCTCAAACCCGTGTTTTTCACTTAAAGGTTCCAACGAGGCGACCATGTCCGGAGCGGTGTCGAGCAGCGTGCCGTCCAGGTCCAGCAACACGCCTTTGATACGGGTCTTCAACGACATTTTTTATTCCGGGACATCGTTTATTCCGGACGCTTAAAGGCAGCGAGGTAATTGATGTCGATGTCATCGCCGAGGCTGAACTCTTTCGACAGCGGGTCGTAGCTGATGCCGGCCATGTCCGTCAGTTCGAGGCCTGCCGCACGTGCCCAGCGATTCAGTTCAGAAGGTTTGATGAAGCTTGCGTATTCGTGCGTGCCTTTGGGCATTAAGCCGAGCACATACTCAGCGCCGACAATCGCACCGAGAAACGATTTGACGTTGCGGTTCAGTGTTGAAAGCACAACGCTGCCGCCGGGCTTAACCAGACCTGCAAGCGATGCAATGAGGGCTGCAGGGTCGGGCACGTGTTCCAGAACTTCGAGACATGTCACAACATCGAAAGCACCGGGTTTTTCAGCCAGCAAATCGTCAGCGGAAATCAGTTGGTAGTCCACCTTCAGCCCTGATTCGAGCAAGTGCAGTTTGGCTACTTCGATGGAGTCCGGTGCCAGATCAATGCCTGTAACCGCAGCGCCTTTGGTTGCCATCGCTTCAGCCAGCAGACCACCGCCACAGCCGACATCCAACACCGTCTTGTCGGTCAGAGAGGTCTGTCTGTCGATGTATTCGACACGCAGCGGGTTGATCAGGTGCAGCGGTTTGAACTCGCTGTCGGCATCCCACCACCGACTGGCGAGGTCGTTGAACTTGTTTATCTCCGCCTGGTTTTGGTTTTGCTGGTCTGCTGTGGTCATGCTTCTTTCTGCGTGTCAGTGATGCGGGCGTGCCAGGCAACGGCTTGTTCAATCGTGCCGGCTTCGTCCAGTGTTTGCAGTTCGCGGTTGGTCATCAGCGCCTGTCCGGCTACCCAGACATCGCTCACCTGATCACGACTGGCTGCGTAAATAATGGCAGACACAGGATTGTAGACGGGTTGGCAACTGGCCGCACTCAGGTCGATGCAGATGAGGTCCGCAGCTTTGCCGGGTTCAATCGAGCCGGTTTCTTCGGCGATTCCCAGAGCGATCGCGCCGTTGATGGTGGCCATCTCCAGTACGGTCTCGGCGGGCAGGGCAGAGGCATCACCTGTTGCGCCTTTCTCGCGAAGCGCTGCAGTACGCATCTCGCCGATCATGTCGAGGTCGTTGTTGCTGGCGGCACCATCGGTACCCAGTGCGACGTTCACGCCGTTACCGATCAGCTTGCTAACGGGGCAGTGACCGCTGGCAAGTTTCAGGTTCGATTCGGGGCAGTGAACAACATTCGCCTGCACCTCGCCGAGCCGGGCAATTTCCTCATCAGTTGCCTGGGTCAGGTGTACTGCGAGCAATTGCGCACCCAATAGATTGGCATCCGCCACGACATCGAGGGGGCGTTTGCCATGTTGTTCCTGACACTGTTCAACTTCGCCCGCCGTTTCGGCCACATGGATGTGTGCTTTGGTGTCGAGCTCATTGGTGAGCACAGCGATGCGGGCCAGGTTCTCCGGTGACACCATGTAGGGCGAATGGGGTGCGAAGACGCTGGTAATCAGCGGGTGACCTTTAAAGCGGTCGTGTACGGCCAGACCTTTATGCAGATATTCCTCGATGTCCGAGGCCCACGGGGTGGGAATATCGATGGCAATCAGGCCCACACTGCAGCGTATACCGGTTTCGGCAGCCGTTTCGGCGATGACGTCCGGGAAGAAATACATATCGTTAAAGCAGGTTGTGCCGCCGCGGATCATCTCGGCGATGGCGAGGCGGGTGCCATCGCGGACGAAATCGGGGCTGACCCAGGCGCCTTCGGCAGGCCAGATGTGCTCTTCCAGCCACACCTGCAGCGGCAGATCGTCCGCAATTCCCCGCAGCAATGTCATTGAAGCGTGGGTGTGGGCGTTGATCAGTCCGGGCAGCAGCGCGTGCTCAGGGCGCTCTATGAGCTCATGTTCCGGGTGGGCTGCTACGGCGTCAGCCACGGGCAAAATAGTCTCTATGCGCCCCTCAGTGACCACAACTGCATGATTTTCAAGCACCTGTCCGGCCGGTCGTACTGGAATCACCCAGCGCGGGGCAACGATGTAATCGGGGGTGCTCATGGTTGTTCAGGCTCCGGAAGGATGCGTTAAAGCGACGGGATTGTTGCGGCGATAATGCCTGATTAACCGGTCCGGCGGAACACGCTTCCGGCAGAGCGCTTCAGACCGCCTTTTTTGACCCGGATCCGGGCTTAAAAAACAGGGGCTGAAAAGACCAAATTACCCCTCATTAATACTGCTGTTCACGAGGGGTCTGTGCTACCATACGCCCTTAATTTTCAACGGTTGCACCACTCCGCCTGATGCTGAAAACCGGCATCAGCAAATGACCTTTCGGGCATGCTGCCAAAGGGTCGGGGGAAGCAGGGGTGGTAGCCGCCGAAAAAGAACGACTGCCTAGCAAGAATTCGACGAAAAAAGCTGACTGAAAACCGCTGCTGCACCGCCCGGATTATCACCTGCGGTACGCCGCCTTTTTGCAGTTTGCATGTAAGAACACACCTGAAGAATAAACGTAAAGCGGAAACCCTGATTGCCCATGTCTGAAGCGTCTGAACAAGTACTACCGGTAAATCTCGAAGACGAAATGCGTCAGTCCTATCTCGATTACGCGATGAGCGTAATTGTCGGCAGGGCGCTTCCGGATGTTCGCGACGGTCTGAAGCCGGTGCATCGTCGCGTGCTCTATGCGATGCGTGAACTGGGTAACGATCATTCGAAGCCTTATAAGAAATCGGCCCGTGTCGTCGGTGACGTGATCGGTAAATACCACCCGCACGGTGATTCTGCTGTTTACGACACCATCGTTCGTATGGCTCAACCATTCTCGCTGCGTTATCTGCTGGTCGATGGTCAGGGTAACTTCGGTTCTGTCGACGGCGATGCTCCGGCCGCCATGCGTTATACGGAAGTTCGTATGACCCGTATGGCCGGTGAGCTGCTTGCGGACATCGACAAAGAGACGGTCGATTTCGCAGAAAACTATGACGGTTCCGAGAGCGAACCTACTGTTCTGCCAACCCGTGTGCCCAACCTGCTGATCAACGGTTCTGCCGGTATTGCCGTGGGTATGGCCACCAATATCCCGCCCCATAATCTGGGCGAGGTATTGGACGCAACCCTTGCGGTTATTGAGAATCCGGACGTTGGCGTGGCCGAGCTGATGGAAAAAATGCCCGGACCGGACTTCCCGACTGCCGGCATTATCAACGGCACCCAGGGCATCTACAGCGCCTACACCACAGGCCGTGGCCGTGTGCATATCCGCGCCCGTCACCACATCGAAGAAGTCGATAAGAAGGGCAAGGAAGCGATTGTCGTTACCGAATTGCCTTATCAGGTGAATAAAGCCCGTTTGATCGAGAAGATCGCCGAGCTGGTGCGTGACAAGAAAATCGAAGGCATCACCGAGTTGCGTGATGAGTCCGACAAGGAAGGTCTGCGTGTAGTCATCGAACTGCGCCGCGACCAGATGCCGGACGTGGTGATGAACAACCTCTACAAGCAGACGCCGCTGCAAACAGTCTTTGGTATCAACATGGTTGGCTTGCTCGACGGCCAGCCGCGTTTGCTGAATCTGAAGCAGATGCTCGGTGCGTTCTATCGCCACCGCCGTGAAGTTGTTACCCGCCGCACCATTTACGAACTGCGTAAAGCGCGTGACCGTGCTCATATCCTCGAAGGTCAGGCTGTTGCTCTGGCCAACATCGATCCGGTTATCGAGCTGATCAAGAAGTCGCCCACGCCGGCTGATGCCCGCGAAGCGCTGGTCGCTGCCACCTGGGCACCGGGTGATGTCACAGACATGCTGGAACGTGCCGGCGGCATCGATACCCGTCCTGAAACGCTCGAAGGTGATTACGGTCTGACCGACGGCAGTTACCGTTTTTCAGAGGCTCAGGCGCAGGCTATTCTCGACCTCAAGCTGCATCGTTTGACGGGGCTTGAGCAAGACAAGATTGTCAATGAATACAAAGAGATACTCGAGCGAATTAAAGAGTTTATCGAGATTCTCGAAAACCCGGATCGTCTGACCGAAGTCATCATCGAAGAGCTCGAAGACATCCGTGAACGCTACGGTGATGAACGTCGTACCGAGATCACTCAGGACTACAGCGATGTAACCGTTGAAGACCTGATTCCGCAGGAAGATCTGGTGGTCACGCTGTCGCACGGCGGCTATGTGAAGTCGCAGGGCCTCGATACGTATCAGGCACAGAAACGCGGCGGTCGCGGTAAGACGGCCACCAAGATGAAAGACGAAGATTTCATCGACAAGCTGTTTGTTGCCAACAGTCACGACACGCTGCTGTGTTTCTCAAGTGCCGGCAAGGTGTATTGGCTGAAGGTGTATCAGGTACCCAGAGCCAGTCGCGGTTCACGCGGTAAACCGATTGTGAACTTGTTGCCACTGCAGGCCGATGAACGCATCAACGCCGTGCTGCCGGTGAAAGAATTCGACGAAGATCACTTCGTGTTCATGGCAACCAGTCGCGGTACTGTGAAGAAAACGACACTTGAGCAGTTCTCGCGTCCGCGCAGCAACGGCATCATCGCTGTTGACCTGCGTGACGGCGACAAGCTGGTCGATGTAGCGATTACCGACGGCAGTAACGACATCATGCTCTACGCCAGTACCGGCAAGGCTATTCGTTTCGCTGAGCGCGACGTGCGTGCCATGGGCCGTGGCGCAGCCGGCGTCCGCGGCATCAAGATTCCGGGCGATCACGAAGTGATTGCTTTGATTATCGTCGGCGACGGCGATGTGCTGATGGCCTCCGAAAACGGCTATGGCAAACGCACTACCGTCGAGGAGTTCTCGGTGCAGGGCCGTGGTGGCCAGGGTGTGATTGCTATTAAGACCAGTGATCGCAACGGCCGAATGGTTGGCGCTTGTCAGGTCAATAACGAAGACGAAGTGATGCTGATCAGTTCCGGCGGCACCTTGGTGCGTACTCCCGTGGCGGACATCTCGATTCAGGGGCGTAACACTCAGGGCGTCACACTGATTCGCATGGGTGATGGCGAGCGTCTGGTGGGTATGGACCGCATCGTTTCCCTGCAGGGTGAAGAAGGTCTCGACGGCGAAGCCGGTGAAGAAGATTCCGGCGAGTCTGCTGAGGACTGACGCGTAATAACAGTTTTTTAGATTGAAATATTCCGGAGCTATTCTGTAGCGCTGCAGTTCTTCGGAAGTAATTAGGTGGATATAAACACAATGTCACGAGTTCATAATTTTAGTGCCGGTCCTGCGGCTTTGCCGTTGGAAGTTTTGGAAGAAGCCCAGTCTTGTCTGACTGACCTGGGTGGCTCCGGCATGTCTGTGATGGAAATCAGCCATCGCAGTAAGCCGTTTATCGCTATCGCAGAGCAGGCCGAAGCCGATCTGCGCGAGCTGATGAACATTCCTGACGATTACGCTGTGCTATTCCTGCAGGGTGGTGCCACTCAGCAGTTTGCTTTGCTGCCGATGAACCTCTGTGCCGAAGGTCAGACAGCCGACTATCTTGTTACCGGTAGCTGGTCGAAGAAAGCCTACAGCCAGGGTGGTGCGGTTTGTAACGCCAATCTTGTGGCTCAGGGCGATAACGCTTCTGTGCCGGCTGTCGACAGCTGGAACCTGACCCCGGACGCCGCTTACTTTGCGTTCTGCGAGAACGAAACCATCGGCGGTGTGCAGTTCCACGAGCTGCCCGAAACCGGCGACGTCCCGCTGGTGGCTGATATGTCTTCCAGCATTCTGTCGCGCCCGATTGATGTCAGCCGTTTCGGCGTCATCTACGCCGGTGCCCAGAAGAACATCGGTCCTGCCGGTCTGACTATCCTGATCGCCCGCAAAGACCTGCTCGAGAAGGGTGGTGAGAATCTGCCGCCGATCCTGCGTTATCAGACTCAGGCTGAAGCCGGTTCTATGTCCAACACGCCGCCGACCTTTGCCTGGTATCTGGCTGGTCTGGTGTTTAAATGGCTCAAGGCGAAAGGTGGCCTTGAGGCTATGGGCGAGATCAACAAGCGCAAGTCAGATGCCCTGTACGCGGCTATCGACGGCTCTGATTTCTACGCAAACCCTGTGGCTATCGAGAACCGTTCATGGATGAACGTGCCGTTCACTCTGGCGAACCCGGATCTTGATGCCACTTTCCTGGCAGAAGCTGAGCAGGCCGGTCTGATGAATCTGAAAGGTCATCGTTCTGTCGGCGGTATGCGTGCCAGTATTTATAACGCTGTTTCTGAAGAGTCTGTGAATGCGCTGATCGCGTTCATGGCCGAGTTCGAAAAACAGCACGGTTAATTTGATTACTACTTTTAATAAATTTTTGAAGCGACATTAGTCATGTACAAAGTACTTACCCTGAACAATATTTCTCCGGAAGGTCTGAAGCTGCTGCCGGGTGATCAGTATGAAGTAGGCGATGAGGTAGAGAACCCCGATGCCATTCTGCTGCGCTCCTACAAAATGCACGATCAGGATTGGCCGGATACCGTTAAAGCTGTAGCCCGTGCCGGTGCCGGCGTTAACAACATTCCGCTGGATGAGTTCACCAAGCGCGGCGTGCCTGTGTTTAACGCTCCGGGCGCTAACGCCAACGCCGTGAAAGAGCTGGTTGTAGGCGGCATGTTGCTGGCAGCCCGTAATCTGGCTCAGGCTGCTGAGTACACGCAGGCGCTGGAAGGTGAGGGCGACGAGCTTAATAAGAAAGTCGAAGCCGGTAAGAAGAAATTTGTCGGTTACGAACTGCCGGGTCGCACTCTGGGTGTGATCGGTCTGGGCGCAATCGGCGTGCTGGTTGCCAATGCTGCTCATGCTCTGGGCATGAAGGTTATCGGTTTCGATAACTTCATTTCTGTCCAGAATGCCTGGCAGCTATCTGCCGGTGTTAAGCAGGCCCGTAGCATCGATGAAGTGTTCCGCAACGCAGACATGATTACTGTGCACGTACCTTTGCTGGACGACACTAAAGGCATCGTTAATGCAGCCCGTATCGCGACGATGAATGAGAACGGCGTGGTAATGAACTTTGCCCGTGGCGGCATCGTTGATGACGCCGCTGTTCTGGCCAGTCTTGAGGCAGGTCACCTCGGTCGCTACGTCACCGACTTCCCTGCACGCGAACTGCTCGGTAACGACAAAGTGATCGCGCTGCCGCATCTTGGTGCGTCTACTTACGAAGCTGAATCAAACTGTGCCGTGATGGTTGCTCAGAATATGCGTGAGTATCTGGAGAACGGCAGTATTCGTCACTCGGTGAACTTCCCCGAAGCCGATATGCCGCGCACTACCGAAAGCCGCATCACCATTGCGAACGAGAATGTGCCCAACATGGTGGCGCAGATTTCTACCTGTCTTGCTGATGCCGGTTTGAACGTGGAAGACCTGTTGAACAAGTCCCGCGGTGATATCGCTTACACCATCGTTGATCTGAACGGTCCGGTTCCGGCGGAAACGCTCGATGCTATCCGTGGCATTGACGGTGTGATTAACGTACGTTGTCTTGGTCAATGCGGGTAATTAGCCGGTAAGGCGCTGCTAACCGAGTTAGTTATAGGGAGAACTGATGTCCGATAAAGACGAACAACAACCGGAAAATCTGGAAGGCATTCGCGACCAGATCGATGAGGTCGATGTTCAGATCGGGCAGTTAATCAGTCTCCGTGCGAAGCTGGCGCAGCAGATTGGCGACGCCAAGCGCAGCAGCAACAACGACGGCAAAGTCGAGTTTTATCGCCCCGAGCGCGAAGCTCAGGTGCTGCGTGCTGTAGCAGAGCGAAACGAAGGCCCGCTGGACGACGGTGAGGTCGTGCGCCTGTTCCGCGAGATCATGTCGGCCTGCCGAGCCTACGAAGAGCCTCTGCAGGTCGGTTATCTCGGCCCCGAAGGTACTTTTACCCATTCAGCCGTATTCAAGCACTTCGGTCATTCGGTAGGCACGCTGCCACTGGCGACTATTGAAGACGTCTTCCATGAAGTCGAAAACGGGGTGACCCGTTACGGCGTGGTTCCCATCGAAAACTCCAGCGCCGGCATGGTGAATCACACGCTGGATATGTTCCTGAGTTCGTCTCTTAAAGTGTGTGGCGAAGTCGAGATGCGTATTCGTCATCATCTGTTAGGCACGATGGAGTCGGCGGCGCAGGTGAATCAGGTGTGTGCCCATCCGCAGGCGTTGGCGCAGTGCCGTGCATGGTTGAACGAATACCTTCCTGACGCCGAGCAGATTCCGGTAGCGAGCAACGCCGAAGGCGCGAGACGTGCCCGCGAAGAAGAGGGCGTAGCCGCCATCGCCGGTGACGCTGCGGCCGATGTCTATGAACTCAATGTGCTCGTTGCCAATATTGAAGACAGCCAGGACAACACCACGCGCTTTCTGGTAATCGGCAACCGTGAAGCGCCGCCAAGCGGCGACGATAAAACCAGCCTGCTGATCACCTCTGCCGATTCCGATGATTCCGGTTCGCTGCACAAAATTCTGGAGCCGTTTGCCAAGCAGGGCATCAACATGAACCGCATCGAGTCGCGTCCGTCGCGCCGTCGCAAATGGCACTATGTGTTCTTCATCGACATCGATGGTCATGCCGAAGATGCGAATGTGAAGAAGGCACTTGAAGCTCTCGAGAAGCAGGCGCCGCTGTCGCGGGTGCTGGGCTCATACCCGAAAGCCATTCTCTAAAGACGCTTAAAGAATGTCGTCTACCGAGTTCAATGCTGCAGCTATAGCTGCTTCCTCTGTTTGTGACCTGACGCCTTATGTTCCGGGCAAACCGCTGGACGAGCTGGAGCGTGAGTACGGCATTAGTAATGCCGTGAAACTGGCCTCGAACGAGAACCCGCTAGGGCCTTCGGCTGCAGTCATTGCCGCAGTTGAGCGTGAAGCGCAGCAGCTTAACCGGTATCCCGACGGCAACGGCTACTATCTGAAGCAGGCTTTGTCGCAAAAGCTCGGTGTTGCGCCTGAGCAGCTGACGCTGGGTAACGGCTCGAATGACGTGCTGGTGCTTTTGGCCGAGGCGTTCTTAACGCCGGGTACGTCTGCGGTATTTTCTCAGTATGCCTTCGTTGTTTATCCACTTGCTGTTAAGGCGACTGGTGCGGAATCCATCGTGGTACCGGCTAACCCTGCCGGGCATCCGCAGGCATTGGGGCATGACCTTGATGCGATGCTGGCAGCTGTTCGCGACGACACGCGTCTGGTGTTTATTGCCAATCCGAACAACCCCACAGGTACCTGGGTAGAACCGGATGCGTTGTATGCATTTCTGGAAGCGCTGCCTTCTCACGTGGTTGCTGTGCTCGACGAGGCGTATTGCGAATACGGTGAGGATGCAGATGTCCGCCGGTCTTTGGAGTGGCTGCAGGAGTTTCCTAATCTGGTGGTGACTCGCACGTTTTCGAAGATCTACGGTCTGGCTGCATTACGGGTTGGTTACGGTATGAGTTCGCCTGAGGTTGCAGATCTTCTGAACCGCATCCGTCAGCCGTTCAACGTGAACTCGGTCGCACTTGCTGCCGCCCAGGCTGCTCTTGATGACGAGGGTTGGTTGAATCTGGCGCGTGAATTGAACTCTGCCGGAATGGCGCAACTGGAAGCTGGCTTGCAGGGATTGCCTGTCACTATTGTGCCGTCGAAGGGTAACTTTCTGTTGCTAGACTTCGGCAGGGATGTGGCAGATTTGAATGAAGCTTTGATGCGCGAGGGCGTTATTGTGCGACCCGTTGCAAACTATGGTTTGCCTAACCACCTTCGTGTCAGCATCGGCACGCAGGAAGAAAACGGGCAGTTGTTAAAAGCGCTAGGTAAAGTACTGAACTCATGAATGGCGGAACCGCAAAATTTATCGTCGAGCCGGGCAATGCACTGAATGGCACTGTCACCGTACCCGGTGACAAATCTATTTCGCATCGCTCGTTAATGCTGGGTGCTGTTGCCGAAGGTCAGACCCATGTGAAGGGTTTTCTGCCGGGTGAAGACTGTCTGGCAACGCTCGCCGCAATGCGTGCTATGGGTGTTTCGGTAGAGCGTATTTCTGAAACCGAAGTGATTATTAATGGCGTCGGTATGCGCGGTTTGAAAGCGCCGGCAGACGTAATTGATCTCGGTAACTCCGGCACCGCGATGCGCCTGATGATGGGTTTGATGGCCGGTCAGGCATTCGATGTCGAGATGACCGGTGACTCTTCTTTGCGTTCACGCCCGATGGAGCGTGTTGCCAAGCCATTGCGCGAGATGGGGGCTGCAGTTACTACTACTGATGGTAAGCCGCCGGTCAACGTGGAGGGCGGAGCACAGTTGTGCGGCATGGAATACGCAATGCCGATGGCCAGCGCTCAGGTGAAGTCTGCGGTTTTGCTGGCCGGTCTTTATGCCGAGGGTGAGACGGCAGTCATTGAGCCTGCGGTAACCCGCGACCATACAGAGCGCATGCTGCAGGGCTTTGGTGTGGCGGTGAAAGTTGACGGTGCCCGTTCGTCTTTGCAGGGTGGTGCCACTCTGAAAGGCATGGCTATTGATGTGCCTGCCGATATTTCCTCGGCGACGTTTCCATTGGCGGCTGGCTGTGTGTCTGCAAGTGGCGCTGTCAGCGTCGTGCACGCGGGTATTAATCCAACCCGCACGGGCATCATCGATATCCTCCGCCTGATGGGGTGTGATCTTACCGTCAGCGATGAAAGCGAAGTGGGTGGCGAGCCTGTTGCAACACTGACAGCGGCTGCGTCAAAGCTTAAAGGCTGTGATATTCCGCCCGAACTCGTGCCGCTCGCTATTGATGAGTTCCCTATGGTGTTCGCATTGGCTGCGTTGGCCGAAGGTGAGACCCGTATCACCGGCGCTGAAGAGTTGCGTGCAAAAGAAAGTGATCGCATCAGTGCGATGGTGGATGGATTAAAGAACCTTGGTGTTCAGGTTGAAGAGTTTGAGGACGGGGCAGTAATCCACGGCGGTGAAGTGGCGGGCGGTACCGTTGATAGTTTGGGCGATCACCGTATTGCGATGGCGTTCGCTGTGCTCGCATCCAATGCAACGGGCCCGGTTGAGATTCTTGATGTCGATAACGTGGCGACATCGTTCCCTGGCTTCGTCGATTGCATGACCTCGCTAGGATTAAAAATTCGCCTTGATAATGCGGAGAAGGGTTCGTGACCACTGTTGCTCCCGTGGTCGCAATTGACGGGCCGGGCGGCGCCGGCAAGGGCACCATTGCCCGTGAAGTGGCTCGCCGGCTCGGCTGGCATTTGCTCGACAGTGGCGCTTTGTACCGGCTGGTCGCCCTTGCTGCAATCCAACAAGAATGTGCCTGGGACGATGTTGCCGGTCTCGCGGAAATTGCGCGAAATCTTGATGTGAAGTTTGATTTCACCGGCGACGATGGCTCGGTTTTCCTTGCGGGACAAGAGGTTACGAAGGCGATTCGGGCTGAAGATTGCTCCAGAGGCGCTTCGGTTGTGGCCGCAATTTCTGAGGTCAGAACGGCTCTGATCCAACGCCAGCGCGACTTTCAGCAGTTTCCGGGGCTGGTGGCGGACGGCCGCGACATGGGTTCGGTGGTTTTTCCGGACTCGGCTTTAAAAATCTTCCTCACCGCGAGTATCGAAGAGCGGGCGCAGAGGCGCTATAAGCAGTTGAAAGACAAGGGAATGGATGCTAGTCTGCGCGACCTTTCCAGAGACATGGAAGAGCGCGACCGGCGTGATACGGAGCGAAAAGTCGCCCCGTTGAAGCCGCAGCCCGATTCCAAGCTTCTGGATACGACGAGCCTGAGCATTCCTGAAGTCGTGCAACTGGTGCTTGATTGGGTAGCTGAAAGCTATCCGGATGCCACCTGACACTTCCTTAATTCTTAAGCTTTTTTACTGGTGCGATTCACGTGGTGTGAGTCGTGTTTTTTTAACTAGCAGTTCGCTGCTATTTTTCTGGTCTGCCTTCGGGCAGTGTTTAAACAAATGACTGAAAGTTTTGCTGAGTTATTCGAGCAAAGTCTCGCTAACCAAAACATTAAAACCGGTGCCATCATCAACGGTACCGTTATCGAAATTTCCAACGACGTTGTAATCGTCAGCGCCGGACTCAAATCTGAAGCAGTAATTCCCAAGGCTCAGTTCCGTGATGAAAACGGTGAGCTTGAAGTGGAAGTGGGCGACGAAGTAGAAGTTGCTCTTGATTCTGTTGAAGACGGTTCCGGTGAAACCCGTCTGTCCCGCGAGCGTGCTAAGCGCGAACGCACCTGGACACGCCTTGAAGAAGCCTATGAAGGCGGCAAGATCGTTACCGGTGTTATCAACGGTCGCGTTAAAGGTGGTTTCACTGTTGAAGTTGAGTACGTACGTGCGTTCCTGCCGGGCTCTCTGGTTGATGTACGTCCGGTTCGTGATCCTTCTTACCTGGAAGGTAAAGACCTTGAGTTTAAGGTCATCAAGCTGGACCGCAAACGCAACAACGTCGTCGTTTCACGCCGTGCTGTAGTTGAAGAAGAGTACAGTGCTGAACGTGAATCTCTCCTGGAGAACCTGCAGGAAGGTCTGGTTGTTAAAGGCGTGGTCAAGAACCTCACCGACTACGGTGCGTTCGTTGACCTCGGCGGTATCGACGGCCTGCTGCATATCACCGACATGGCTTGGAAGCGCGTTAAGCATCCTTCTGAAGTTGTTAATGTCGGCGACGAAATCGAGGTTAAGATCCTGCGCTTTGACCGCGAGAAGACCCGCGTATCTCTGGGCATGAAACAGCTCGGTTCTGACCCTTGGAAAGAAATCGCACGTCGTTACCCGCAGAACACCCGTATCTTCGGCAAGGTTACCAACATTGCTGATTACGGTTGCTTCGTTGAAATCGAAGACGGCGTTGAAGGTCTGGTTCACGTATCCGAAATGGATTGGACCAACAAGAACGTTAACCCGTCTAAAGTCGTTGCAGTAGGTGACGAAGTTGAGGTTATGGTTCTGGAGATCGACGAAGAACGTCGTCGTATTTCTCTCGGCATCAAGCAGTGCCAGCAGAACCCTTGGGCCGACTTCTCTGCCAACTACAACAAAGGCGACAAGATCAGCGGCAACATCAAGTCGATCACCGATTTCGGTGTCTTCATTGGTCTGCCGGGCGGTATCGACGGTCTTGTTCACCTGTCTGACATCTCTTGGGATGACGTTGGTGAAGACGCTGTTCACAACTTCAAGAAAGGCGATGAAATCGAAACTGTCATTCTGGCCGTTGACCCCGAGCGTGAGCGTATCTCTCTCGGCGTGAAACAGCTGGATCAGGATCCGCTGTCGAGCTTCCTCGCAGAGCATCCGAAAGGCAGCATCGTTACCGGTAAGATCCTTGAAGTTGACGCTCGTGGCGCGATCATCGAACTGGCTGAAGGTGTTGAAGGCGGTCTGCGTGCTTCGGAAATCTCTTCCGAGCGTGTTGAAGACGCCCGCACACTGCTGAAAGCCGGTGAAGAAGTTGAAGCTCGTGTTACCGGTCTGGATCGTAAGAACCGCGTAGTTGCGCTGTCTATTAAAGCTAAGGAAGCTCACGAAGAAGCGGAAGCTGTTGAAAGCTATCGCAGTGAATCTGATGCTGCCAGCAGCGGCACGACTCTGGGTGATCTTCTCAAAGAGAAGATGGGTTCAGGCGAGTAAAGGAAGTAGGGCGGTCACTCCTCGCGGGGTGACCGTCAGTACCCCCGGACCTGGTCCGGAATTATGGGAGGCGCCACATTGGCTATGACTAAATCTGAACTGATTGAAATGGTCGCTAAGAAACAGCGGCATTTGCCGGCGAAAGACGTTGAGCTTGCCGTTAAGCATCTGCTTGAACTGATGAGTCAGTCTTTGGCAGACGGACAGCGGATTGAGATTCGCGGCTTCGGCAGCTTTTCATTGCACTTCCGTCCGCCCCGCATGGGTCGTAATCCGAAAACGGGTGAGGCTGTTGCGTTGTCAGGTAAATATGTACCTCATTTCAAGCCGGGCAAAGAACTGCGCGAACGTGTGAACGATAATCAGCATCTGCCGATTAAATAAGTTCACCTGTTAACGCTATAAAAGGCCGCTCTCAGAGCGGTCTTTTTTTATGGGCGGACTTTTTTGGTTAGGAGGTTGTGCGGAAGGGCGCTCTGCGCCGTTTTTGCATTACAATGCTGTGAGAGCACGGGCTCATAACTTGTATAGAAGAGCGCAGCGGAGGGCTGCAGGGACGATGCTAAGAAACTTGATACTCGGAATACTGGTGCTGGCAGCCATGCTGCTTGCCGTTGTGTTTGCGGCGCTCAATCCTGGTGTTGTGACGGTCGATCTGGCTTTTGCCGAGTTTGAGATGCAGAAGTCTCTGGCGTTCATTCTGGCCTTCGGTTTCGGTGCTCTATTTGGCATGTGTTGTGCGTTGTTACTGCTGACCCGCCTGATGCGTGATCGCAGCCGGCTGCGCCGTTCCCTGAAGCTTGCCGAATCTGAGGTGAGTTCATTGCGCACCCTGCCCGGAACGGATGCCGGTCAATAATGTTCTCTGATTCCGCTTTGATGGTCGCAGTACTGCTGTTTTTTGCGGCAGCGCTGGGCTATGTGTTTGCCCGTTTCGGTGGTGATGGTGACGAAGCGCCGCCGCCGGATCCCGAGCGCCTGAACTCGGACTACATTAAAGGTCTTAACTTCCTGCTTAATGAACAGCCCGACCAGGCGTTGGAAGTGTTTATCCGGATGGTCGAGGTTGACGAGAATACTCTTGAGACCCATTACGCGTTGGGCGGCTTGTTCCGTCGTCGCGGTGAGGTCGACCGGGCCATTCGCATTCATCAGAATCTGATTGCCCGCCCGAACCTCAATCAGGAGCAACGGGATCAGGCGTTCTTTGCTCTGGGCGAAGACTATCTCGGTGCCGGTTTGTACGATCGTGCCGAGTCGCTGTTTTTGCAGTTGCTGGAGTCAGGCAAGCACGGTGAGGCTGCGTTGGTGCAGTTGATCCGTATATGCGAACTGACCAATGACTGGGAGAAGGCCGCCGAATATTTTCTGCAACTGGAAGCCTCCGCTGCGGTTGAAACCAAGGCCGATCAGGCAGCTCACTACTATTGTGAGTTGGCGGAGCAGGCGATGGCCGGCGGTGATTTCGCGTCGGCTGCCAAGTGGTTGAAGCTCGCTGATGACCGTAACGTTGAGACAATTCGTACCCGTCTTGCGCAGGCGGATCTGGCGCGTGCTACCGGCGATCACGAGGCAGCCATCAAGCTGTATGAGCGGGTTATTACCCTCGAGCCCAGACTGGCATCGGAAGTGATTCCGGGGCTTGCCAAGAGTTGCCGGGAAAGTGGTCAGCGCGAGGCCCTGGAGCGTATTCTCACAGAGCTTAAAGAGGCTCATCCGCAGGCGCGGGATGCTATCGCATTGGCTGTGATCCGTGATCCGGAAATTGAGAACCAGACAGCGCTTGATTGTTTGCGTGAGTTCACCGCAACACATCCCATTCTGTCCTCCATCGTCGATATGGAGCAGTTGAACAGTGAAGATCCGGCAGTGAGTGCGGCGTCTGTCGGGCGCGTGCGGGCGGCACTGGGACGTATTGCTATGCATTCGCCGCGTTACCGCTGCAGTGAATGCGGTTACGCGACTATGGAACTGCTCTGGCAGTGTCCGAGCTGCCGTGACTGGGAGACGGTGATCCCTGCCCAGCAGCTCGCACTCGGTTCAATGCTGAGCTGATTCCTGTTTGCGTATATCGGTTGTCTTTTCGCAGTAATTGCTTGCGACCGTATTTCCCTCTGACTTTCCCTGATTGAGTTCGCGACTGTGTTCCTGGCGCGGCTTAACGTTCTTCTGACCGGCGTATAGGACGCCGCTTAGCAGGAGAATTTAAATGAATCTAACGATGTATAAGAACGCCTTGTGCGCACTGGTGGCCGGCGTGTTGCTGTCGCCTGCAATGAGTCTGGCAGGTCCGGTGGATATCAATACAGCCGATGCCATGACCATTGCTGAAGAGTTGAAAGGGGTAGGCTTGTCCAAGGCCGAAGCCATAGTTCAGTACCGTGAAATGCACGGTGATTTCGGCGCCCCTGAGGATCTGCTTAATGTGAAAGGCATCGGGCTGCAGATTTACGAAGTGAACCGCCAGAACATCCTTGTCAGCAACCGTGACTGACTAATGGCGGTCAATGCGGTGCGGGGCTTACTGTCCCGCATCGTTTTGCCGGATGCTGAAACTGGCGATGCTGTCGCGCTTTACGGTTCTTTATTCTGTATGATTCAACGCAGCTACAGCACTCGCGGGTGCCAGGGTTAACAGACGCAGAGAACAGCATGACAGCAAAAGTAGAAACAGCCGTTTTTCCGGTCGCAGGGCGTGGCACACGCTTCCTGCCCGCCACGAAAGCCGTACCGAAGGAGATGCTGCCTATCGTTGATAAGCCGCTGATTCAGTATGCCGTGGAAGAGGCTGTTGCTGCCGGTGCCAAGCGTCTGGTGTTTATCACTCATCACAGTAAAGGCTCCATCGAGTCGCACTTCCGTCCGAACTTTGAGCTGGAAAAGTTGCTTGAAGAGGATCAGAAGAATGAACTGCTGGAGTTGCTGCGTGACACGACCCCCGAAGGCGTACGGTTCTACTATGTAGAGCAGGGTGAGCCGCTGGGCCTGGGTCATGCGGTGTTATGCGCCAGACGCGTGGTTGGCGATGAGCCTTTCTTTGTGCATCTCCCCGATGACCTTATTCGTTCAGACAAAGGTTGTTTATCGGAACTGGCGGATGTCCATCAGCAGACGGGCAGCAGTGTGATTGCTGTTGAGACGGTGCCTACAGAACGCACTTCCAGCTACGGTATTGTCGATGTCGACGATAACGACGTCTTGCAACAGATCGTCGAGAAACCGAAGCCGGAAGAGGCACCCTCCAATCTGGCGGTTGTGGGGCGCTATCTGTTGACACCCGACATATTTGAGCTGCTCGAGAAGACCGAGCGCGGAGCCGGTGGAGAGATTCAGCTGACCGACGCTATTGCCAAGCAGCTGGAGCAACGTGAGGTACGCGCCTGTCGTTTCTCGGGCACCCGCTACGACTGCGGTAACAAATACGGCTATGTCACCGCCAATCTCGACTATGCGCTGGAACTGGACGACATCAGCGGCCAGCTGCATGCGCATTTGCGGGAACTGGAAGGCATCGATCCCGAATAGCCTCTTCGCAGGCTGCCTGCCTGCAAGCGCCGGGAAAGATCTGGAACGCCCCGGAAAGCCTTATGTATTGCAGCGGGTGAGCTGCAGCCCCTGCGGGGTCGTCCATATGCCAGTATTTCTAAGGATATGAGGTATTTGTCTAATACCAAGCTGGACTGGGGCGCCCAAGTCTGGCATTTTACGCGCGCTTTCAGAGTCTTGGCTGCACCGCGGTGCCCGGAACCCTGTTTCTCGCTAGCCGCTGTAGCGGTTGCGCCACATACCCCCGAATGAACTATCTAGAGTAAGAGACACCATGGACCTGTCAAAAATCCCCCTTGGCGATAACCCGCCTGAAGAACTGAATATTGTGATCGAAGTGCCGCTGGGCGGCGAGCCGATCAAATACGAGCTGGACAAGGACAGCGGTGCAATGTTTGTTGACCGTTTCCTGTACACCGCCATGCACTATCCGTGTAACTACGGTTTTGTGCCGCACACCCTGTGTGGTGACGGCGATCCTTTGGATGTCATGGTTTATGGTCATCGTGCACTGGTACCGGGCGCTGTTGTTTCAGCCCGCCCGCTGGGTGTGCTGATGATGGAAGACGAAGCCGGCATGGACGAGAAAGTTCTTGCGGTACCGTCTCACAGTCTGACCAAGTACTACGACAAGGTTACCGACTACAACGATATCGCACCGATCATGCTCGACCGCATTGCTCACTTCTTCGAAGAGTACAAAGCGCTGGAGCCCAACAAGTGGGTGAAGGTTGTCGGCTGGGAAGGTCTCGATAAAACCCGCGAGATCATTCTTGAGTCGATCGAGCGCTATAAGAACGAAGGCTAAACGTTAGCCAGCTTTCTGAAAGCCCGCTCCTGAGTGATCAGGTGCGGGCTTTTTTGTGCGTGGTTTTCCCGCATGCACATTGCGATGCGCCGGGGTTATGCTCGGTCCAAACAAAAAGAAAAGGACTGTACCTATGAACTTGCGATTTATCGTTATCTTGCTTGCTCTGTTTGGCTTGCAGCCCGTTTCCTTCGCTCAGGTACCGCCGGTACAGGAGCCTTCCAGTCCGGAAGATGTTCAGGCGGCATTGTCCGGTGGTGTGCCGATGGGACGCTGGAATGAAGGTCTGCTGTTTGAGGGTATTTCCCCTCAGCCCTGGCTGAAAAGCGCGGCCAACTGGTTCCCCAACACGGAGGAAGTGCAACCGAATGAAATGAGAATTCATTTCATGGGCACGGCACCGATGATCCGTCCGGGACAAATGAATACCTCAATATTCGTCATGCTCGGCAACGGTGACAACTTCGTATTCGACCTCGGCGAGGGGTCTGTTGCGAACTACGTGGCATCGGGTATTGCGCTGAACGAAATCAAACGCGTTTTTATTACCCATCTCCATGTTGATCACTTTGGCGCGCTGCCGTATGTCTGGATGTTCGGCACCTGGGCAGGTGGTTGGCATGAAAGGTTGCGTGTCTGGGGACCGTCCGGTCGCACACCCGAATACGGTCTCAATACTATGGTTGAAGGTATGAAGATGATGACCGGCTGGCACAGAAGTGCGTTCAGCGTCTTCCCGGTAGGCAAGGGCTGGGATATTCAAGCCAACGAGTTCGATTTCAAAGATAACGGTGGCGTTATCTACAATGAAAATGGTGTGACCGTTACGCATTGGGAGCGTTCGCACGCTAAAGACGGTGCGTCTGCTTATCGCCTCGACTGGAACGGTCTGTGCTTTGTCTGGACAGGTGACGGTCGTCCGAGCAAGCTTGATGAGAAGTACGCAAAAGGCTGTGATGTTTATGTCACCGAATTGCAGCAGGAGGTAGTGGAAATTAACTCTGGTGTGCAGGGTGTGCCGCCGTTTCTTGGCCGCTACACTATCGACACTCACCATACGCCGGGTTATGCGGCCGGCTATGTGGCAAATCGCGTGAAGCCCCGAATATTCATGACGACTCACATGAGTTTCGACCCGTATCTGAACGAAGAGATTACCGCCGAGGTGCGGGAGCATTGGAAAGGGCCGTATCACTTTGGCGCGCCGGACGGCATTGTTGTGAACGTAACCAAAGATCAGATCTGGGTGCGTGAGGGTGTGTTGCCGGACTTTCCGAATTCGAAAGCTCCGCAATTCAACTTTGATAACGGTCAGCTCGTAGTACCCCATCCGCCGACCAGTCGTGAGGAAATTCAAAATCAGGAGATCCGCGACGCGCAGATTGATCCGGACAAATATTATCCGAAAGGTTATAAGCCGGAGTTGCTGGAAGACTGGCCGGTCGAAGGTGATCTGGTAGTGCCGGTGGAGGCTATGCCCGAGAACCTGAAAGAGAGCATGGGTGATCGCTGGCGCACCCGGAAGAAAAACGAGAAGGTGCTGGAAGAGCAGGCGCAGCAATAAGTCTGCTGTTATTAGTTATATCAGGCGAAGGCCCGCGGAGGAGACTCCGGCGGGCCTTTTTTACGGGGTCTAATCTCTCTGACTGATGAACATAGACGAACGTTAAGTGTTCTTTTTCTGTTGTCTGGAGTAGTTTTTTAATCAGATCAGGGAGAGTTGTATGACAGACAAAAAGGTTGATGAGGGTTCGATAGAGCTGTCGCGTCGTGAGTTATTCGGCATCGCTGCGGGAACGGCGGTGTTGTCTTCGGTGCCACTAAATGCCGGAGCGAAAGCGCCGGCCGCGCCATTCCAATCGATGCGTGACTACGTCAAAGTCATGGACGACTGGGGGCTGGTCATGCGCATCCCCAAGGCCGATCAGGATGAGTACGAAGCTACCGCATTGATGTACCGCATCCGCGACCAGTTCGGTATGCGCGGCGCGCCTGCTTTGTTGTTCGGCAAAGTGAAGATCGACGGGCAGTGGGTGGATGGGCCGCTATTGGTCAACGAGAGCGGCAGCAGTCACGCTGAGTGTCTGGCTTTCGGGTTAACGCCCGTTGATGAAGGTCCTATTCACAAAGAGCCGCTGAACAGTTACCGCAAAGCACTCGCTCATGTCGAGCAGATGATTGCCGACAACGGCGGCAGCTATCCGACGGTCGATCCGGTTGAGGTGTCTGCTGCGGAAGCACCATGCAAGGAAGTGGTGCTGGAAGGCGACGATATTGATCTGACGAAGTTTCAGTTCATTCAATGTAACCCTGCCGATGCCGGACGCTATATCAATACCGGCATGGTGTTTACGCGTCATCCGAAATACGGCGTGAACTTCGGTACCTATCGTTGTCATCTTCGCGGGCCGCGTGAAATGGCGATCAACTCTGAACCGGGACAAACCGGCTGGCGTCATTTGCAGGCGGCTAAACGCCGTGGTGAAAAGACCGCCAAGGTGTCTATAGCTCTGACACCGGACCCGTATGTCTGGATGGTCAGTGGCAGCAAAATGTCGTACGGCAAAGGTGTGCCCATTGATGAAATGTCGCTGGCCGGAGGCCTTGCCGGACGGCCTGTTGAACTGGTGAAGTCTGAGACCAATGACTTTATGGTGCCAGCCCACTGCGAGATGGTGATTGAAGGTGAGGTGCCGCTGGACGATATGCGTCCCGAAGGTCCATACGGTGAGTTTGTCGGTTATCAGGGTGATGTGAAGGAGCAGGCGTTCTGGATGCGCGTGACCCGGGTTACACATCGCAAGAAGCCCTGGATCATGAATAACTTTACCGGCCAGCAGGCCGGGGCACTTATGGCTGCCGGTTCGGCGATGTCTTCATACCGGATCAAGCAAGAGATTCCTGCGGTTCAGGAAATCTTTTCCGATACCCGCGCTGTCGGTTTCTTCTTTGTCAGTATTAAGAAGACGGAGCCGGGGCAGGGGCTGGAGATAGCGAAGGCGATTACCGAGAAGTTCTATAACGCCAAGATCGTCGTCGTGGTTGATGACGACCTCGACATCATGGATCCGAAAGTCATGTCGGCGGCCATGGGGGCCCGCTGGCAACCCTGGGGGAATACGGAAATTTATGAGTCGTTGCCGGCATTACCGCTTGATCCGAGCACGCCGAAGGTTGGCAAAACCAGCAAGATAGCGATCGATGCCACTAAGCAATGGCCCGAAGAGGGCGGCCCAGCTGTATTTCCGGAAATGAATGAGACCCTGCTGGTTCGGGGTGCACCGGATGCCTTCCACCGGGTTGATGCCAAGTGGGGCGAGTTGATTCGCAACTGGCGCGAAGATCTGCCGAAGGTATAGAGGATGCCGACTGTACTTATCACCGGTGCGAACCGGGGCATAGGGCTCGAACTGACCCGTCAGTATCTGGCTGACGGGTGGTTTGTTATCGGTACCTGTCGCGACCCCGAGTCTGCGAAAGAGCTGCTATCGCTGAAGAAGGGCGGACGGCTGGATGTGTTCCGGTTGGATGTGACCGATCATGCCGCCATTGAACGTTTTGCCCTCGAACTAAAAGATATCGCTGTAGATGTATTGTTGAATAACGCCGGCATCATCGGGCCCGTGCCGATCCCTGAGAACATCGGCTTACAGACATTTGGCACAATTGATTACGAACTGTGGCAGAAGGTGTTGTGGACGAATACCTTCGCGGCCGTGAAGTTGTCAGAAGTGCTATTAGATAATGTGCTCGCCAGCGATCAAAAGAAGATTGTTGCCATTTCAAGCACGGTCGGATCATTGGTCGAACGCGACACACCGGCCTTTGCCTACGCAACCAGCAAGACAGCCCTCAACAAAGCCATGCGACTGCTCTCAACAGAGCTGAAGCCGCAGGGTGTGTCCGTCGGTATTATCTGCCCGGGCTATGTGAAGACGCGCATGGACTTTGGCACTGCCGATGTTGAGCTTCCCGACAGCGCTACCGGTGTTCGCAACGTTATTGAAAACCTGACGCTTGAGAATAGCGGGCAGTACACCCGCTACAACGGTGAGCAGATAGCCTGGTAGGGGTGTCTAGACGACGTCCCAGTCTTTCAGCATTTTGCCGAACTTCTGATCGACGATGTCCCAGACCTCCGGGGCACCCCGCGTCAGGTTTTCACGGTTGCTGAGCGGGAATGATTCCTGACCGCCTTCACCAGGCAGTTGGCGTGTGGCATCAATAACAATCTTGCTGGTTTCTGCGTAGTTCACCTGACTTGGGTCGGTGAACAGGCCTATCGCTTTTTCCACAACGTGCGATGCCGGGTAAGGTTGCCAGCGGGCGCCGACTGCAGCCAACACTTCGTTGCCATCCAGAATATTGACGTCTTTGTCGACAACGATAACAACCTTGGCAATGGGGTTGGTTTTTGCAATCGACTTGCCGGCCTTCATGCCCTGACCAGCCTCGGTTTTGTCGATGCTCAGGAATACGCAGCCCATAGCAAACTGCGGCGTAGTGTATTCAACAATGTTGGGAATGCTGCGTTTAAGAAACTCTTCGTACAGTGCGTCCATCGGCGCTGTCAGCATACCGCGACCCATGCCGGTAAAGGCATTCATCAGCCACGGGTTTTTGCGATGGGTAACCCGCGTTACGTTGATGACGAAGTTTTTCTCTTTCTTTGCACCTTCGTAGCCAAACATTTCGCCGAAGGGGCCTTCCGGTTCCATGAACTCGTCGTCGAGAGGCACTTCGCCCTCGATAACCATTTCGGCGTGAGCCGGAATGAGCATGTCGTTGGTATCACTCTTTACTACTTCCAGCGCTTTGCCGCGCAGGCCGCCGGCCACGGCAAGTTCGTCGACCGGCTTCGGACCGAAGCGCAGCGCTACGCGGGTGCCACTGACCATCCAGACGATCGGGTCCTGACCCAACACGAGCGTAATCGGAGCGGTCTTCTCACCGCGTTTCTTCGCGGCCATCATCATCCGGTTGGCCGTTTGATTGGGTTCCGGGTTAAAACCGAGCTTGCGCGGGCCGCGCAGAGCACAGCGGTAGGTGCCATAGTTATCGCCCATTTTGGGATCGCTCGTGAAGATGGAGGCTGTGTTCACATAGCGTCCGTCATCGCTCGGATTGGTTTGGATGAACGGGAACTGCGTCAGGTCGATGTCGTCGCCTTCAAGCGTGATTTCTTTGCATGGAGCCTGTTCGCGATCGACAACCACCGGTGCGATCTGCGGGTAGCGGCCCCGGTTGGCTTTCAGCATGTCCTTCATCAGGCTTTTTACTTCGCGGTAGCTGTCGTAGTACTCGCGGGGTTTGGTGTCGACACCGAAGGCAATGCTATCTGTGTGCCAGTGCATCTGCATGTTGCCGAGCACCGGTGTGTCGAACCACTTGCCATCCTGCTTGACCTTTTCAAAGAACAGTCCCGGTGATTTATACGGGCCGTAAAGATCGTTCATACGGAAAACGAGGCCGGTTGCTTCGTAGTTGTCCTGGTCGATCTCGGGAATACGCAGCAGCAAGCCATGAGCATCCATTGCGTCGACCCAGTCGCGAATCGAGTCGTAGGGTGGCAGCGGGCCGGACGGTTTGGCAGAGGCGCTTCCAGCACTGCTGTTTTCAGTGCCCTCCTGAGCGCAGCCTGCAGCTAGCGCTGCCATGCCGGTAGCGGCGGCTAAAAACACACGACGGTCGAGACCGGTTGCAGAGTCTTTTTCGTTTTCGGACATGCTGGATTCCTGAACTGATAGCTTATGAGTCTGATTCTGTATCAGCAGGAAAGTTGCGGCAAAAGCTTCTGGTTTGTGACCGGCGGGTGGTGCGTGATTTTTCAGGGCTGTTCCGGCGACCGCTGATTGGTGTGGGTTGGTGTATGCGGAAACGAAAAAACCCGCCGAAGGGCGGGTTTTTTCTTAAATGTGGCT
>Ga0209692_10001355_pt1 | contig 34236 bp, 24 predicted proteins | sample tdDd472_FD_187129 | JGI IMG/M metagenome (GOLD analysis project Ga0209692, IMG submission 187129) | Marine sediment microbial communities from the Atlantic coast under amendment with organic carbon and nitrate - tdDd47.2 (SPAdes)... | ecosystem: Environmental > Aquatic > Marine > Coastal >...
TGCTTACCATAGTAGTATATGGTATAGCCGCCATGATCACCTGGTTGGAAAGGCTCAGTTCTGCCGGCATATCAGTTCTTGCCTGCATGGAGGGGTCTCCAAAGAGGTTCCAGGTCTTGGCTGTCTCCCAATCCTGATCATTGCCCGCCTCAGTGGTCATGAGCACCAATCCGTTGAATACAATAGCACCCAATGTCGTTCTTCCTTCTGTAGTAGAAATACCATTTTGCCCTGCATGGGCGGTATAATCATAACCTCCCGTAAGCAGGTCGGCAAAATAATCTTCACCACGCATAGGTGGGTTCCATGGCTGACTGATAGAGGCACCCAGAAACATCACTGAACCGCCACCTTCATGTCGTTGCCAGGCTTCCGCAAAGCAGGTACCTGTATGGAAATCGCCATTATTACACGCAACGGAAATAATAAAAGGGGTCATGTCGCCATTGGCTAAGTTTGACACATTATTGTTGCTAAAGCCTGTAGTTCCCCAGGATGTAGGTGATCCATGACCACAGTAGTTAAGTACACTTGTACCTCCGTCTATTGCATTGAAGATATCAGTCGTATTTCCTGATGGTTCATACACAGGATTATATGTTTCGTAGGTAAACGGATCTAACTTATCATTGAAGATCACATCAAGGTGTTCGTAATCATCTTCATCGTCATCACCGGGTCCTTCAATTGATCCTACTCCTGTTGCGGTTGTATACCAGCTGGCACCCATCTGCGGTGTTTTTTCGTAGGTTATCACCTTATTCACCTGTATAGTCACATCGTCAGGGTCTTCAGCTGAAAAGCGGCCAACAGTGATATCAGGTACTTCGTCAGTGCCTGCTACACATCCTATTTGAGGATCCATGGGAGGTGAGCCTCCATTGAGTGTATTACATTTGAGATCGGCCCAGTCGCCAACCAGCTGAACATACAGCAGATTGTTATTATCGTCATAGGCATCCTGTACCACACTAACAACATTGGTACCCGTTGCCACAACTTCTTTGCTTACGTTAAAACCCTTTTCCTGTTTCCAGAGGATATATGGCTCTATAGCATCTTCATCGCGGTCGGTACAAATTACCAGGATGTCGCCCATCTCACCGATGGTAAGGTCATCCCTGTTTTGTCCGTAGTTGATGAATATGGAGGCATATATAGCGTCCATTTCATAAACAATGTTGGAGTGGTCTTCGAGCGGGTTAATGGCAGGAGTGCCATTGGGGCTCAGGTTTACCTGAACAGTATTATATACCCTGAGGACATTTCTTGCTGCATTATACTGAAAAGGATAAACATAAACATTGGTTCCCCTGACATCACGGAGGATGTAGGGTTCGGTATTGTTGGCCAGGTTGCCGGGGTACCAGTTGTCTGTTTGTGATTTGGGATCGATCATATAAGGGATGCTGGATGGATCCTGGTTACGGTAGATGACTCCACGTGAAGGCAAGAGCGGGTATGCAAGCTGTATGTCTTCAAAATCACCTCCGGCAAATTGCAGATCAACATTTTCATGTCCTTCCAGCATCACAGCTGAATGGATAAAAGGCAGTTCGGCAAATCCGGCTTTATTCGTATTTACATTACCTTCAAAGTTGATCACAGAATATGTTTGCCCGTCAATGGTCACGTGTGAAACAGATGTTTCACCCAGGCTAAACTCAAGATTATATGTGCCTGCTCCCTGGTCAAAGTTTACCTGGTAGCCATCGTATGCCATCGCATACGAGCTTACAAAAAGCATGCTTACTAATAATACTATTGATTTCTTCATAATGATGTAGTTACTTATTTAATAACAACTATTTTCTTACTAATTTTTTGTTCGCCGGTACTCAGCATGCAATGATAAATCCCTCCCGGTAAGTCTGAAGTATTAAATTCAAACAGATGCTCACCCTGGTCTGTCATTACATTGTCTGCAAGCTTTCTAACTTCTTGCCCAGTACTGTTGTATATGCTAATACTCAGACTACTTCTTTCGGGCAAGGCAATACGGATGCTTGCTGTATTATTAACCGGATTAGGATATATTGAGATTGAATTTTCGTTCAGATCCTGTTCGTTCAGTCCAACCCAAACTGCATCAACACCAAAAAATTCAAGGTATTTAAACATCAGGTAATCCCTGGTATAGGTCCCGTTGTCCATGCCACTGAATTCATGTGAGCATCCGATCGTTCTGTAGGTCGATCCTATATTCGCAACACCTGTTCCGTAGGCTGGCGACTGATTATTAAAGATGAGGAAAGCATCACCCAGTGGGGAGATATGATCTATCCAGTTATTTTCTCCACTATAGGAGTAGCTCATGTCTTCGGTAAAGGTCCCATCCTGACCAAGTATTGTACTCAGGTCATCGGCACCATCTTCTTCACCCAGGATCCCGAACATGGGATGCACAGCAGTTTGAGAGTCATAATACCAGGTATCACCACCTTCCATGTAGAGGTTTCCTCCACCATCAAGGTAATCGGCAAGGGCCTGCCCTTCGTCATTTGTAAGGGCATGGTTTTCACTATAAACTCCGAGGCAAACAAATACAGAAGAGTACATCTCGAGGTTATCAGGAATGCTGGTTTCAACATCAGATCCTACGCTCAGGTTATCAAGGCAATTTACCATTTCTGAAGATGAGCTGTTGTTTGGGTCCAGGTCAACTATCAGTACCGGTATCTGTCCGGCCACCAGGTAGAAGTTGAGTTCCGCTAGATAGCCTTCAGCATCGGCATTAAATTCAAAAGGAATGGAGGTGCCGGCATTCACATCCTCGCTCACAGTAATACTGAATGAGGCATTGTAGGTGTTGCCCACAGCAATGCTGCCTGCGTTCACGCTTCCACTGTTTATGACAATATCGCCACTGCTGCTGTTCAGTGTAGCCATGGCGTTGGCGGCATCACAATGGCCATCGTTCATGATGGGTACGATAATTTCAGCCGTTTCACCCGGATCAATTCGTCCATTGCCGTTTCCACCCTGTGAGTCATCTATGATGACCATGCCGGTTGCTAATACAGGTGCATTTAATGTAATGTTCAGTGTTGAGACCCATGTGTCTTTTCCTGATCCTGTGACCTCCAGTTCGAAGGCTGCCATGTGCTGGTCAGGGATGATGGCATCGATATCAAATGCAAAAGCATCCGCTTGCATAGAGTTTGCTCCTGCAAGGATACTGCCCCAACTGGCCAGGTTATCAGTGATGGTGATATGCTCATCTGTTGAAGACAGGGTGCCTTCTACATTGCTTGCATCTGCACCGCCAAGGTTCTCAAGATCTACATCCAGGGTAATGCTTTCGCTATAGTCTGGCAAGTTGTTGTTATTTCCCGTGGGGTCATTAACTGTGTATTCTGAGAGTACCACATAGGGCCCTGCCGGGTTATTCACGATAACAGTTCCGATATAGGGTACTGCATTTTGTTTGCTAACCACGATATCAGCAGTTCCGGGAACCATGATAGGATCTAATGTTACCACTGCAATACCTGAGGCGTCGGCCAGTGCGGCCCCATGCAGTATGCCATCTTTTGATATCCCAACATAGGCATAAGGATCTGCAGTGACTGTAAAAGAGGTTACACCCAGAGGCATCAGCGGATCAAAGCTTACTGCCATAGGATCGGGCACACCAAAATAACATTCGAGTGAGGGGTCACCCATCACGCAATACATCTCCCAGTAATATTCAGCAGAACCCGGTGAGCCTTCGGTAACGGCAAGGTTTCCTGCAAAGATGATCTGATAGGTAGTGGTATACCAGTCTTCCCATGCTTCTCCATGATCATGGAATGAACGGTCATAATTTCCTAAAGTAGTTTCTTCATATGAAGGAGGATCTTGACTGATGGTTCCTACGCCAACACCAAAATAGTAATCCTCATCCCAGTATGAACTGTTGGTTGCGCCTAAATATGCAACGGCACCTTTGTCCTCAGCCCTGGTGATGGCTTCAGCAAAGCAATAAACATCGAACTGGCTCGAGAGACAGCAATTTCCAATCAGGACACAATATTCATCCACATTCTGCAAGCCTGCAACATCTGAGATAGAAAAGGAAGGATCACCCCAACCATTTGAATTACAATGTGCAGTATAGTTTCCAAAAGATATTCCATCACTGACATTTTGAATTATATCCGCAGAGTGACTTCCCGACTCTGGATACAGATACGTATGAGAAGTGAGACCATGGGCCGCATTGAAATAGTTCTCGGTCCCATAGTTAATCTGCCCATTGCCCCAGTTCTGGGCAAAGTTACCATCCATACCTGCAATCAACACAACTTCGTCAAGGTATGTGGGGTCCGGCATGAGGTATTGCTCATACTGGAGGGTTTTATCAATTATGGGCTGCAGTTCGCCTGTGTTGGTGGCTGACCAGCGTCCATAATATATCTCAGGAAAATAATCATTGGTATACTCAACATAATAGAGGTCGGTAATATGCCAGCCTGCATTGCCATCCCAGGCAGGGATCTGTGCGACATCACCTACGAAAAGTACAAAGGATGGTGCAGGATCATCAGTTGTTCCGGCATTATACAATCCTTCGAGATAACTTTTTATTGAGCTGGTAGTGGTACCTACAGCAGGATCATCAGTATAGGCTTCTACAACGGTAAATCCTTTTTTTGTTTTCCACTCAACAAAAGGTTCCAGCTGTGCTTCAAACATAGGATCAGAAACGATCACAAACTTCACAGGATATTTGGTGATGGTATCCCTGTTGGCTGATTGTTCATGCTTATAGTTGATGAGACTTTCACCCACTGAACGGAAGTAGGGTGCTTCATTTTTTTGCTTCTCTTCCAGGGTGGCGATAACATCTGCGCCCTGAAAGACGATCTTTGCTTCAATGTTGAAGTATACCCTGAGCATGCCGCTAACAGGATTATATTGCACCGGGGCAATGTCGACCCTGGCAATTCTTATTCCACGCATCATACCCAAAACTTCAAGACTGACCAGGGGATCTTCAGTAAAAGTGTTCCTGGCATAGGCCGAGGCATCATATTCGAATGGAACATATGAGCCATCCTTGGGAGCCGGAGGTTGTGCCGGCATCACAGGGAAGAGAAAGCCAAGCTCAGCAAGATCATATTCCTCTACTTCATAACTTATAATTTCTATCTCCGCGCTGGCGCCGATGGGATATTCTATCAGCTTCCTGCTCACAGGCAGCTTAGGAGATCCGGTCACATAGCTGGCGGCATAAGCGGGGATGACCAACTCAGTAAACATACCTTCTTCAGTGTTTACCTTGTAAGCACTGATCATATCAAATGCAGTACTGAAACGAAGCTCCTGATAAGTATTGACTTTAATTTCTATGCCACTATTGCCATCATCATCAACGATGATGTCACGAGCAAAGACTGAAGTTAAGAAAAGGATAGAAAGTGCTGATAATAAGACTTTCCTGAGAACATTAGGCGTAGTTTTTTCCATTATTAGTTGTGTTTTTTAGGTACTAATTTTAGAGCGATGAGCAAAGATATATATTTTCCTACATATACAATTTAGATTCATAATATATAAAGATACTTATATAGACTACTGTATAGGGCTGAGGTTGTCTGAAGATTGTCAGGCAAGCTTTTGTTCGAGGTATTTTTTTGAAATTCTTCTTACAGGCAGCCAGGCAGCGAAGTAGGAGATCACAAATACCGTGATAAAGACAATCAAGAAATCGATATTCCTGACTTGTACAGGATAGGTGTCAATGATAAATGAGCCGTCGCCATTACCAAGTTTTATGAAACCAAATTCCTGTTGTGCCCAGCTTATGAGGCCACCTAATACAAGTCCGGCAATAGCCCCGCTTAAAGAGATCAGCAAGCCCTCCAGCAGGAAGATCCTTCTGATAAGTGCATAGTTGGCCCCCAGGCTATGGAGTACGGCAATGTCTTTCTGTTTGTCGATGATAAGCATCGACAATGAACCAATTACGTTGAAGGTGGCAATCATCAGTATAAAGGCCATGATCAGGAAGATGATCCACTTTTCGGAGTTCATGATCTTATACAGTAGCTCTTCCTGTTCGTATCTGTCCTTAACCTTAAAGCCATCCCCCAGCATCTCACTGATCACAGCTTTTACATGGGCTGCGTCAGCACCCTTTTCAAGGCCTATCTCCAGGGCTGTGATTTCGTTGGTGTACTCGAGCAGCTCCCGGGCAAACCACAGAGGCACAATAACGATGCTGGCATCAAAATCCTGTTGTATGGAGAATACGCCTGAAGGGGAGACATAGCCACGGTTAAAAGCCTGTTCCAGGCCGGGACTGAAATTTGTTGTTCTGCTTGGCACAAAGATCTCAACAGGCTCAGAAAAAAGATTGGGCACCACGCCCAGGTGGTAGGAAACACCAGCCCCAAAAACGCCACAGGCAACATGTCCGTTCTCCAGTTTATACTCACCGTCGATGATGGCAGAGTCGATGGCTGTCATGAGGCTGAAGTTTTCGCCCACACCCTTCATCCTGGCAATATGCTGTCGGGTGCCGTTTTTCATCAATGCATTTTCTTCTACTACCTCAGTGAGATACAAAACCCCTGCTATCTTACTTAGGTCATCTGCCCTAACCTCATTCATGGTGAATGTCTTTCCCTTCTCTACGGTGATCTCCAGGTCAGGGTTGAAGGAATTGTAAAGGGATAAGACCAGGGATTCAAACCCATTAAAGACTGACAGCACTACTATCAGTGCCAAAGTGCCCACAGTGATACCTATTATCGAGATCCCTGAGATTACATTGATAATATTATGCGATTTCTTTGAGATCAGGTATCGTCGGGCAATATGTAGGGGCAGGTTCAAGGATTGAGTACTTAGTCCAGGAGGTTTTCAATATTTTCAATATAGTCGAGAGAGTCGTCCAGAAAGAATTCCAGGTCAGGCACTCCCCTCAGCTGGTTGCGGACCCGGTTTCCAAGCTTATATTTTATCTCACTTTTGTGCTTTTGGATGTTCTTGATCAGCGCCTGTTTATCGTCTGTAGCGAAAAGACTCAGGTAAACACGTGCAAGGGCCAGATCCCTGGTAACATTCACTTTAGTAACCGTGATCATTGCCCCAGCTGAGATGCTCCTCGTTTCATGCTGAAATATATCACCCAGATCACGTTGTAAGAGCCTTGATATGCGCTGTTGCCTTTTGGATTCCATAGTACAAAGATAGGGAAAATTGGTACTGATTGCTGGTAACTGGCAGCTGGTTGCTGGTTGCTGTATAAATTTTGGTTTTAGAATTTTTCCGGTACCGTCTTCATGTCTTTCAAATAATAGATGAAAGCATTCATCACATGTTTGCCATTGCGGTGTACAGGTACTGTATAGGCCAATTCAATTTCTTCGAAATACTTTCCGTACATGGTGAGAGGATCCCGGAAGTCGTGGCTGACAGTGAGGAACCATGCATCCATCCCTTCTTCAAACCCTCCCCTCTCCTCGGTGATCGAGACATATTTATGGAGTGCATCCAAACTTCCAAGGCCCAGTACATTGATGCCGTTTGGATGGGCAAGGTAATAGTCAATATTTGCTGCCGGGAACCAGCGGGAGCTGATAAACGGGCTTTGTGGATCAATATTCCCCAGCTGTTTCTCACTTTCTAATATCAGCTCAAATTCTGTTGCCAGCTGCCGCCATCCATACATGTCGAGGCTGACATCCTTTTTACCTCTATCCTGAGGTGTATCACCCGGGTCATAGAAAAGAAAGCCTCCCTTTATCTGCATCACTCCCAGGATAATGACCAGAACCAATACGGCCAGAGAGGCCGTTGTGAATGCAGGAAAGAGCTTTTTCCCCACAGATCTCAGGTATCCTGCAGAAAGAATAATGATGGTGGTCCAGGCAGGACCCGTCCAATGTGGCAGGGTGTGCCTGAAGAGTGAAAAGAAGAGGAAGAGGAAAATCAGTGGTAATGCGACAAGAAGCAGAAGCTTGCCATTGTCCTGATCGATTATTTTCCTGCCCTTGAACAGTGCTACGAGCGCTATGATCCCCAGGATGAAGTTTACCGGATTGTTGTATAACATCTGCCCTAGCAATTCTGTAAAGAAAAAATCTCCCCTGATGCCTTCTTCAAAAATTCCTACCCGGTCGCTTTGAAAAGTAAAACTTATAAAGTCATTATTCAGGTTCCAAATAAATACCGGCAGAAAAAAGATGATGGCAATAAGGAAAGAAGCATAGAGTTGCCAGGTTTTAAACCACTGGCGGTTGTATACTATCAGGTAAAGGAATACGCCTGACAGTAAAAATACTGAAGTATATTTCGACAATAGAGCAAGCCCGGTGGTGATGCCTGCCCATAATAAATATTTTTTAGCCTTTTTGCTGACTGGTTCGCTGACCGATTGTACCAGGAAGTAAATTGTTAGCAACCAGAAGGTAAGTTGTGGTGTGTCAGGAAGGATAAAGGTACCTGCTATGATAAAAGCATAGATAGATCCGGTATAAAGTAAAGCAGCATAAAGGCCGGTCAACTCATCCCGCAACTTCCTTCCAATCCAGAAAATGATCCATGTATTCAGTGCGCCCAAAAGCACTGATCCTGCACGGATCCATAACTCCCCATCCAACACCAGGTTGATGCTTGTATACTGAATAAGGTAGCCTACCATGGGTGGGTGATCGAAATGGCTATAATCAGGAAACAATGCATAGGTCCAGTAGTAGACCTCATCATTCCCAAATTCAAGGAATGCAGCCAGAAATGCGCGTATTAGCAACGACAGCAGGACCAGTATATTCATGGCCCTGACCGGTTTAATTGAGCTGATCATATTAATGCGAAGCTCTTTGTTTAATTCGTCTCCGAAGGTAATAAATATTCAGTAAAATGAAGAAGAGCGTGGCAAAGCCAATGATCCTCAGCAGCCAGGTCCTGACTTGATCGACACGGGCAAATTCATGTTCCCATGGATCACCACCATCATAACGGATCACAGGATTGAGGTAGTATGCTGTTTTGTTAGGAAAGATAATCTCAGTACGCACATAAGGGTCCTGATCTTTAACAACATAAGCTGCCTCCCTGGTGTGCAGGACAGAATCAAGCAAGGCACCACCCTGCCCTATAAACCTTATCTGGGCTGCCATTTTGTTCACCTTTACTTTTAAAGTATCGGCGCGGAGCTCAACCCCACTTAGCTTTGGAAGCTCATGGGCCTTTTTGATCTTTTCATCCATGGGCTCACCCCACACCCTGAATATGTGGGCTCCAAATGCCCTTCCGGCCTTCATCGCCGCAGTGATACTGTCACCATGAAGCACAGGTGAGTATATCAGTGTAGCATAATTACCCACCTCATTGACATTGGTGATATCATGTGCATCATCATCAGCCAGTATCCTCATATTTTTCCCTGCTGAGAGGGCTGCATCCCAGTGTGCCATTGATATCCTGAAGCCATTCAGAACCTCGATCCCATCATAATTTGTGATCCATCGCATATCATCGGGCTCCCATCCACCGGCATATTTTGGGTGGGCAATATATATGAGCTCAGAAGATGGACGTAATACATTCAGCATATGCTGTTTGTGATGGATGGTCTGGTACACAGGATAATCTGACCAGGTAACATAATCAGCACCTATCATCACATGATGGTTTTTAAAGATGCCGTAACCATGTTCGTAAACAGGGACATACTCATCTTTTTCCACTCCGTAACTGTTGATCTTCTGATAGTCTGAAATGGTAATAATATCGTAGTCAAGCAAACTATAAATACTATCGATTGCTTCATTGGTATTCTTTCTTCCATCAGTGACTCCTAGCCATGCCTCCGATTGTATCTGAAAGTTCCCTTTTCGCCAGTAATTGCTGTCGACACCCTGGTAGGGATTAAAAAGCTTTTCACCCGCGAATGGTGTATGCTCCGGGAATATGTATATAGGTGCGATGAGGTACTCAATCGCTACCACAAATACGACACCTATAATGAAGTATAAAATGAATTTCAGCAGAAAGCTGATGATCTTCCAAATAATTTTTAATCCTCTTAACATGCTTTATTCTTGAGTTGACGGTAAAAATACTACCTTTTACCACATATAGCAAAACAAGGATCCTGTCCTTTTGTTCGGACAATCGCCAAATAATCATGGATCTTCATGTAACACTTTTAAATTATTTTCGTATTATTGTATGTTCTTAAATATAAGGTTCGTGTATATAAGGTGCCTTTGAATTTATTTGGTCGATAAAGTTGGAATACCTTGCACTAACCCTATAATTAAGCTGGAAAAACAAAATTATGGAATCTTTAAAGGTGTTTATCGTCGAAGATGATAAGCTTTATGGGGATCTCTTACGATATCATTTATCGTTAAATCCCGATAATGAAGTCTTCCTATTCAATTCTGGTCAGGATTGTCTGGATCACCTTTATTTAAACCCCGATTTCATTTCTCTTGATTACAGTCTGCCTGACATGTCAGGTCTCGATATTCTCCAGAAAATTCGTGCTTACAATCCGAAGCTCCCTGTAGTTATGGTGTCCGGTCAGGACGACGTAGAAACTGCAGTCAACCTGTTGAAGGAAGGGGCATACGACTATTTTGTAAAGGAAGAAGATACCAAGAACCGACTCTGGAATGCCCTCAAGAAGGTGAGGGAAAACCTTGAGCTGAAGAATGAGATCGACATCCTTAAGGACGAGATTGGAAAGAAATACGAGTTCAGGAACGTCATCAAAGGCAACAGTCTGGCTATCACTCAGATCTTCAACATGATCGATAAGGCCACACAGAGCAGCATTGTGATCTCCCTTTTCGGGGAAACCGGAACTGGTAAAGATCTTGTTGCCAAGGCAATCCATTATAATTCACCCAGAAGCTCAGGGCCATTTGTGCCTATCAACGTAAGTGCCATTCCAGGAGAACTTATTGAAAGTGAGTTCTTTGGTTATGAAAAAGGAGCCTTTACAGGTGCAGTAACACGTAAGAAAGGAAAGTTTGAGCAGGCGAACAAAGGAACCATCTTCCTGGATGAGATCGCTGAGATGGATCAGAATATGCAGACCAAGCTTTTACGGGTATTGCAGGAAAAAGAACTTACCCGGGTTGGGGGAAATGCCACCATTAAGTTTGATGCCAGGGTGATTGTTGCTACCAACAAAGACCTGTCGGAAGAGGTAAAGAAAGGAAATTTCAGGGAAGACCTGTACTACAGGCTGCTTGGACTTCCTATTGAGTTGCCTCCATTGCGTGCCAGGGGCAATGACATCCTTATCCTGGCAAGATATTTTCTTGATCAATTCTGCAAAGAAAATGGACTTGAAAAGAAATCAATAAGCAAAGCAGCACAGGAAAAGCTGATGCACCATTCCTATCCCGGTAATGTAAGGGAACTGAAGGCCATCATAGACCTTGCTGCTGTGCTATCAAATACGAATGAGATCGGTGACACGGACATCTCATTCACCAAAACGAGTTTTACTAATGATCTGCTGAACGGGGAAGATACACTGGCAGGTTATAACAACAAAATTTTAAATCATTTTCTCAGCAAGTACAACAGAAATGTGGCGATGGTTGCCGAAAAGCTTGATATAGGCAAGTCAACCATCTACCGCATGATAAAGGAAAGTGAGCTTTAACAAAACCTTGACCATCATGAACGGTAAATTGTATAATCTCAGTCAAGTGAAGTTGTTTCTCGGCGACGACAAGCAACAGTTGGGCAACATGATAACTATTTTTCTGAATGAAACCCCGATCATGCTCAAAGCACTTAATGACAATTGTGAAACTAAAAACTACGAAGAAGTTAAATTCTATGCCCATAAGCTGAAATCAAGCATCGATCTGTTTCAGATCAACGGCTTGCAGCAAGATATCAGGGCACTGGAAAGGCTGGCCGTAGAGGAAAAAGACTTCCCCTCCATCGGGCGATATGTCACCGGCATCACCGGTGTACTGGAAAACGTCATGGATGATCTTGAGAAAGAAGTCTAGCATTGGTGATACCAATCCCATTTTACATTCTACATTTCACATTCTGAATTCGGCACTCGGAACTCGGCACTCTACAGGGGTATATTCCCGTGCTTCTTCGGCGGGTTTGTCTTGCTCTTGGTCTGAGTCATCTCCAGCGACTGTATGATCTTCTGCCTTGTCTGTCTCGGATAGATGATCTCATCAATATAACCAAGTTCAGCAGCTTTATATGGGCTGGCGAAAGTCTTTCGATAATTATCAACAGCTTTTTTCTTCTCAGCATCAGTGAGTTTATCCCTGAAAATAATGTTTACCGCTCCGTCGGCACCCATCACTGCGATCTCTGCTCCGGGGTAGGCGAAGTTCACATCTGCCCCTATGTGCTTGCTTGACATCACGTCGTAGGCACCCCCATAGGCCTTGCGTGTGATGATGGTGATCTTGGGCACGGTGGCTTCAGAAAATGCATATAGGAGCTTGGCGCCATGCTTTATGATACCACCAAATTCCTGGGCAGTGCCCGGAAGGAAACCTGGCACATCTTCAAAAGTGACCAGCGGGATATTGAAAGCATCACAGAACCTGACAAAGCGGGCCGCCTTGACAGATGAATTTATGTCAAGCACACCTGCAAGGTGCGCTGGTTGGTTGGCCACGATTCCTATCGGCCTCCCTCCCATGCGTGCAAATCCTATCAGGATGTTCTTTGCATATTGGCATTGTATCTCAAAAAAGTTGTTGTTATCTACGACAGTCTCGATGATCTCTTTCATGTCGTATGGCTTGTTCGGGTCATCGGGAACAATGCTGTCGAGGCTATCATCTTCCCTCTTGATATCATCGGTACATACCTGTAAGGGTGGATCTTCCATGTTGTTGAGTGGCAGGAAGCTCATCATCTCCCTGATCATCATCATGGCCTGCTCATCATTTTCGGCTATCATGTGGGCCACCCCGCTCTTAGAGTTATGTGTAACCGCACCACCAAGCTCTTCTTTGGAGACCTCTTCATGCGTAACGGTCTTGATCACATCAGGTCCGGTCACGAACATATAGCTCGATTCTTTCACCATCATGATAAAGTCGGTCATGGCCGGTGAGTACACTGCACCACCTGCACAGGGTCCCAGGATGGCTGATATCTGGGGGACAACCCCTGAAGCCATCACATTTCTATAAAAGATGTCGGCATAGCCGCCCAGGCTCTCTACACCTTCCTGTATCCTGGCACCGCCGGAGTCGTTCAGTCCTATCACCGGGGCACCCATCTTCATGGCGAGGTCCATTATCTTTATGATCTTGTCGGCATTGGCCCTGCTGAGCGTTCCGCCAAAGACGGTAAAATCCTGTGCAAAGACATACATCAGCCTCCCGTCGATCTTGCCATAGCCGCATACCACGCCGTCACCGGGTATCTTGTTCTTTTCCATGTCAAAATCGTTACAACGATGAGACATAAACTTGTCAATCTCAACAAAAGTGCCGGGATCAAGCAGGTCTTCTACCCTTTCGCGGGCTGTCTTTCTGCCTGCCTTATGCTGCCTTTCAATGCGCTCCTTCCCTCCCCCGAGTTCAGCATTCTTATCTCTATTTTTAAATTCCTGAAATTTCTCTTTTATCGACATCAATATTATTCTTTAGGGTTATAACTCTTTTTTACAGATCACTTATTCTATGATAACCAGGGGCTGGTTGGCTTCGATAGTGTCTCCCTCCTTTACCTTTATTTCCCTGATCACACGGTCTTTCTTGACCTTGTATTCGCTCTCCATCTTCATGGCTGAGACGATCACCACGGTGTCGCCAGCCTTTACCTCATCACCAACCTTCACCAGGATCTTGACCACCTTGCCAGGCATAGGTGACGATATCACAGCATCTTCGTGGCCATCATCACGTCGTCGGCTCTTCTGGTACTTGCTTTCAGCATCGATGATCTCAACATCATAGGAACGGGCATAGGTGTTCACCACATAGTTTTTATGATCACTGCGGATAAGCTCAATATTATGAGATCGGTTGTCGATGATAATAGAATAGACACCTTCTTCAACCATGACTATATCGGCATCATACTTCTTCTTATCAATGCTGATCCTGACCTTGTTATCATCCCTGCTCAGTATTTCAACCAGGGCGGTACGATCATTTATATTTATTTCGGTTGACATATCGTTGTAATTTTTAGAAGCGGTTAAAGCTCATCCTGCGACCGCAATTCTTCCAGTTATTCTTATCAGTGGTTGAACTGGTGTTTGTATTCAGTTTCTCCAGGCTGTCGAGGTAGTCGATATAGGCTGCAATGATGGCAACATCTTCTACTTTCTTTTCATGCTTATCGGGGAACATCAGTTTATCATTGTTCTTTTCAATGAAGTGCGTATTGTATTTTCCTTTTACAAAATCAGGTGTTTCCATGATCCTGTTCAGGAATGGTATTGACGTTTTCACCCCGGTGATCTTATATGCATACAGCGCCCGCTTCATCCTAGCGATGGCCTCTTCCCTGGTGGTGGCCCAAACGATGAGCTTGGAGATCATAGGATCATAATGGATCGGGATCTCATAACCTTCGTAAACATATCCATCATGACGTACTCCCAGGCCCAGAGGCTCGGTGATATGTTTGATCACGCCCGGGCTAGGCATAAAATTGTTCTCCGGGTCTTCGGCATAGATACGGCATTCGATGGCATGGCCATGCTGCTTGAGTTCTTCCTGTTTGAGCTCAAGCTCAAATCCGTTGGCGATATTGATCTGCTCCTTTACCAGGTCGACGCCTACCACCCTTTCGGTGATGGGATGCTCTACCTGCAGACGGGTGTTCATCTCAAGGAAATAGTAATTCAGATTGTCATCAACTATAAACTCTATGGTTCCTGCACCGCTGTAGTTCACAGCTTTGGCTGCGGCCACAGCAAACTGGCCCATCTCTTCCCTGATCTTTGGGTTCATCAGTGGTGAGGGCGTCTCTTCCACAACCTTCTGGTGTCGTCGCTGCACTGAACATTCCCTTTCAAACAGGTGAATGGCATTGCCATGGCTATCTCCCAATATCTGAAATTCGATATGGTGAGGGGATTGAATATATCTTTCTATGTAGATGGCGTCATCGCCAAAGGCTGCGCGTGCTTCCGATTGTGCGGCCCTGATAGAGCTGAGAATATCTTTCTCTTTGTTCACCAACCGCATTCCCTTACCTCCACCACCTGCAGAAGCCTTTACCATGACGGGCAAGCCTATCGCTTTCACTTTCTTCAGGGCATCTTTTTCATCTGTGATAAGGTCGCTGCCTGGCACCACCGGAACACCGGCCTCCACCATGGTCTTACGAGCCGTAATCTTATCTCCCATTGTCCTTATGGCATATGAGGAAGGACCTATGAAGATGATTCCCTCCTTCTTGCAGCGGTCTGAGAACTCCGCATTCTCCGACAAGAAGCCGTAACCGGGATGTATGGCATCAGCTCCTGACTGCTTGGCGGCATCAATAACCTTGTCAGCCACAAGGTAACTTTCAGCTGATGGTGAGGGGCCAATGAAGTATGCTTCATCAGCATAACGAACATGCATGGCGCTACGGTCGGCTTCGGAAAAGACTGCCACAGAAGTGATGCCCATCTCCCTGCATGAACGCATAACCCGCAGAGCGATCTCGCCACGGTTAGCTACTAAAACTTTTTTAATCATATCTAATTCAATTAGGCTTTTATTTGTCAACTCCCTGAAAATATGCCTTGTTCGGATTTTAGGGAATGTAAATATAAGGCTTTTTCAAAACCGGGAGACCGGGGAGCAGGTGCCGCGCACCGGCCTGGTCTCAACTTCTCACTTCAATAGAACAATCAATATTGGTAACAGTTCATTTTCTTACCTTTGCAGCCAGAAAAATGTTGCTGATGGTCAGACTCTTTGGTTCTTTACTAAAACAATACATATTCTGGTTGCTGTTTTTTGCACTCAATAGGGCCGTATTCCTGATATATTATAATCACCTGGTCTCTCTTGAGCAGCCTGGATTCAGTGAGGTGCTGGCAGGTTTCTGGTATGCCCTCCGTCTTGATATTTCAACAGCCTCCTATATTATGATATTCCCTTTCCTGCTACTATTGATAAAATCAATGGTCTCATGGAGATGGATCGACATCGTGAACAAGGTCTACACGGCCGTTTTTATCATAGCCTATACGCTGATCACCACTACAGAACTGGGAATATACAGTGAATGGAAGACAAAGCTCCATTATAAGGCCCTTCATTACCTGGGGCACCCTGATGAAGTATATAATTCAGCTTCAACAGGCAAATTCATTGGTCTTATATTTATTTTTATCGGGTTGGTGTTGACAGGTATAGTAGTTTATAACAGGTTCTTTTATCGTCGTCCTGTTAAGGTTAAAAGAAACCTCTTGTCTTCAGCGGTATTTTTTATTCTCGCTCCGGGTCTGATCTTTCTGGGTATTCGTGGTGGCATTCAAGCCATTCCCATTACACAGAGCCAATCATACTACTCAAATTATAATATTCTGAACCTGGCAGCAGTAAATTCGGGATACAGCTTCACCTACAGTATGCATGACAATTACCGGTTCATGTATGAAAATCCTTTCCAGTTCTATGAGGATGATCATGCTTTGAAGATCGTTGAGGATATCACCTATGTTGAGAAAGATACCACTGTGAACGTCCTGAATGTCAGCAGGCCCAACATTGTGATCCTTTTACTTGAGAGCTGGTCGGCTGACCTCATTCATTCACTGGGAGGAGAAGAGGGCATCACCCCTGAATTTGAAAAGCTGGCCGCTGATGGCATCCTATTCAAGAACCTTTATGTGAGTGGCAACAGGTCTGAGCAGGCCTTGTCTGCCATTTTTGGAGGCTTCCCCTCCACCCCCATCACAGCCATCACACATAACCTCGACAAGGTAGTGAACCTTCCCAGCCTTCCCAAGAGGCTGAAGGCAGAAGGGTATAATTCATCCTTTTACTTCGGTGGACACCTGATGTATGGCGGCATCAAATCATATCTCAGCACCACAGGCTTTGAAAAGATGGTGGAGATATATGACCTGCCCGATTCCCTACCCAGGGGAAAGCTTGGCGTCCATGATGAGTTCGTTTTCAGCTACCAGATAGATGAAGTGGACAAAATGGCTCAACCATTCCTGTCGGCAATATTTAGTCTGAGCACGCATTCCCCTTACGACCAGCCCATGGAGAAAGTTATTGAGTGGGGAGGCAGCGAAAATGAATATCTTAACTCAGCCTATTATACCGACCGTTGCCTGGCCGAATACTTCAGAAAGGCCTCTTCTAAGGAATGGTATGACAACACCCTCTTCATCATCGTGGCCGATCACAGCCACAATTCATATCGACACTGGTCCGTGAACTCACCCCAGTACCGCCATATTCCCATGCTGTTATATGGTAATGTGATCAAAGAAGAATTCAAGGGGCAACATATGGATGTGATGGCCTCCCAAACCGATATCCCGGTGACCATCCTAAAGCAATTGGGTATGGATACAGAAGAGTTTGTATGGAGCCGAGATCTTTTTAATCCCTATATCCCCGACTATGTATTTTATGAGGCTACCAATGGTGTGGGTTGGATGCGTCCTTACGGGCACTTTGTGTGGCACAAAGATTATGGAATACTTGAAAAAGAAGTACCTGATGATAAAAGCGAAAAGCTGATCGAAGAGGGCAAAGCCTATCTGCAGGTGTTGTTTAAGGAATTTATTGAATATTAGGCATCGGGCTTCAGGCATCGGGCTTCAGGCATCGGGCATCAGGTGGATTCAACCCGGTGCCCGGAGCCTATAGCTAGTGGACTATCTGACAATAAATTCCTTAGTAATAACAGTAGGAAGTGCGTTCTCGTTCTCAATATAAATACGAACGAAATATAATCCTTTTGAACGCATTGATGTAAGATAGGTGGAGTTGCCATCTATCTTTTTCATCAGCACCATCTTACCTGTCTGGTCGATGATCTCGATACGTTCAATTTCTCTGTCACTTTCCAGTGTGATAAAGCCTGCACTCGGGTTAGGATAAAGGTTTACCACAACCTGATCTTCAATAGGCTCATTGATACCCACGCAGTCGTCAACGTAGATTGAATCCTGTGCAGTGTTTTCACAGCCCATGTCATCTTCGTAGGTATAAGTGATCATATTATATCCAATGTTTGCATTTGCAGGGTCGAATAAGCCTGTTGAGCTTACGCCTGTTCCGCTATAAATCCCTCCATCAGGAGCAGCTGTCAGCTGTACCGCTGGTACACCAACATTACAAAGCATGTCAGGCCAGTCGCCGAGTGTGATCTCTGGTAATGGGTTCACTGTGATTGTAACTTCACCCGTAGCTGTCTCGTTGCCATCAGACACCTCCACCGTATAAATCGTTGTAACGTTTGGATATACGAATGGATTCTGCAATGTTGATGTGAAACCTCCCGGTTCTGAGGTCCAGCTATATGTATATGTTCCTGTGCCGCCATTAGGCTGGGCATCAAGCTGGCTGAAGTCGCCAAGACAAATCTCTTCAGGATCGGCCGTAGCAGCAACGGTCATGGCATCCAGCACATCAATATAGTCGGTCTTAGTTTCAGTACCTGACCCAATGCTGTTGGTAGCAGTAAGCTCAACAGTATAAAATCCCATGACATCAAACCTGACATCAGGATTTTGTGATGTGGCAGAAGTCCCGTTCATGAAAGTAACTGTTGACGGGGTGAATGTCCAGTCCCATGATGTTGGACTGTTTGTAGACAAATCAGTAAAAGTCACCGTTTCAGCTATGGTAGGGTTGGTATTGCTGGCTTCAAAATCAGCTTCAGGGGCAGCGGTAGGCGCAAGTGCTTCTATATAATCAACTTTTATCTCTGTATCGGAGCCAAGTGGAAATGTAGCAAATAGCTCTACTGTATAAAAACCAGGGGCGTCAAAACTAACTTCCGGATTTTGTGATGTCGCTGATGTTCCGTTCTCATAGGTCACAGTTGAAGGAGTAAAGGTCCAATCCCAGGCAACTGGCGAACCGGTTGTGAGGTCGGTGAAGTTAACTACAACTGATGGATCCGGAACCAGGTTATCAGCCTCAAATTCGGCATCAGGAAGCATAGAAGCAAACTCGAAGGAAGCCACTTTGGTTCCTTTTGAATAACCGCTGATATTGTATTCTGTAGTAAACCAGAAAGTATGATCATCAGAAGGGTCAACGGCAAGGTTTGCATAATCGCCCCAACGCTCGCTGGAAGTTTGTGATGCTGTCCCCTCATGAATTGATGTTTCTGCAATATCGAGGACGCCGCTGGCCTGTGTATTTTGTGAAGATGACTGTCCTGCATACCTGATGCTTGGGTATACGCTGGTACTGGATACTGAATATCCAATGGCTATCTCATGATTTCCATTCATGGCTGCGCTAGCCATCCAACGACTGTGGGCATCAGGCGCATAGGTTCCGTATTGACGAATGGCCCACTCTGTTCCGTCATGTTCCAGTTCATACCATCGAACGCCTCCATGATCAGTGTTGTCGACATCAATGGTATGATTACAAACAATATGTTCTGATCCGTTGAAGTTCCTGTACTGTGCACGATGCATCAGGATCTGATTAATAGCGTCCAGTTTTTGACCTGTCCCTGGCTGACGAATATTTTCCCATGTAGGGCCAAAGTTGCTGTCGAAGGACTCAACATCGAGCTGCTGTACACGTGCAAATGTTGAGTTGGAAGTATTGGCCCAGTCAACATTCAGTTCATATATCCATAGTTGATCTGTTGAACTTCCACCCCATGCATTGTCATTGATGGTAATAAATCCACCCGGTGTTCCTACAGGTGCAAATGCACCATCATTATCCATAGGCAGCACGCAATGGAATCCACTGTTTGGCCTGTTGGGATTGTTAAACTGTACCATTTTCGGGTTTGAACCACCAGCGATCATAACATCGCGTTCAAACACATAAATGTCGTTGCCTGATCCGGTATTGGTACCCATATAGTATCCATCACGCCAGACCCCGAGCTTCATATAATCAGGAAATCCATTCATAGGAAATGACCATGCATCCCACAGTCCTGTGGGGTCGCTTGTCTGGGAGACAGCAATAAGCATATAGTCAGGTCCCCAGATACCAGAGAACTCTGCCAGCATCCATTTCTGTGCCTGCTCGTCAAATAATATAACCGGGTCACCATCATTAGAGCTTCCTCCGGGTAAACCGGTGAAGAATACGTTGAGGTTGGTAGGGCCTTCAAGCAAGGCTCCTGTTTTATCATATATTGTATACTTTGAGTTGATGGTCTGCATGTAGTGGTTTGGGCCAACACTTCCATTACAGTCAGGAGGGTTTGATGAGCTCGTTTGCCCGCCCCAATTCTGGATAACGCCAGTCAGGTTTTCCATGGCACCCATCTCTGATTGCAGTCCGGCATCAGGTTTGGTAGGCCTTGTTTCTTCCCAGAAAGGATAACTTCTTTCCCGAAGTTCCTGGTTACGTTTAATCTTTGCATCCTGCAGGTCCATCTCAGCCAATTGCTGAGGGGTTAATGCCGGAAAATCTTTTACAGGACCAACCACCTTATGGGCAATGGCAGTGGCGATCATGGCAGGTGATTCATACTCCACCTGGGCTTTTGTAGTTAGGGTACCAAGCAACATCATCAGGCTCAGTACGACAATAAGATTTGTTTTCATTTTGATTTTGTTCGTTAGTATAAACAATTATTATTAGGCGAATTAGAAGCGGCAAAATTACACATTTTCCGCTTACAAAATACTGACCAGGTAAGAAGAAATAAAGTTTAAATGGTTGCACGCAAAGGAATTAATAATTTCAATTGCTAACATTTCAGTGTTAAAATGTTTTTAATTCAGCAAATATCCTAAGGCAAATTAATGGATATCTTGTGCTATCACTTCGTTAAAGGAAGCGACAGGATACACTAATATTAAATAAAAACAATATGAGAATGTTATTACGAGTCTTCGTTTTTATTGCCATTAGCGGGCTTTTTATCAATCAAAGCTTCGGACAGAAGAAATGTAAATATGAATATGAGGATAGTGACCCTTTTACCGGTAAGATCTTAAAGGGGACTACTACAGCTATTTTCCCTGTTTCAATATCTACTAAAGAATTCTGGCATGTCGGTTTTGAACGCATCAATGACGAATATAACATTGTAAACAATATACACCTGAGTGGAGAGCTCAGCGTAGACCTCAACATAGGTGACTCCTTAATGTTTGCCACCAAAGATGGAGGCATTGTCACCTGTTATGCGACCAAAGAAATTAGTCCCACCACAATCATAGATAAGGTGTTGAATGAGACCATCATCACCAGTGGTTATATCAGCAGGTATCAAATAAGTCTGAATCAGGTAGAAGCATTGGCTGACTCAGAAATAACCAATATCAGGATGAACATTGGCGATCAGGTTTATAAGCAGCCAATAAAAGCCAAACATGCCAGGGACTTTCAGAATGATGCCAACTGTATTCTTAAGTAATTGATGGCCATCTCACCTTGTTAAATTATTGTTAAATATTTGTATTCCAGCATTTTAATTGCTACTCTTGTTGCGTGCCAACTGGTATTTATCTGTGTTATCTTTCCCCTGTACCCATAAATTTGGGCTTGTGTTTTTAACCTCTGAATGCCTTTCATAGTTACCGAGAGGAACTGAGTAAAACTCATTTTGAAGTTTTGCCTGATTTGAATAGAATCCAATAATTAATTAACCTTTCAAACACTTCAGTTATGAAAAACATTTCTATTTCAACATTGCGAAGGATTATTTTATTCATTCCTATCATGGTGATAAGTTTAGCGTTATCAGCACAGGAGAAGAGTGATTATGAAACGGCCAAAGATGAGATCATTCAAACATTCGGTACATTCCCGTCCATGTTTGAAGCTTTTCCTTCATATGCATTATCAGGTGCATGGGAAAATTTTAAGCTCATACACAGCCCTGATGGTACAATTCCGCCCAAATACAGGGAATTGATACAACTCGCTGTTGCTGCTCAAATCCCATGTGATTACTGTATCTATTACCACACAGCCTCAGCCCTGGCTTTTGGTGCTACAGATGAAGAAATTAAGGAAGCTATCGCCCATGGAGCAACCACAAGGCATTGGAGTATGATATTGCAGGGAAATCAGGTTGATTTCGAAGAATTTAAAGTTGAGTTTAATGCGATGATGAAATTTATGGCAGAGCAGAATCAGAAATAATTTCTTACTGCCAATAATTGTCAACAAAAGGTAGCCCTTTAAATATAAGTTGTCAGAGTGACAACTTATATTTATTGGACTGGTGTCCTAACTATATCTATGAATTACATTTCGCCAAAGAGGATACCTACATTGACACCAAAGCAATAATTTTTCCAGGTTGCTTCTGGCCCCATAAAGTCGTCATTTAGAATATCCAGCATGGAAGGATTGTAGAAAAATGAAAACTGGAACCTGTCGTACTGGACACCCACTTCGATATTTAATGAAAGATCGAACTTTTTGAACCATTCGATCTTATCACCTCCTTCTCCTACATGAGTAGCATCGTTATCCCAATCACTATCATCTATTTTATAAGCCAGTGTAGAATATGGAAGGAATCTGAAGACCGGACCGAACATACCAAAAACACTCGTTTTATCATTGATGGGGTATTTATAGCCGAAGGAGACAGGTATTTCCAAGTAAAGCAAGATATATTTCTCTGTGATTTCAAAAGTTTCTCCTTCCTCGGTCTCAGAATATTTTGAGGTAAATCCACTTACTGTACCATAGAGTCCGGTTTGCATGAAGATGTTTTCATATATTGGACCGTCGTAATAAAATCCCACTCTTGGAGAAAAGAGCAGGCTCTGATCTTCATCTACTTTTACACCATCCTCCTTGAGTGTGGCGTTAGACATATTTAAACCAATTTTAAACCCACCATGCTGAGCTTGAGCATTAAAAACAATGACTGTGAGTAATGCAACAATTAGAATTTTTACAAAGCTTTTCATAATAAGAATTTGATTTTGAATGTTTATGTAAATAAATTAATATCTCAATACTATATCTTACATGACCAATAATCTCTAAAAGGTGCAATTTATTAAATAACTAAATAGATATTTTGGTTTATTCCTCAATTTGTAAACAGTCTATTGTGGAAAGGTGATAGATGACAGAAGAAGTAAAATCAAAGATGGCGCTCATGAGCGCCATCTTTGATTTTGTGACCCCGGCGGGAGATAAATCCAACCCATTTCAGAAGGATTTGAGGTTGCTGTTGGAGTTGTATTTCAGTTTAACTGGAGCAAATAAGATGTAGCCATGTACACTACATTACATCCGGGTTGGTATTTGTTTATATGAATCTTTTTCCTGACCTAAAGTATCATTATCGCATATTTTCGTATCATATCGTATCATAATTATCGAACATTTATCGAATAATAACGTATCATATCGTATCAAATGCAAAATTTAAACGTACCTTTACTTTATGAAAAATACCGTACATACTTTTAAACTTGATCTAGATTGGAAGCTAATCCAGTTAATCAGTCAAATTGATCGGTTTGATGCTTCATGGTCAACAATTGAAAAAAGAGAGGGCCGAAGCCTAAAGCAATTAAAATCCATTGCAACGGTACGTAGCGTGGGTGCTTCAACAAGAATTGAAGGTTCAAAAATGTCGGATGAAGAAGTTGAAGTTTTGCTTAATGATATTGATATTACAAGGATTACTGACAGGGACTCCCAGGAGGTAGTTGGATATTTTGATTCACTGGATTTAATCTCAGAATCATTCGAACATATAGATATTAGTGAAAGCAGCATTAAAAACCTTCACAACATCTTATTGAAACACAGTAAAAAGGATGAATGGCATAAGGGAGATTATAAACAACATAGCAATGCTGTTGAAGCCATATTACCAGGCGGTACTCATCAGATTATATTTCAAACCACTGAGGCCGGATATCCTACACAAGATGCAATGAGAAATTTGATTGAATGGTTTTCCGGTGATACGGAAACTCATCCATTGGTTAAGTGTGCCGCGTTTGCGTATGAATTTGTTAGTATTCATCCATTCCAGGACGGAAATGGAAGATTGAGCAGGCTTTTATCAAGCTTGTTATTGCTTAAATCCGGATATACATGGATTCAATATGTGAGTTTAGAGCATGAAATTGAAAACAGAAAAAAAGAATATTACAGCGTATTACGAAGCTGTCAGGCACAAAGACCAAATGAACATATTTCGGAGTGGGTGATTTTCTTTTTCGATGCTTTAAGCAATATTCAAAATCAGCTTTTAAGAAAAATTGAAATAAAAGGAGTAGAAACAAATCTATCGCCAAGAGAAAAGTCAATTCTGGTTTTTATTGAAAGCAATCCCGGTTGTAAATCAGGAGAAATTGCCAGTAAGCTTGGAATACCTAATCCTAGTGTTAAAAGGTTTTTATCAGGACTATTAAAACATGGTCTTATTGAAAAACATGGGATTGGTCCAGGGACAAACTATTCAATTAAATAATATAGCATTTGTTTAACGTCAGCGTAATGTTTTCTAGCAAATTGTAGCAACGCTGGCAGGATGATTCTGCTTGCTAACTGCATATAACTAATAGGTCCTTCCCCTGTGTCACTACGCACCACAGTGTCAGGATGACAATTTTCACTTACTGACCTAGCGATATATGGTATATGAAAAATGCGCAATGCCGAATGAAAAATGACAGGGCCTCAGCATGCTGAGGCCCTGTGTGACCCCGGCGGGACAAAAGTCCAACCAATTTCAGAAGGATTTTAGGTTATTGTTGGACCTTTACATGCAATATTTTGTAAAATAGAGATACTTTAAAACCGAGATATTTAGCTCGATGCTGCTATTTGTATAATTTTTGTAGATTTAGGCTTAATAATACCAATAGAATTTCACTTATCTAATTTAACAAGACGTAACTTTATCCACCTAATATGGATGTATATGGTTACAAAAGGTGATCATATAAACAAGTTGTACACAATTGTGGGTTTTAATACAACTGGGTTTCCAAAATTAAAATTGGCGATTATTTAATGATTCTTCCTGTATATTCCTGTATGATAAGAAACATAATGAAAAGCTATACTACTTTTGACTGACAGAATAATTTAAAATTTTAAAAATGATTATACCTAAATAAATAGTAAAATGACAGTATTAGATACTCCAAAGATGCCCATAGCAAATGGACATTACTCGCAATGCATTGAACATAATGGAATATTATATCTTTCTGGACAACTTCCAATTAATCAAAATTCTAGAACCACACCTAAATCAATTGAAGCACAAACTGATTTAGTTCTTAAGAATATTGAGACTATTTTAAATGAAGCTGGTAGTTCAAAAAACAAAGTATTGCAAGTCAAGATTTACATACCAAATATTAAATTATGGGATAAAGTTAATGATAGATATAGTTTTTTCTTTGAAGAACATAAACCCGTTCGCTGTGTAATTCCGACACGTGAATTACATTTTGGCTGTTTGATTGAAATTGAAGCTATGGCTATTTTAAATGATTAAACAACCGTGTACAACACGCAATCATAGCCAATTGGCGGTGAAGTACTGTCAAGAAAATGAATTTTGAAAACAAACATAGTACAAATCAAAAACATTGTGCTTGGAAAACGCCAACTGGCCATATCGCGGGCACGTTAGCAGCAAGCTTGATATGTGAATACCTACATTACTGAACAACCAAAAATCTGAGTATGAAAAAGATTTTACTTGTAAATATCCTTATGCTTATCATTCTTTGTGCAAACTCGCAAACTTATGATATTCTATGGCAGAATTCTTATGGTGGATCTCTTTTCGAAGAGGCAAATGCTGCCTGCCTTACCACAGATAATGGATATGTAATTGGTGGAGGCACTTTTTCTAACGACGGAGATGTTACAGGAAATCACGGTAACCGGGATTACTGGGTAATAAAGCTTGATGCACAAGGCAGTTTGCAGTGGCAAAAATGCCTGGGTGGAAGTGGTAATGATCGCCTTTATGGCATAAACAGCACATCTGACGGAGGTGTAATTGCGAGTGGACATACAAGTTCTATTGGTTACTATGCGGATGGCTGGGTTGTGAAACTTGACAGTATTGGTAGTATTGACTGGCAAAAATACCTGGGAGGCACTGATAGTGATGTTATATATTCTGTTGAGGAAACCTTTGATGGTGGATATATTGCGGGAGGTTGGACGTATTCAAATGATGGTGATGTTACACTTAACAAAGGGATTTGTGATTATTGGATTGTGAAACTGGACAGTATGGGTAATATTCAATGGCAAAAGACCTATGGAGGAAGCAGTTACGATCAATTATACAATGCCATTCAACTTGCCGACAGCTCATTTATTGTTACAGGAAGTTCAAATTCTAATGATGGTGATGTTTCTGTTAACCGTGGTAATGATGATGTATGGGTTGTAAAACTAGATGCAAATGGTAACATGGAATGGGGGAATACATATGGTGGTTCCGGCGGAGATTATTCATTTTGCATCGCTCAATCTGCAAATGGAGGATATACAATTAGTGCTATGAGCTTTTCAAATGATGGTGATGTTTCAGGAGGTCATGGTTATTTTGATGTTTGGGTTTTTGAAATAGATAGTTCCGGTAATCTGATATGGCAAAAATGCTATGGTGGCAGTGACTATGAGGCTTCTAGATGGTTGAACAAAACCGCTGACGGTGGAAATATTATTGTGGGGACAAGCCTTTCCAATGATGGTGACGTTACAGGTAATCATGGTGGGGGTGATTGCTGGGTAATAAAAACAGATAATAACGGAAATTTAGAATGGCAGCAATGCTATGGAGGTAGTGATGGTGAAATTGGAAGGTCGATATTCGAGAATGCGGCAGGTAATCATGTTATTGCTTCATGGTCATCATCAAATGATGGTGATGTTACTGGCAATCATGGCGATGTTGACTACTGGGTATTTGAAATTGAGTCCAGTATAATTCTACCTATTGGAGTTGCTGGTAGTATTAGTGGTCCGGATACTATTTGTGAAGGAACAGCTAGCGAAACATATTGTATCGATCCTATATTAAATGCTACTTCATATACGTGGAGCCTGGATCCTAATATCGCTGATTCCATTATTACAAATGATACAGTTGCTACAATCTATTTTGCGCAAGATACAAGTGGCTACACCACTTTATCAGTATTCGGTTCAAATAATGGTGGAAATAGTGACACCTCATACTTTGGCATTAACATTATCGCCAACCCCACTTCTAATGCCGGATCTGATACAACTATATGTGAAAACAGCTATCATATGCTCAATGGGTCAGCAACAAGCTATCACTATACTTTTTGGTATACATTTGGCGACGGTAGTTTTGATGATCCTCATCTTTTAAATGCAACATATACTCCTGGCAATCAAGACATTTCTAATGGAAATGTGGATTTAATTTTGTATGCATTTCCCATACAACCTTGCATGTATGAAATTCGCGACACTATCACCTTATCAATAGCACCCTTACCCAGCGTTTCTGCTGGTGAAGATTTGATGGTATGTCCAGGTGCATCATGTATAATTAACGGTGAAGCTGAAAATTATTCCTCCATATTTTGGAGCTCCTTAGGGGATGGCGTTTTTGAAGATTCTACGCAGTTATCAACGTATTACTATGCTGGAGTTAACGATAGCATATCTGGTAATGTAACATTGGTTTTATCAGCTACCTCAATACATCCCTGTAATGAAACAATATCTGATTCAATATTAATTTCATTTATTGATTTTCCTCAACAACCTAATATTCCTGTGGGTCCGCAAATTATCTTATTTGATACCTGCACCAGTACAGAATATCATATAAACATTGTGCCCAACGCATTATCTTATCAATGGATTCTTGAACCTTCAGAATCAGGGATAGTTATTGGTAATGGTATAAATGCAATTGTGGATTGGAATATTGACTATAACGGTCTGGAGGCATATTTATCTGTTGATGCGATAAACGCATGCGGTAGTACGCGTTCAGATTCTCTGAAGGTCAATCTTGGTCATGTTGGAATACGTCAGCAATCTGATGCTCCCCAGGTTCAAATATCACCAAATCCATCCCAAGGTATATTTAACATTAGTTTAAACACTAATTATAGTAATGTGGATCTTTATGTTAAAAGCAATTATGGTAGAGTTATCATGCACAAAAAGCTTTTAATAACTGACAGTAATACAAATTACACTCTCGACTTGAGGGATGAACCTTCAGGTATTTATCACATAACATTTGTATTCGAACATAATGAAATAAAAGGATATAAATTAATTAAACTATAATACAAATAGTGAAACAAAAGATGTCTTGCAAGGATAGGATGGAAACAATAAAACCAATCCCGCTCCCGCAGGAACCTATGTTTATCGGATCAGCTATTCTGTCGGAAGTTATGATTTTGATACTTCGGGAACGGTGGTCATTATTCGCTAATACAAGGTATTTTTTGCCCCGGGCGCAGGCTGACTTCTGAGGTACGAAGAAGCAGACCTTGTCCGGGGTGCCTTTTCTTTGGTTCGTTTCTTTGGGCAAGCAAAGAAATGAACGAAAAGAATAATTTAATGATGGCTTCATGTAAAGGTAGAAAGCGATATGTTAAGGGGATAGATGATAGAAGAAGTAAAAGCAAATGAGCGCTCTCAGAGCGCTCATTTGCTTTTGTGACCCCGGCGGGAGTCGAACCCACAACCTTCAGAACCGGAATCTGACGTTCTATCCATTGAACTACGGGGCCAGGCTTCGCATTGTCAATTGTCAATGCTCAATGTGGGTGCAAAGTTAACCATTTTATCATATTGAAATATTTCGTCCCCCTGTTCCCTTCTCCTTTAGGAGAGGGGAACAGGGGGGTGGGGGGGTAGGGGGTGAGGTGAAGAAAGTTTGCAGCCGGAAGACCAATACCTAAGGCATAATACCCAACGTCCAGAATAAATTTTTTGATAAATTATTTATTACCTTTGAGGCTCTTATTTGCTAACAAAAAATTATTCCAAATATGTCAGAAAAGATCTTCGATAAGGTAAGCCCGGGCGTCGTTACCGGCGATGGTGTGCAGGAAGTTTTCCGCATCGCAAAAGCCAATAATTTTGCCCTTCCGGCAGTGAATGTTGTAGGTACGAACTCAATAAATGCAGTGATGGAAGCTGCCAAGGATGTAAATTCCCCCGTGATCATCCAATTCTCGAATGGTGGTGGTGCATTCTATGCCGGTAAAGGTGTTTCCGGGATGGACGCAGCCATAGCAGGAACCATATCAGGTGCCATGCATGTGCACCAGATGGCAGAATATTACGGTATAGCCGTGATCCTCCATACCGACCATGCAGCCCGCAAACTCCTCCCCTGGATAGACGGACTGCTGGAAGCCGGCGAAGAATTTTACGAAGTACATGGAAAACCATTATTCTCTTCTCATATGCTCGATCTCTCTGAAGAGTCGCTCGAAGAAAATATTGCCACTTGTAAAGAGTATCTTGTCCGCATGAACAAACTGGAGATGACCCTGGAGATTGAACTGGGCATCACCGGTGGTGAGGAAGATGGTGTTGACAATACCGATATCGACAGTTCTAAACTTTATACACAACCTGAAGATGTTTCCTATGCCTATGAGCAACTCAGTGAAGTGAGCGATCGTTTTACCATAGCAGCCTCATTCGGAAATGTGCATGGGGTATACAAGCCCGGTAACGTGAAGCTGGAACCTATCATCCTGCATAATTCACAGAAATTCGTTGAAGAAAAATACAGCACAGGCCCCAAGCCTCTGTACTTTGTATTCCATGGTGGATCAGGATCATCACAGGATAAGATCAGGGAAGCCATCTCATATGGAGTTATCAAGATGAATATTGATACCGATACTCAGTGGGCATATTGGGATGGTGTGCGCACATATGAACAAAAACACCACGACTACCTGCAGGGACAGATAGGAAACCCTGACGGTGAAGATGTCCCAAATAAAAAATACTACGACCCACGTAAGTGGTTGCGCGAAGGCGAAACAGCAGTTATAGAAAGGCTGAAAATAGCTTTTGAAGATCTAAATTGTATCGAAAGGAATTAAAAAAAAGGGCTTCCGCTGGAAGCCTTTTTTTTTGTCACCCTGAGCGAAGTCGAAGGGTTAGCGTGTTAATGATCGTATCAATTCCTTTGGATGCATGCTTAGCACCGGGAAGGGTGAGTGGTTCACCATTTGCTGGGCAAAAGGCCCCAGCCACAAGTTAGCAGTAGTACGCTCCTGCTCCGTCATAATGGAGATCAGATTGGCTCCGATCCTTTCTGCATAGCCAATAGTTGACTTGGTAAGGTTGTCAGCCTCAATAGCATCGCGCGTAAACTTAACCTCTTCCTCCTCCAGATACTCTATTACCTGGTCGGTATAGGTATCAACACGGTACCTCACCTCCGAGATCTTTGTGGTGTATACTGACAAAACATATATCTCTGCTCCACAAAGCTTAGCCAACTCAGTAGTAAAGGGAAGCTTTTGCCGTGTCTCCACCGTGCTGTCAAGTGGTAGTACTATTCTACTCAGTGGCTTTTGTATATCAATGCCACCACGGATGGTAATAATGGGTTTAGTACTTGATGAAACTATTTTATTGGCGTTGCTGCCAATCCAGAATTCTTCAAATCCTGATGATCCGTGGGTACCAACTATGATAAGGTCAGCATTGCTCTCCTCCGCTTCTATAATAATCTCGGTATAGACCTTGCCATCCCTGATCTTATAAGTCATTTTACCATTCCCCATTTCGGGGCTAAAATCTTCAATCAACTCTTTAAAGCGTTTCTCTACCTCGATCAAGAGGGTTTCAGGATCATTCTTAAAAATGTCCTTTGAATTATCAGGCATATTAACCCAGATCATTTCAATATCTGCACCGGCCTTCGATGCTATTGAAACAGCATGAGCAAGCGCGTTGACAGAACAGTCAAGAAAATCAATGGCAACAAGAATCTTTTTCATAACCGTGTATTTAATTACTAATAGGAAACTTTATTTTATCTTTAATAACCCAGGCAATTGGGTAATCTCTTTTGATCTTATTTAAGAAACCTTCAGCCTCCATCCGTGTTCCGAAATCCCCAACCCTAACCTTGAAATTAGGTGCCTTCCAGGTAAGGTACACAGGTATATCAGAATACTTCTCTGTAAACTCAGCCATGACCTCGCGGGCCTGGGTACTGGACTTATTTCCTGACTCTTCAAAGATCTGTATCCGGTATCCGTCAATGGCATAATTATCTTCGTCCTGCAAGAGTGCCTTGTTCATCTCCTGATGCTTCATCAGTATTGTATCGATACTGGCATCCTGCACGATCACTACACTGCCGTTCCCATCTGATTGCCCGTACATATCTGTAGCGAGCAGACAGATGAAGAAAGCAAGTATGATCCCTATATATTTCATCCCTTTTTCTTCTTTTTATTTCTTTATTGCCGGCATCCTCACACTTAGTACAGGAACCGGGCAGTTGTTCACTAACTGGCGCGCAAATGTACCCAGAAATACATTGGCCTGTGTAGTTTCCTGTTCAGTCATAATACTAATGAGGTCGGCCTTATTTTCTATTGCAAAATCAATTGTGTCCTGGGTGATATTGTTGGTCGTTATCTCATTAAGCTTATAATTGATATTATTCTTTTTAAGATGATCAACGGCCATCTTAACATGCTTCTCTACTTGTCGCTTGAGCGAACCCAGTGAAGAGGTATGCACAGCGAGAACCTGTACTTCTGCATCAAAATTACTTGATATAGCAGCTGTAGTGAACACCTTATTACTCGACTGTAAGGTGCTGCCGATCGGCATCAATATCTTTTTAATGTCCTTTCCGAAGCTGAAATTCTGACGGACTGTGACCACCGGGCAGGGTGCATGGGTCACAATGCGGTAGGCATTGCTGCCAATCCAGTATTCTTCGAATCCTGTGACTCCATGTGTACCGGTAAAGATCAGGTCGGCCTCTATCTTAAGAGCATACTTTGAGATCTCCTCAAAGACCTTGCCCTTGCTGAGTTTAAAGTTCAGCTTGCCTTTTTTATACTTTTCAGAGTATTTATCCTGGATATCTTTAAACAGATTCCTGGACTCATGACGTGTTTCTCCATCAGGCTTTTCAACCATCAGATCAGGGCTAACACAATTATCAACCCATATCATGGATACATCAGCTCCAAAGCGATCCGCATAAATGAGTGCATACTCGAGTGCATGGATCGCATTTTTAGAAAAATCAATAGCTACCAGCAGGTTTTTCATAACATTACGATCTACTATCCCATGCTAAGATAATAAATATCTGCAAAATAAACTAATTTAGCAAGTCATTTATTGTCGAGCCGGAGTGGAATTCATTAACAAAAAGGCTTTTTGTAGATTTGCATATCCGGACCTAAAAATTATTGCATGAACGAAAATCTTGATCCCACGGGTGAACAGCTAAGCCAGGCTGAATTAGAAATTGAACAAGTACTGCGACCGGCCGAGTTCACTGAATTCTCCGGTCAGCTCAAGGTTGTCGACAACCTAAAAATTTTTGTCGAAGCTGCCAAACAGCGGGACGAAGCCCTGGATCATGTCCTTCTGCATGGCCCTCCCGGACTGGGTAAAACAACCCTGTCGCATATCATTGCCAATGAACTGGGTGTTGGCCTCAAGGTAACCTCCGGGCCTGTGATCGACAAGCCGGGCGATCTTGCAGGATTGCTCACCAGCCTGGAAGAAAATGACGTCCTTTTTATTGATGAGATTCACAGACTGAGCCCGGTAGTGGAGGAATACCTCTATGCGGCCATGGAAGATTATAAGATCGACATCATGATAGAATCAGGACCAAATGCACGCAGTGTTCAGATATCCATCAACCCCTTTACCCTCATTGGAGCAACCACTCGATCGGGCTTGCTCACGGCACCCCTCAGGAGTCGCTTCGGTATCAACCTCCGCCTTTCGTATTATGATTCAGACACCCTGGAACGTATACTCAGGCGATCAGCCGCAATACTGGATGTGCCCATGAATGACGATGCCGCAGTGGAGGTATCAAGGCGTAGCCGTGGTACGCCAAGGATAGCAAACCTTCTTCTGAGAAGGGTGCGTGACTTTGCGCAGATCAAAGGCGATGGAACCATAGACCTCACCATAGCACGTCATGCCCTGTCGGCCCTCAATGTTGATAAGAATGGCCTCGACGAGATGGACAACAGGATCCTGCTCACCATCATTGACAAGTTTAAAGGCGGACCTGTAGGAATAAGCACCATCGCCACCGCTGTAGGTGAAGATGGGGGCACCATTGAAGAGGTGTATGAGCCTTTCCTCATCCAGGAAGGATACCTGATGCGTACACCTCGTGGACGTGAGGCCACAGAAAATGCATATAAACATCTTGGTAAAATTAAGGACGGCAGCCAGTCCGGCCTCTTCGACCAATAGTAAATGCCTGCATCACAACAGAAAATAAGCACACTGATAAAGACTTCTGCCAAAGAACTTGGCTTTTCCGCCTGTGGAATCGCAGGTGCAGAGCATCTTCAGGATGAATCTGGCTTTTTTAAAAGCTGGCTCGAAAAAGGATATCATGCCGGGATGGCATATATGAACAGGAACGTTGACAAGCGTCTGAACCCGGCATTATTGAATGAATGGGCCCACTCCGTCATCGTGGTGATGTTTAACTATTATCCCGGAAAGGAATCAGTGCTTAATTCTTCATATAAGATCTCCAAATACGCATATGGAAAAGATTACCATGATGTGATGAAGGACAAACTCCGGCAGCTGGTCGATATCATCGAAGATGAGATCGGTGAGATCACAGCCAGGGTATTGGTTGACTCAGCACCGGTATTGGAACGGGCATGGGCGAAAAGGAGTGGCCTTGGGTGGATAGGAAAAAATGCCTGCCTCATCAACAAGGAGATGGGATCTTTTTTCTTTCTAGGCACCATTATCACCAATCTTGAACTAGCCTATGATAAGCCGTCAGAATTATCATTTTGTGGGAACTGCACCAAATGCATGGAGGCCTGTCCCAACGGAGCCATTGTAGAGCCGGGGATTGTTGATGCCAGAAAATGCATTTCCTATCTGAGCATAGAACATAAGGAAGAATTTAGCAGTGAGCAGG
>Ga0209692_10001359_pt1 | contig 34152 bp, 28 predicted proteins | sample tdDd472_FD_187129 | JGI IMG/M metagenome (GOLD analysis project Ga0209692, IMG submission 187129) | Marine sediment microbial communities from the Atlantic coast under amendment with organic carbon and nitrate - tdDd47.2 (SPAdes)... | ecosystem: Environmental > Aquatic > Marine > Coastal >...
GTGTATTTTGTTGACGACAACATCATTGGTTATTCGAAGCAATCAGCAGATCGGGCCATCAGCCTGTTTAAAGGAATGATAGAGCGAGGGATCAAAAAGGACTGGTACTGTCAGGCTTCTCTCAATGTTGCTGATAATGAGGAGGTGCTTAAATATGCCGCTGAAAGTGGCTGCCGTATGATTCTGATCGGTATTGAGTCTGAAAAAGAAGAACAGCTTTTAGAAGCTAATAAGAAGCTGAACCTCAAGATGGGGATCGATAAATACAAGGAAGTCTTCGATCGCATTCATAAATATGGCATCAGTGTCCTGGGAGCCCTGATCTACGGCCTTGATAGTGATAGCAAAGAGGATCTTTACAACAGAACACAATTTGCTATTGACAGTGGCATGGATGCCATGCAGGCAACCATAGTCACACCTTTGCCTGGAACTGGATTATTCAACAGGATGAAAGCCGGGAACAGGCTGGTCTATACAGATTACCCTGAGGATTGGAAGCATTACCATTTCCTGGAAGTTGTTCACCGACCTGAGAAACTTGACCCTGATGAGTTCATGGAAGCCATGCTCGAGAACTGGAGCATCATGTATGACGATAAGCTACTACAGCGAAAGATGCTTCGAACACTAAAAGAGACCAGGAGTTCCAGGGCGGCCGTCTGGGCCTATCTCTCAAATGTTGAGAGGCACAACATATGCTTTGGAGACAGAAAGCCACCTTTGGATCCGAATGTCTTGCTTGGTGGCTTGCAAAATAAAGACCAAAACAATAAGAATGGCTAAACGGAGGTTTGTACGTGATGTAGTTGGAGTATTCAACAGCAATGTGTTCTCCATCATTGCCGGCTTGCTGGCAAGTATCATCCTGGCACGCGTCCTGGGGCCCGACAAATATGGCATCTTTACTGCCCTCGTGATCATTCCCATGATCGTGGTCAGCCTTACCCATCTTGGCATCAGGGGCTCAGCAATATTCCATGTGGGTAAAGACCGTTTCGACAAGAATGAGCTTGTATCTACGATAGTGCTGCTCCTGATCATAGCTTCCATATTGGGGATAATCATTTCTGCCATTACCTATTGGTTCTACGACGAGCCCAACTTTACCTTGATGATGATTGGCCTGGTATTACTTGTAATCCCCGGCCGACTGGCAATCGTATATTTTGGGGGTGTATTCCTCGGGAATGATGAGATCAACAAGGCCAACCAGATGAACTGGATCACCAATGGCATCAACCTGGCCCTCATCGCCATCCTTGTATGGGGACTGGGATATGAAATAATAGGGGCCATCATATCATTAATCGTCTCGGGGATCATTGTTGCAATTTATGGACTCCAACTCATCAGGAAGTCATTTACCATAAGGCTGAAAATACACAAAGAGATCATCATTAGCCTGTTGAAGCTTGGAGTTCTATTCTCCGTTTCCTTTTTCATACTGCAGTTAAACTATAGAATAGATATTCTCCTCATCGAAAAGCTCAGAGATGCCACGGAAGTGGGTCTTTACTCTCTGGGGGCATCCATTGCAGAGCAGCTCTGGCAATTACCCCTGGCAGTTGGCATAGTGGTCTTCAGCAGGACAGCAATTACTGAAGATAAAGCTGAGATGATAACTACCACGGCTGTACTTCTGCGACTATCATTCTTGTTCTCTATTATTGCGGCAACAGCCTTGTTTTTCCTGGTGCCCTATCTTATTCCTCCAATATTTGGTGATGAATATATCCCTAGCATACGCATCATTCAGCTCATACTGCCGGGTATCATCATGGTAGTCATCTTCCGCATCCTCAGTGGACATATCGCAGGCCTGGGCAAGCCGCAGGTGACCCTCTATATATTTCTTCCTGCACTGGTGTTGAATGTCATCCTGAACCTTTTGTGGATTCCCCAATATGGTGGGGAAGGAGCGGCCATGGCCACCAACGTGAGCTATACAGCCGGTTCAATTGGCTATATTATTGCGTATTCCCGCATCGTGAAGGTATCAGTATGGGAGCTTTTCAGATTCCGCGGAAGTGATTTTACCCAGATCACTCAACTGCTAAAAGGTTTGAAGAAATAAAGACTATTTTTGCCACGCCATGGGAGCATTTTACACAGAACAGGATCAGGAAATATTAATTGGCCAGCAAGAGCGGCATATCGCCGCCAGGCAGCTAAGCAATATCCCCATCTTCTTTGTTGTTGGCAGGCCGCGTTCAGGGACAACCCTGCTGAGGACCCTCTTCGATGCCCATCCCAATGTATTGGTACCACCCGAATGCCAGCTGATCATCAACCTTTATCCCAAATATGGGAATTTCACCCGCTGGAGCAGGAAACAATTGATTGAGTTTCATCATGACCTGCAAAAGCAATGGCGCTTTGACCTATGGCCTATGGACAGGGAGAGGCTTGTGACAAGCCTGATGGAGTGTGAAGGTGAAAATACGTTCGGGACTATTTGCAAGGTAGTTTACCACGAATACAGATCGATCTTTAAGCATGGCATACTACTTGCCCTGGGGGATAAAAACCCTGGTTATACCATATACACCAAGCGATTGCTGAAGATCTTCCCCGAAGCAAAATTTATACATATAGTACGAGACTACCGCGATAACTTCGTTTCGATACGGAACGTGGACTTTGAATTGCCATTCATTTCTGTGACAGTGAGCAAGTGGAGGTATTTTGTAAAAAAATTCAGGCAGGCATCTGATCTGCATCCGGGAACCCATCTCGAGATAAAGTACGAGGATCTGGTAGCTAAGCCAGAGGAGATGATTAGAGAGTTATGTGAGTTTATTGGGATTCCATTCAGTGATAAACCCTTTGATTTCTACAAAAAGAGTGAAGAGGTACTAAAAATCTATCCCACCGACCTCATCCTGAAGTATCATGCCAGCCTGCTGAAACCTATCAGTACAGCACGTACAGGTTTATGGAAAGACACACTGACGGAGTCAGAACTCAGGGTGGCGGATGCGTGTGCAGGAAAGTATGCTGATTTGACCGGGCACGAAAAATTATATCCCCGACCGGGAATATTGTACCAATTAAGAAGTATCCCGGGAAAAATATTTGCTTCATTGCTGTACCTCGCCACCTGGACCATCGACAGCTTCCCGTACCGACTCAGGATGGCCATATTAAGTAAAGCGCCACTGGTGATCGGACGTTTTTATCTCAGTATATTCAACAGGAAAAAATTACGGGAAGTGGATGATCGCATGAAGCAGAAACCTAATACGGGTACATCTGAAATACAAGGTGGAATGAGGCCTCACTTCAAATAGGATCAGAGAACCTTTTTTACCGTAAAGGGTGGCTTTTTGCTCTGAACCATGTATATCCTGCTAAGATATCCTCCAATGATCCCAAGGCTGAAAACAATGATGCCTGTGCTGAAAAGTATCACTACGATGGTGGATGTATAACCAGGAACAGAAACGTTGAAAAGCAGCTTTTGAAGGATAAACCTCAGCCCAAAGAGGAAAAAGATCAGCGACATGAGCAGCCCTCCCCAAACCATGAGCTTAAGCGGAATATTGGTGTAGAAATAGGTGAGGTCGGTCACCAGCATAAATAACTTTTTAGTGGTATATCCTGACGTCTTCACCTTCCGTTTATGATGTTCCACTTCTACAAATTCGATATCGTTGGTATGCCAGAGCAGCAGCTGGTCGATGAAGACAAAATGGATGGTATGCTCAAGAAGTTTGTCGATGATATCCTTCTTGATCAGACGCAGCGAAGACCCCTTGCCTGTTCCTTCCAGAAACAACTTGGAGGTTGCTCTGGCCGATCGGCTGCCCGCATTTCTGACCTTTGAATGTTGCTTCTTGCGGAATATCCCGTATACGATATCGGCATCATCCTCTTTTTGTTTTGCAATTAATTTGGGAAGCTCCTCAGGGGGGTGCTGGAGGTCGTCATCGATGGTAATGACCATCTCGCCCCGGGCAAAACTAAAACCACAGATGGTAGCATTGTGCTGTCCGTAGTTTCTGTGAAGCTTGATTGCTGTGACCACCTCAGGATGCTCTTTCTTGATATTCTGCAACACCTTCCAGCTGTCATCCCTTCCGCAGTCCTCAACAAAGATGAACTCAAAATCAGCTTTCAGTTCCTCAAAAACCGCCTTTGTCCGGATGAATAATTCCTCCAGGGTATCTTCACTGTTATATACTGGTACTACTACGGAATACTTGGGATGAGACATGGATGGTTGATGTTTGCAGAACAAATATAAGACATATTCTTTTGATTAAGCGGGAATCATTGTTCATTAAAGATTCCACATTCCACATTCCACATGTATCATTTAAATACTGAATGAGAAATCTTGAATGTGAAATGAAGTACTAGCGAACTATGGCCCCCATAGGCAGATTCACCCCTGAGATCCATCGTGATTCGTCCGAAAGGAGGAAAACGATAGCATTTGCCACATCTTCGGCTTCGCCAACGCCCATGGGGTACTTGGCAATATATCTCGCCAATGAATCCTCCACTATTTCAGGATTGTTTTCCTTGGCAGGATCGGTGATAAGTGGAGTGTTCACAAGGCCGGGAGAAATGCAGTTGACACGGATGTTCTTATCAACGAGCTCGAGGGCCAGCGTTTTGGTGTAGGCTTCAATTGCCCCCTTGGAAGCAGAATATAGGGAACCCCCGAAATATGGGTTTTGGGTGACCACCGATGACATCATCAACACCGAGGCACCCTTCTTTAGTTTTTTCTTTTGAAGGATGGAGGCGTTGAGCAAAACAGGAGCCCTGTAGTTAATACTCATCATCTTTTTAATGTCGTCGGAGCGAATGAACTTTGCAGGTGTCGGGCCTATAATCCCTGCACAATGTACTACTCCGTCAAGCTCGGGAAGGTCGCTGACCAGTACATCCCTGTCTTCGTCAAGGATGAGGTCACCCGCCAGCATTTGATGACCTTGCCCTTCAAGCGAAGTGAATGTATCCTTTAGTTTGCTTTCATTCCGGCCGGTAATAATAAGTGTAGCACCCATCTTGCTGATGCTGATGGCTGCCTGCATCCCGATGCCAGAGGAGGCCCCGGTCACGAGTACAGTTTTTCCCTTTAGATCACAAAACGACATATGATGAAAGTTTAGAGTTCAATAAGTTCGGGACAGACGATATTGCCGGTCTCAAGAATCACGCTGCCCCACGATAGTCCAACGCCAAAACCTGAAAACAGCATTTTTAATTCTTTGTCCCTGACGATTTCAGCCAATTCAGTGACGATGGTCAAAGGTATGGATGCAGAGCTGGTATTTCCAAATTCCACGATGGAATAAGGGTACTTTTCAGCATTGATCTTTAATTTCTTCCGGATAGATTCATTCATGATCTTGTTGGCCTGGTGCATCACGAAATAATCAATGTATTCGAGCGGAGTCTCAGCGTATTCACACAGTGCCCTGATGTTGGGGGCCACCTCTCGCAGGGAGAAATTAAACACTTCCATCCCGTCCAGGGCGATATGATATTTATTCCTTTCAATACCCTCACTGATCTTTTCGTATTCGAAGCTTTCAACGGTGGCCAGGTTGCGTATTCCCCCGTCAGGAATGATGATGGCCTCATAGCCGGAACCATCGGTCTGCAGGTTAAAACTCATCTCCTTACTACCCGGTTTGTATTCCAGGGCTGTCACTGTGCCAGCATCCCCAAATAGGGGGTAAGTACTTTTATCCTTGTAGGAGGTGGTATGTGTTGACACGTCACCAACCATCAGGAGTCCTTTTTTAATGGCTCCACCAGTCATCATCCTGCCCATAACGGACAATCCATAAACATATCCTGAGCATCCGAGGCTGATATCCAGTGCGACACATGACTTTGGGAGGTCTAATTTATCCTGTAAGATGCCTGATGTGGCCGGGATAATATAATCACGCGACTGGGAAACGAATATAAGCAGTTCAAGGTCCTCCGCTTTCCAGCCCAGGCCATCAAGCAAAGACTTTGCCGCCGCCTCACAGAGGTCGGAGGTTGTCATGCCTTTGTCTGCAGTATGACGGGTCTCTACACCTACTGTTTTAATGAAAAATTCTTGTTCTTTCTCGGAAAGCAATTCATAATCCCGGTTGCTGAGCTGCTTCCTGGGGACAGCAGCAGCAAGGCCTGCGATACTGATATCCGGGATGCTGAAAATTGCCATAGGCTATATTAAGCGGCATTTGCCTTTGTTGTAACCAAATCGTACAGATTTTGTATAGTATGCGAATTGATCAGGTCATCAGCAGAGATGACCACATCGTATTCTACATTTACATGTGCAATAAAAATCAACGCATTGATCGAATCCCATGTGAAATGATCTCTGATTACACTATCCGGACGCAATTTGCCCGTATCTATATCCTCGAACTCTCCTTCTACCCCTTCGATAAACTCCTCAATTGCAATCATAATAAATGTCTGTTTTTTGCAAAAATACGTAAAAAGTTTTGAGTTATAAGTTTTGAGATTTGAGTTATTGAAGATGTTCGATTTATATAACCCACCCCCTGTGTCCCCCTCCCTTTGAAAATGGAGGGGGAGAGACCCCTATTGGGGGTGCCTGCATTATGTATATTATCCTTAACTTTGCCCTCAATGTCCGCAAAAAACAAGAAACTAAAGCTACTGCTTATAAATCCCTTGAGTACTAACAGGCAGGGTTTGATATTGCACAGCCATGTGATCTATCCCCCCATAGGATTGGGCATTGTGGCTGCCCTGACACCTGAGCGTTGGGAGGTGGAGATCCTGGACGAGAATTGGGAACGCTTTGAATACCGTGAAGCGGACCTTGTAGGCTTCACCGCACTCACATCCAGTGTGACACGGGCCTATGAGCTGGCTGCAATCTACCGTGAAAAAGGCATCCCGACAATACTGGGTGGCATCCATGCTTCCATGATGCCAGATGAGGCACAAGAATTTGTTGACGTAGTGGTTACAGGAGAGGTGGAAAGTGTGTGGAAGAAGCTGATTGTCGATTTTGAAATGGGTGAATTAAATAGCCTTTACAAAGGGCAGCTGCTGCCTTTCGAGAATGCGATATATCCTGCCCGCCATCTCTTTCATGAAAAATACCAGTTTGCCAGCATACAAACAACCCGTGGATGCCCTATGATGTGCGACTTTTGTTCGGTACACCAGTTTAATGGAAGCAAATACCGCGAAAGACCGGTGGAGGAGGTGCTGGATGAGCTGGAAACCATTGAGCATGAAAAGATATATTTTGTCGACGACAACCTGATAGGCTATGGCAAACGATCGGAGAAAAGGACGATAGCACTGCTGCAGGGGATGATCGACAGGGGGATCAAAAAGCAATGGTTCTGCTCCGCATCTATGAACTTTGCTGATAATGAGGAGGTGCTGGAACTGGCTGCGAAAGCAGGATGTGTGATGGTGCTCCTGGGCATTGAATCAGAAAGGATAGACCAGCTGGAGGAGACCAACAAGAAGATGAACATCAAGATCGGTATCGATCATTATGATGAGGTGTTCAGGAAGATCCATAAGTATGGCATCAGCGTGCTGGGGGCCTTCATCTATGGCCTTGAAAGTGATACTCCTGAGACCATGGCCCGCCGAACTGAATATATCAATAATGCTGATATCGACGCAGTACAGGCCACCGTGCTTACACCACTGCCCGGAACAGGCTTGTTTCATAGAATGAAAAAGGATGGCCAGATAGAATTTGATAATTACCCCGGTGATTGGGAGAAGTACGATTTTGTGGATGTGGTCTTTGATCATAAGAATATGACAAAGGAGAAGTTCACCGAAGAAGTCAGGAAAAACTGGGATGATCTGTATAATGACAAGGTCCTGAAGAAAAAGTTTTTGAGGACACTCAAGCAAACAAGAAGCCCATTGGCGGCCATCTGGTCGTATGGATCCAACCTTCAATACTACAATATGGTTTATGAAGGCATTCGTCCGTCAAAGAAAATAGAAGACATATTTGGCCTGGATGAGCAAGGTCAGGAATTACTTAAAACAAGTCCATTCAAGTAAATGCCATCGGCAAAAAAAACATACAAACTGTTGCTGATCAACCCTGTGAATAAGCGCAGGCATGGTCTGAGGCTGGATCAGGATTCCATTTATCCACCTATGGCGCTTGGTATTATCGCTGCACTCACTCCACAGCATTGGGAGGTAGAGATCCTGGATGAGAACTACAATACTTTTGAATACCAGGATGCCGATCTGGTTGGCTTTACTTCGCTTACAGCAACAATCAACAGGTGTTATGAACTGTCAAGTGAGTTTCGCAAGAATAAGATCCCTACGGTTATTGGAGGCATCCATGCATCCATGCTACCAAAAGAGGCAGGTGAATATATGGATGCTGTTGTGATAGGTGAGGCTGAAGGCATTTGGCTCCAGCTTATCGAAGATTTTGAAAAAAACAGGCTTAAAAAATATTATCACGCCAAGTTACCCTCTCTGGTTGAGTCACCTTCACCCCGCATAGATCTATATAACCCGGCTTATAAATTCGGAAGCGTGCAGACTACCCGTGGATGTCCCATGACTTGCGAATTTTGTTCAGTACATACCTTTAACGGAAGCAAGTATCGCCTGCGCCCGGTAGACAAATCTGTTCAGGATTTCATATCCATCGACAAAGATTATGTATATATCGTTGATGATAACTTCGTAGGATACAGCAAGGCTGCACGCGACCATGCACTTGAATTCTTCAAGGGTGTGGCAAACAGTGGATCGAAAAGGCAATGGGGTGGGTCCGCTTCCATGAATATTGCCGAAGATGAGGAACTCCTGGAGTGGGCAGCAAAGAGTGGCTGCAAAATGATCTTCCTGGGGATTGAATCTGAGTTGATCGATCAGCTGGAGCAAGCCAATAAGATGGTAAACATCAAGATAGGGGTTGATAAATATACTGAAGTGTATCGAAAGATCCATAAATATCAGATAGCCGTGATGGGTGCTTTCATTTATGGCCTGGATAATGATACACCTGACACTATTTATAACAGAACCAACTATATTTTGGATGCCGATATCGATATCATGCAGGCCACAATCCTGACACCCTTGCCCGGAACTGAATTGTATAATAGGTTTAAAGATGAGGGCAGATTATTACATACCAATTATCCTGAAGATTGGGAAAGATATAATTATGCAGAGGTTGTTTTTAAGCCCCAGAAGATGAGCCCGGAGGACTTTTCTGCTTCTGTAATTGAGAATTGGGAAAGGCTCTATGACCTCAAGACATTGAAGAAAAAATTTCTTGGAACGCTTAAGCTTACTTCAAATCCTACCACTGCGGCCTGGGGCTTTTCCTCCAACCTGCACATGAGAAACTTTGTTTTTGAAGGGAAGAAAGAGGTTCTCCAACTCGAAGATACTTTTCCGGAATTGATCATAGGAGTATAATAGAATGATGTCAGAGCAATATTTAACTTCAGTAGACTATAAAGACGCATATCCGGCGAAGGATATGGTTGAACTATTGATCAGGAATTCTGAACGTTATGCCGGTAAAGATTTATATTATTTGCTTGAGGATGGCATCACCGAAACTGAACGTATCACCCACGATGAGGCCTTTGTAAAGGCCAGGTCAGTTGCAGCAGAACTACAAGCCCATGGTAGTAAAGGAGATCGTGTACTCTTACTTTTTCCAACCGGACTTGAATTTGTGATCTCTTTATTTGCCTGTTTCCTTTCAGGGAAAATAGCTGTCCCGGCGTACCCTCCTCATCGGAGAAAATCAAATCAACGGTTTTTTTCAATCATTGACGATGCCAATCCTTCAATCATCCTGACTACTGATAGGATACATGGTGATCTGGAATTTATTGAGAAAGAACACAAGATGCTGGAACGCATTGTAAAACTTACTTATGGAGGAATAAGACTTGACCAGCCAGAATCTTGGGTAAATCCCGGGATCAGCAAGGATGATATTGCATTTCTTCAATACACCTCAGGGTCAACCGGAAGCCCAAACGGGGTCATGGTTAGTCATGGCAACATTATTCATAATTCAGAATGCATCAAGAGGTCATTTGGCTTTGATGAGCATCTGAGAGGCATTAATTGGCTGCCAAACTTTCATGATATGGGATTGATCGGATGTCTCATTCAACCTGCCTATGTGGGAGGGATGAACATTATCATTCCGCCCTTAAAGTTCTTGCAAAGTCCGCTGAATTGGTATAGAGGTATTTCAAAATATCGTGCAACAAATGCCGGAGGGCCAAACTTTGCTTATGACTATTCGGCTGAAAAAGTTAGTGATGAGGACATAAAGGACCTGGATCTTAGCAGTATTAGCACCTTATATTGTGGGGCAGAGCCGATTCGGGCCGAGACCTTCGATAATTTTACAAAGAAATTCAAGACAGCGAATTTCAGATCTGTCCAGTTCTATCCATGTTATGGTCTTGCAGAGTCTGTTTTGATAGCCAGTGGAGGAGATTTCAAGCTTAAACCCATTTATTATGAAGTAAATGCCAAGGCGCTGGAAAAGAACAAAGTGATCCCTGTGAAAGGCGGGAAGGAAGGCAGGATTCTAACTGCCTGCGGTTATCCATGGATGGGTATGAGCATTTCAATTATTGATCCGGATACACGAACTCCTGCTCCGATCAATGAAATAGGTGAGATTTGGCTCAATGGTCCATCTGTGGCAAAGGGATATTGGAACGATCCTGAAGGAACAGAAAAGACTTTTAATGCCTCTATCGTCGGGAAGGAAGGTAGCTCTTGGCTGCGTACCGGTGACCTTGGTTTTATTCATGATGGACAGCTATATGTGACTGGCCGCCTCAAAGACCTCATCATCATCAGGGGATCAAACTTTTTTCCGAATGATATTGAATATAGTGCAGAGAATAGCAATATAGCCTTGCGTAAAAATGCTAGTGCAGCATTCTCAGCAGACATAGACGGCGAAGAAAAACTAATATTGCTAGCAGAGGTTGAGCGTTCTCATATGCATGATCTGGTAGAGAATGAAATATTTGAGGATATCAGAAGCTCGATCTTTGCCGAGCATGGAATACAAGCTCATGCACTAACATTGGTACGACCTGGCAGCACCCTGAAGACTTCCAGTGGTAAGATCCAACGATTTGCCATGAAGAAGGCCTGGATTAATGATGAGTTAAATGTATTGGCTTCTTGGACAATGAAAAAAGATACTTCCAATCTCACTTCAGAGATTGGTGTCCGACCTGAATTCCTCCGTGAGTGGATGATCAACTGGATGGCACAGCAACTGGAACTTGACCCAGGCAAGATCGACCCTGATAAGCCGGTATCAGCCTATGGCCTCGACTCCATCACAGCCGTCAGCCTCGAGCGTGATGTGAACAAGCAATTTGGCGTTGAATGGCCAATTGAGTCTTTCCTTAAAGAAAACTCCGTGAATATGCTGGTGGAAGAAGGGATAGAGTTGTTGAGGGAGAAAAAGTAGACAGTTGACGGTTGACAGTAGGCCTTTGTGGTTCCTTCGTGATATCCTTTGAGGTCTTTGTGGTAAAAGGACTAATAATTAATGATGCAGGCTGCCCAGCTAAATCCTACCCCAAATCCAGCCAGCACAAGGGTATCCCCACGCTTTACGCGTCCATCGGCAATGGCATGATATAGTGCAATAGGAATGGTTGAGGCAACGGTATTTCCGCACTCTTCCAGGTGGTAAAGTGTTTTCTCTTTCGGGGTTTTCATCTTCCGGAAGATGCTCTCAAGAATGATCTGGTTGGCCTGATGAAGAACATATAAGTCGACATCATCTTCAGAGATGCCAGCTTTGTTAAATAGCTGTTGGATCATTTGTGGAACCTTTTCCACTGAGAAGTTAAAAACACCTGCCCCGTTCATATAGAAATTACGATTGTTGCGAATGTTTCCGGCTTCATCCACATAATCCTTTGATTCAAATTTTATATCAGGATACCTGGCACCACCATGTTTGATAATGATCTTATTAAAGCCTTTGCCATCGGTGCCAAATACAAAGTCGCCAACGGCAGACTTGTTATTTTCGTTTACCGAGACCAGCGTTGCAGAGGCACCATCACCAAATATGGCCCGGTTACTTTTATCTTGCGGGTGAATGAGCTCAGAGATATTCACAGAGGTAAGCAGCAATACATTTTTTGCGCTACCGGTAGCAATGAGCCCATTGGCCACGCTCAGGCTATATATGAATCCTGTACATCCCTGGTTGATATCGAGTGTTCCGGCATGGGTTGAGATGCCCAGCCTGTCTTGCAGCACGCAGGCTGTAGCCGGTGTGATATAGTCAGCACCCTGGGCACAGAAGATAAGGTGATCGATCGTTGATGGCTCTATCCCATGCTCCTCAAAGAGCTTTTGTGCTGCCTGGAAGGCCAGGTCCGCGGCAGTCTCTTCCTCAGCGGCAATATGTCGTTTTCTAACCCCTGTGAGCCGGGTCAGGTCCTCAATTTTCAGGTCGGGGAACTCCCTTGCCAGGTCATCATTGCTGACGACATGGGGTGGAAGATGATAACTGATGGCTCTTATATAGGCTTTCATGATTACCTGGGTTGAGTTGCTCTCATGTATTTCTCACGGTAGAATTGCGCTTTTTTATTGTCTCCATGATCTGAGTAATATTGCGAGAGGAAAGCAAAAACTTCAGGCCTGACATTTCTTTTCGCGGCCTCCTCATAGCTTTCAACCGCTTTCAGGGTGTCGCCTTTGATCATGTAATAATTGCCAAAGCTAACGTATGGCAGCGCCTCCTTGGGATCAATATTGATGATCTCCCTGTTAAGCCTGATGGCCTCCTGTTCGTAGCCCTGCCTGAATCGGATATCAGCCAGCCTGGATCGTGGATTGATGATCTTGGTATTATTATCAATGCAAACCTGATAATAATATGCAGCAGAGTCAACATCACCCACATATTCGTAGGTCAGCCCCAGGTTAAACAGGGCCTTTCCATCCGTAGGCTCCAGATCAATGGCCTTCTGAAAGCTGTTTATAGCATTTCTTTTGTACGCAATGGCTTTGACTGTATCGCGACTGGCAAAAAGGTGCTCGGCAATACGAGGGTTATTATAGATCATTCCAAGGTTCTTCCATGAGGAGGCATGCTCTGGCCATATCTCAACAGCACGCTGAAAATGACCTATGGCAGTTTCAATTTTTGGCATCAGGAACTTGGCTACATTCACCTGCTTCGTAAATTCCTTTTCTACCATCCTCATGATACTGGTGCCCATAAGGTCATGGGCCTTCACCGAATTGTCGAGGTATTCCATGTCTGCCTTGTAAAGGGAGGCTTCGGAGTACCATTTTTCATTTCTGTTAACAGTTTTATATGAATAGACTGCCAGGAGAATGCCTGTCAATATCAGGACAAAAAATATGTTCCCTGCCTTGTTTACAACAGCTTCCGGCCTGGCTTTAAAAAGCCTGAATATCAACCATGCAAGGACTATTACAAAGCCCAGGGAGGGTATCAGCAGGAATCTTTCGGCTATGATCCCCGGAGCAGGCCTTACAATATTGCTGAACATCGCTATGGTGAACAGGTAAAAGAATATGGCATAAGAGAGGATGTGCTTCTCCTTAAATTTCTTGATGGCGATAGCCAGGATCCCCACATGAAAAATGATTGACAACCAGACCCAGATATTGCCCAGGTTCACCAGGGGGATCATGTCGTATCCATAGTAATAAAGCAGCGGGTGGGGGACCACTAATATCTTCACATAATACCCCAGGCTGTAAAGTCCTGTACCCAGGAAATACCACATGCTGTCTTCAAAATACAGCGGGTTTTCTATCATGGAATAATCCCTAACCCTGTCAAGGAACCAGAAAGGCACCATCCCGCCAAGTATGATCATAAGTGTGAGCAGTCCCCAGATGACCCCAAGCTTTTTCAGTTTCATTTCAGTAAAGAAAAACAGCGTCAGTGGAAAAATAAACCAGAAGCTTAATGCAGTTGGTTTCGCCAGGAAGGCCAGCACATAGGATAACAGACCAATGATAAGGAGATAAACTTTATTGCGATCAGCGTATCTCAATAGCATCTGCATAGTCAGAAGTGAAAATATCATGCTAAGGATCTCATCCCTGTTTTTAAGGCTGGCTACCACCTCGGTATGTACAGGGTGTGCGATAAAAAGAAGGATGATCACAAAGGGGAACCAGATGGAGTAATCTTTTAATATGCGCTGCAATATCCGGTAAAGCATGAGTACCGCAATAATATATAATAGCAAGTTGATCGTATGCCCGGCCCTTGGGTTAAGACCAAATATTGAATATTCCAATGCGAACACCGCTCTTACCAGCGGCCTGTAACCGTATGACTTATCAAGGCCATCGGCTGTAGTCTTGGAGGTGTAGGTCGTAGAAAAAATGTCGCCAATGGAGCTGATGCCCTCCTCAACAAGTTGCTTTCCCTGTCCGTGGATGATATAGTCATCCAGTGAATAGGTGTTTCTTAATGTGTTAGCATAGAGCCCAAATGTGAAGGTGATAATCACAAAGAGGAAAATCAGCTTTGTGGTCTTATTCTTGTCCTGAGCTTGTTGAAGGGTGTCTGGTCCCTGGTTTGATTTAGCCATTCTTTTATCTCATAGAGTGCTTAAGATAGCAAAAATAAATAATTCAGCGATAAAGCATTACCATTTAACAATGCTTAACATTTAAGCAATTAGCCACAGAGGCACAAAAACAGGGAAACACAGTTATAAAATAGCACAATCTGTTATTCTCTGTGTCCATAGCACCGAAGGTGATTATGGACCGTGTCTTGGTGGCAATATTATTGATGCAAAAAATACTCTCTCAGAACACTTTATCAGCAAAGCCTTCAATGGTCTTGAGGGTTTTGGTGCGTGCCTCGATATGGCCCATATGCCCGACCTTGTCCAGGACAAGGATCTCACTGGTAGCAGGGAGGGATGCCTGGGCCAATGTGTTCTCAAATGGTACACGGCTATCTTTTTTGCCCAGGATAAACAGCACCGGCACCCGCGCATTGATGAGCACATCCAGCTTGTCGGTACGGTATTTCATGCCTTCCAGGGAAGCTATGATGGCCTTGGGTGATGTTTCCATGGCATTGAGATGAAGCTTGCGGATCTCATTTTTGTATTTCTCCACATTCTCGGATGCGAAGAGTTCGGGAAAGAAATTAATGATAAACAATCCCCTGTCGGACCTCACGATGTCAATGGCCCTGTTCCTGTTTACCTTTGCTTCAGGCGTGTCGGCCAGGGCATGGGAATGGAATAGTCCGAATCCCTTTAGCTTCCCAGGGAACTTCTTGGCAAAGGCCAGGGTCACATAGCCACCCATGGAATGACCTATCATAAGGCACTTGCTGATCTCTTCTTGCTTCAGCACCCTGTTGACAACCGTGGCCAGCTGCTCCATCAGGTGCACCTGGCTGAAACATTGGCTGCCACCAAAACCGGGGAGATCAACAGTGATAACAGTAAACTTGGCAGAAAGCTTGCCGGCATGATATTTCCACATACCCATATCTTCCAGGAACCCATGCAGGAGGACAATAGCAGGACCTTCGCCTTTGACCTTATACCGGATCTTTTTCCCTTTATATGTGATGTGCTTCGTCATAATGATCACATCAGAAATTCTTATTTCTGTCGTTCATTTTCCTTTGCTGAAAAGCAATCCAGATATTCAACGGAATGTTGATGAGAGCGATCAAGGCAAATCCCAGGATCGCAACATAGAGGGCATATTCTTTAGCAGTAAAATAAAGCACTATGGCCACCACGATCAGCACCGCTGCGATGATGCGGACCAGTCTCATGATTCTAGGTGCTTTTTCTAGTTTCACTTTTCTATCTTCTGACTTATTAGTGTTACTTCTTCATTGTATCCTCAATCTCCTTAACCGTCTTTGGTATCGGCTTGCCAAGAAGCTTGTAACCGTCTTCCGTGACGAGGATGTCGTCTTCAATCCTCACACCGCCAAAGTCCTTATAGGTTTCTACTTTGTCGTAGTTGATGAATTCCATGAACTTGCCTTCGCTTTTCCACATGTCGATCAGCGCAGGGATGAAATAACATCCAGGCTCATCGGTCATCACGTATCCCGGCTGCAGCTTCTTGCCAAAGCGCAGGAATGCCAGTCCGAACTGATCACTTCGCTGAACGCTGTCGTCATAGCCTACAAAGTTTTCGCCCAGTCCTTCCATGTCGTGAACATCCAGTCCCATGGCATGGCCGAGTCCATGAGGGAAGAAGAGTGCGTGAGCACCGGCCTTCACGATCTCATCGGTGTCGCCTTTCATGAGGCCAAGATCTTTCAGGCCGTTGGCGATGGTGCGTGCTGCCAGGAAGTGAACATCTTTGTAGAATACACCCGGTTTGATCATCTCTATGGTGTCTACATTAGCTTTGAGCACGATCTCGTAGATCTCTTTCTGACGTGTATTGAATTTACCACCGACAGGAACGGTACGGGTGATATCACTGGCATAGTGAAAGGGGGATTCTGTGCCTGTATCGGTCACCATCATGCGTCCTTCTTTCAACACCTGACTATGATCGTGATTGTGGAGGATCTGACCATTCTGGCTCAGTATGACAGGGAATGAAACCGGCTTGCCATGGGCCAGGGCCAGTCCTTCAACCGTACCGGCAATTTCTTGTTCAACGATGCCCGGCATGGCCATCTTCATAGAAGTAGTATGCATGATATAGGCAATGTCAACAGCCTTTTCAATCTCAGCGATCTCGCCTGCATCTTTGATCTCACGCAGCTTTACAACTGCTTTAATGGCCTCTACAGAAACATGTTGCCTGATCTCGCTATGGCTTTTTCCGAAGATACCTTCCAGTGCCAGCCAGTGGTCGCCACGGTAAGGAGGGAGAATATGAACTTTGCGCCCCTTGTCCATGGCATCCTTGATATATTCTGATAGTTTTCCTCTTGATAAGGTATGTTCAGTTCCGCACTGGGCTGCCTTGTCTTTCATGACCGGTTGGTTGCCCATCCAGATGATGTCGTCCATGGTGAGGTCGTCACCCACCAGGATATCTTTTCCTTCATCCACATCCATAATGCCTGAATGGCCATCGTGGTCGTGTCCGAAGAAATACAAAAAGTCACTATCCTGACGGAAATGATAAAAATTGGCAGGGTAATTCATGGAAGAGAAATCATTCCCCGGAAGGAGAACAACACCACCTGATAATGATTCGCGCAGCTGCTTGCGGCGGGCTGCATATACTTCTGGTTTGAACATATTGTTGTTTTTTGTTGGTTTACTTTATTGAGGATAACAAAAGTAATTAAATCCCTTCAAACGGATTAGCATTTTATATCGTAATCGATATTCACTAACAATAAAGGTATTACATGTTAGGTGTTAGGTGTTAGATGATGGGAAAGTTTTGAGTTTTGAGTTAGTTTCAAGTCTCAAGTTCTTATTCTTATTCCTTGTTCTCTATTCTCAATTCATCAAGTCCTCAATCTCCTCCACCGTCACCGGAATACTTTCTGTCAGATTTACCGGCCCATCTTTCGTCACCAGGATATTATTCTCTATCCTTATGCCGCAGTTTTCCTCGCGTATGTACAGGCCTGGCTCGCAGGTGAGCACCATGCCTGCCTCCAGCGGGTCATACTTTGAGCCTACGTCATGCACATCAAGGCCAATGGGATGTGAGGTGCCATGCATGAAGTATTTCATGAAGAGCGGCCTCTTGGGATCCTGCTGCTGGACATCTTTCTTTGAGAACAGGCCCAGTCCGATCATCTCCTCCTCCATCAACTTGTTTACCTCATTGTTGAAGGCATCGATGGTCGTGCCCGGCACCAGGAGTTGAACGGCTTTATCGTGTATCCTGAGAACGGCCTCATAGCAATCTTTTTGTCTTGGGGTGAACTTACCATTCACCGGGATTGTGCGCGTGATGTCGGCAGCATAGTTGGCGTATTCAGCACCAAAATCCATCAGCAAAAGGTCGCCATCATTGCACATCTTGTCGTTGTCAACGTAATGCAACACACAGGCACTGGCCCCGGAGGCGATAATAGGCTTATAGGCATTACCGTTCGCCCCGTTGATAGCAAAGGCATATTCTATCTCTGCTTGGATCTTATATTCATGTTCTCCCGGTTTCAAAACCTTCAATACCCTGGTGAAAGCCTTACCTGTAATTTCACCGGCCTTCTTGATGAGTGCTACCTCAGTATCCGATTTCTTCTTTCTGAGCTCCATCAGCAGCGGTGCTGAACGCTCATACTGATGTGAAGGGAACCTTTCCTTTAATTCCAGGGCAAAACGCAGATCCTTGTATGGCACCGGGTTAAAATATTTAGGATATTCGTTGGCATTCAGGTAAACCTGCTGAGCCCAGTTCATGAGATCCTTGAGTACAAATTCAAAATCCTTGGACCACTGCACCCACTTCACACCTGAAGACCTGGAGGCTTCATCTTTGCTAAGCTTCTGCCCCTCCCAGATGGCGATCTGCTCGCTGGTCTCCTTCACAAAGAGCACCTCTCTCAAAGCCATATTCGGATGGTCCGGTGCCAGCATGAGGATGGTATCTTCCTGGTCGATGCCAGTCAGGTAAAAAAGGTCAGACTGTTGACGAAAAGGGAAGTTCTGATCACCATTGCGTGGGAATTCATCATTGGAGTGAAAAATGGCCAGGCAACCCTTGTCTAACATTTTTGTAAAATGCCTTCTGTTAGCTGTAAAAAATTCGGGTTTGATAGGCTTATATCTCATGCTGAAAATCTTATTTAAAACCAATAAAAATTACTAGATGCCAGGTGTTTCGAGACCCCTAAGAAAATATATATCTTAAATTTGTTAGCTTATAAAAATACACTTAATTGGTGTACGATTTAACAAATCACTTCAGTCTTTTTTTGTAAAAACAACAATTATGGCCAAGTTATTACAGTATTCCTCACTGACGAAGAAATTCATTATGGCGATAGCAGGTTTGTTCCTGGCCGTGTTCCTGATGGTACACCTGGGGATCAACCTTTTCATCCTGCCACTGACTGAGAACCATGTCGATATTTTCGAGATGGCAGTACATTTTATGGTCAGCAATCCAGTCATTAAAGTGTTTGAAATTGTCCTCTTCGGTGGTTTCATCATCCACATTCTTTATGGGCTGATATTACAGGTCCAGAACTGGATGGCCAGGCCTGTCAGGTATAAAAAAGAAGGGTATTCACACACTTCTTTTTTCAGCAAGTACATGATACATACCGGTATCATCATCTTCATCTTCATGGTGATCCATTTCATGAACTTTTATTTCGTGAAGCTTGGATTTACTGAAGCACCCGAAGGGCCTATGACTGTTGCTAACGATCATGATTTCTATCATATGGCCATAAACCTATTCAGCCATTGCTGGTACTCTGTGATGTATATCATACTGATAATCATCCTGGGCTTCCACCTTAATCATGCTTTCCAGTCGGCCTTCCAGTCACTGGGACTGAACCACAGCAAATACACTCCATTCATTAAGGCAGTGGGGCTCATCTATTCTATCATCGTCCCGCTGGGATTTATCTGCATCCCGGTGTATTTCCTGTTCAATTAATTCATCAACGAAAAGCATAACAACCACTGATATGAAATTAGATTCCAAAATACCTGAAGGGCCTCTTGCTGAAAAGTGGACTAATTACAAAGCCGATCAAGACCTTGTAAACCCTGCTAATAAGCGTAAGATCGACATTATCGTGGTAGGCACAGGACTTGCCGGTGCTGCTGCTGCCGCGAGCCTTGGCGAGCTTGGCTTCAATGTGAAGATATTCTGTATCCAGGACAGCCCACGCCGTGCACACAGCATCGCCGCCCAGGGAGGAATCAATGCTGCCAAGAACTATCCCAATGATGGTGACAGCATTTTCCGCCTTTTTTACGATACCGTTAAGGGTGGCGACTACCGCGCCCGTGAAGCCAATGTATATCGCCTGGCGGAGGTAAGCAATACCATCATTGACCAATGTGTGGCTCAGGGCGTTCCATTTGCACGCGACTATGGTGGCCTTCTCGACAACCGCTCCTTTGGAGGTGCACTGGTATCACGTACCTTTTATGCCAGGGGGCAAACAGGCCAACAGTTGCTCCTCGGTGCCTATGGTGCACTGAGCAAGGAAATACATAAAGGCTCTGTAGAGCTTTTAACCAGGCAAGAAATGATGGACCTGGTGATCATCGATGGAAAAGCCAGGGGGATCGTAACCAGAAACCTCGTCTCAGGTGAGCTTGAAAAACATTTCGGCCACGCCGTGGTCATCGCCACAGGTGGATATGGAAATGTGTTCTTCCTCTCTACCAATGCCATGAACTCAAACGGTAGCGCGGCATGGCAGGTATATAAGAAAGGTGCTCTCTTCGGCAACCCCAACTTTACGCAGATCCACCCAACCTGCATCCCGGTACATGGCGACTACCAGTCGAAGCTGACATTGATGAGCGAAAGTCTCCGTAATGACGGACGCATCTGGGTGCCGAAAAACAAGGATGATGCCAAGAAGATACAGAAAGGAGAAATCAAACCTACAGAGATCAAAGAAGAAGACCGTGACTATTATCTTGAAAGAAGATACCCTGCTTTCGGTAACCTGGTGCCCCGTGATGTAGCCTCCAGGGCTGCAAAGGAGCGCTGCGATGCCGGATATGGTGTTGGGACTACCGGCCTGGCCGTATACCTCGACTTTAAGGATGCCATCAACCGCCTTGGAAAGCACGTAATAGAATCACGTTACGGTAATCTCTTCCAGATGTACGAAAAGATTGTGGATGAGAACCCTTACGAAACGCCAATGATGATTTATCCTGCCATCCACTATACCATGGGTGGCATCTGGGTCGACTACGAGCTGCAAACCACTATTCCGGGACTTTTCGCCGCAGGTGAAGCCAACTTCTCTGACCATGGTGCTAACAGGTTGGGTGCTTCAGCCCTGATGCAGGGGTTGAGTGATGGATATTTTGTGCTGCCATATACGCTACAAAATTATTTGGCTGACCAGATTCAGGTAGCACGTATCCCTACGGATCATCCTGAGTTCGAAAAAACGGAAAAGGAAGTTAAGGAGCGAATGGAAAAGCTCATGAGCATCCAGGGCAGCAAAACCGTTGACAGCTTCCATAGAAGGCTTGGCCTCATTATGTGGGATCATGTGGGGATGGCCAGGACAAAAGAAGGATTGGAAAAAGCCATTGGCATGATCAAAGAGCTTCGTACTGAATTTTGGAAAGATGTTCGCATACCGGGTAAAACAAACGAGCTGAATGTGGAGCTTGAAAAGGCCCTGCGGGTAGCTGACTTCCTGGAGCTGGGTGAGCTCATGGCTCGCGATGCCCTCGACAGAAAAGAATCCTGCGGAGGCCACTTCAGGGAAGAATACCAGACCCCTGAGGGAGAAGCGATGCGCGACGACGAAAATTTCACATACGTCTCCGCCTGGGAATATAAGGGTGAAGGCCAGGAGCCTGAACTGCATAAGGAACCGCTGAAATATGAAAATATTGAAGTGAAACAGCGGAACTATAAATAAGCGATCGTAAATAATATATTAAAATACTTACCATGGATTTAAAATTAAAGATCTGGAGACAGGAAAACGCCAAAGCCAAAGGTAAATTCGAAACCTATAAGGTGACCAATATCTCGGCAGATGCATCATTCCTGGAGATGCTTGATATTTTGAATGAGAGCATTGTTGACAAGGTACAACTCCCAATCGCTTTCGATCACGATTGCCGTGAGGGGATCTGCGGGATGTGCAGCCTCTATATCAATGGTCGTCCGCACGGACCCGATGAGGGCATTACCGTTTGCCAGATGCACATGCGTAATTTCAAAGACGGTTCTACCATCGTGATAGAACCCTGGCGTGCCAAGCCCTTCCCAGTGATCAGGGATCTTATGGTCGACCGCTCAGCCTTTGATAAGATCATCCAGGCTGGAGGATATGTCTCAGTACGTACCGGTGGTGTCCCTGATGCGAATAGTATCCCGGTGAAAAAAGAAAGTGCCGACCTGGCCATGGATGCGGCATCATGTATCGGATGCGGGGCCTGTGTGGCTACCTGCAAGAATGCTTCGGCCATGCTGTTCGTCTCTGCCAAGGTATCCCAGATGGGATTGCTGCCACAAGGGAAGCCTGAAGCAGCCCGAAGGGTACAGAAGATGGTGGCCAGGATGGACGAGCTCGGCTTTGGAAACTGTACCAACACTTATGCCTGTGAGGCAGAATGCCCTAAGGAGATCAAGGTCACAAACATCGCACGCCTGAACAGGCAGTTCTTCGGTTCCAAAGTTGGTGCCGAGAAGATGAAGTAAATGCAATTTTTAGAAATCATAGGTCAGGAGCAGGTCAAGCAAAAGCTGGTTAACACCGTGCTCGAAAATCGTGTGAGCCATGCTCAGCTCTTCCTGGGCCCCGGTGGCTCAGGTAAGCTGGCGCTGGCAGTGGCCTATGCCCAGTACATCAATTGCAACAACAGGTCCGACACCGACTCTTGCGGGGTGTGCCCATCATGTCAGCAGTTTGCTAAGCTGGCACATCCCGACCTGCACTTCTCATATCCTATCATCATCAGCAAAGAAAAAAGGAAGACACTGAGCAGGGACTATATCACAGAGTGGCGTGAGTATCTCCTCGATAAACACTTCTATGCTGAGCTCACTGAGTGGTATGCCAGGATGGAAACGGAAAAGAAACAGGGCGTCATTGGCGCCGAAGAGTGCAATGAGATCATACGCACACTGAGCTACAAAAGCTATGAAGGGAAGTACAAGGTGATGATCATTTGGATGGCCGAAAGGTTATACCATTCAGCGGCGCCAAAGATCCTTAAGATCCTGGAAGAGCCACCAGAGAAAACGCTCTTCATACTGATCGCCGAGAAGCGGGAACAGATCATCAGCACCATCCTGTCCCGTACTCAGGTTGTGAAGATCCCCCGCCTCAAGGACAAAGCAATGACAAACATCCTTTCCGTTCAGTTTGGCTATCCCGAAGAAAGTATTGAAAAGGTATTGCCTTCAGTGAACGGAAATGTAAACCAGGGCATAAAAGCCCTTGAGGAGAGCATGAGTGGTGAGTTCTCCTCCGGCGAATTCAGGGAATGGATGCTGATGTGTTTTAAAGCACAGTACAAGGATATGAGTGAGTTCGTAAGTAAGACAGCCCGTACCTCCAGGGCCAAGCAAAAGCAACTTCTTTCATATGGCCTCACTCTGTCAAGAAATTGCCTGCTGACAGTCTATGGCAGGACAGACATCCTTTCTATCATCGATAAGGATGAAGCCGAATTTATCAGTAAGATCTCTAAGTTCCTGAATGAAAAAAATGCCCTCGCCTATGCCAGCCTGTTTGAGGAGGCCATGAACCATATCGACAGGAATGGCAATGCTTCCATCGTTTTTATGGATGTGTCGCTAAAGGCCGGCAGGCTGTTGAATCCGGCTGTTTCGGAAAGTAAAAGGTAATTTCTTACTTTTGTTGGGTTATAACGCTCATAATGGACGATAAAAATCAAAATATACTTAAAAATAATTTCCTCAGTCGCGGATGTTCCGCCTCACCTCGCATTTATGACAAGAATGAAAACATCTATAAGCATGGGTGCTGCAAGTTGGACAGCTTCGACTGGCTGGCCGATATTCCAAAGGCCGAGGGCGCCGATGTATTTCCATATGCCGAGATAAGGTTTAAAAACAGTCGACTGGAGTTTTGTCAAATGACAGAAGACAAGGAACTCGCAATAGGAGATATCGTGGCCGTAGAAGGCTCTCCGGGACATGATATTGGAATCGTCTCACTCACCGGAGAGGCAGCCAGGCTTCAGATGAAGAAAAAGAATACAGGAGCCAGGTCTGAAGAGCTGAAAAAGATCTACAGAAGGGCCAGGGTCTCTGATATTGAAAAATGGATCAATGCAGTTGATAAGGAAGAACATGCCAAATATAAGACCCGTGAAGAGGCCAGGAAGCTCAACCTCCAGATGAAGATTAACGATGTTGAATATCAGGGTGATAGCACCAAGGCTACCTTCTACTATACCGCCGAAGAACGTGTCGATTTCAGGGAACTGATCAAAGTGCTTGCCGATGAGTTCAAGGTAAGGATAGAGATGAGACAAATTGGCGTCAGGCAGGAAGCCAGCAGGCTGGGAGGTATAGGATCCTGTGGCAGGGAACTGTGCTGCTCTACATGGATGACAAAGTTTAAGTCTGTGAGCACAAGCTCAGCCAGGCAACAACAGCTTTCCCTGAACCCACAAAAGCTGGCCGGACAATGTGGCAAACTAAAGTGCTGTCTTAACTTCGAAGGCGCCATGTATGAAGATGCCCTCAGTGAGTTTCCCGACAGTAAAGTGGTGCTCAAAACGAAGAAGGGCGATGCCATCCACCAAAAGAATGACGTTTTCAAAAGACTCGTGTGGTATTCATATGCAGAAGAAAGATCTGATATTATGGCAATACCCTTAGACAAGGTGAAAAAGATCATAAGTGATAACGAAAAAGGGATACTTCCGGCGACGCTTGAAAATTTCTCCTTCGTGAAAGATAAGAAAGTGGACTTTGAAAATGCTGCTGATCAGGATGACCTCAAAAGGTTTGATAAATAATACACAATATTTCCGGGATTTTTCCTTTATGTATTTGAATGGTATAGGCTACATGAAAAAGCAAAGAATAGGCTGGTTTATTTCTCTACTCATCATCATGGCAATAACTGCCTGTGATCCGGGTCGCATCTACGATGAGTCTATCGCCATTGATAATGCATCCTGGGACCGCGATTCGGTACTCCACTATGAGGTCGCCATTGACGACAGCCTGCAATTATCAAACTTTTTTATCAGCATACGCAACAACACTGACTATCCATACAGCAATATATATCTTTTCCTGACCACAGAATTCCCGAACGGACATGCAACCACGGATACCATAGAATGTATCCTGGCCGACAAAGATGGCCAGTGGCTGGGAACCGGATCGGGAAGACTAAAAGACAACCTGATCATGCTGCAACAAGCACTCAGGTTTCCACTAAATGGAGTGTATCATTTTTATGTTGAACAGGGGATGAGAGATATAAAACTGAAAGGGATAGAAGATATCGGCCTGAGGGTTGAGAATTACAATTAGTGTATTGACCGTATACCATCAAGAGATAAACTGATAAGGATGTCAACAGAGAAAAAAAGACTTCGATTGAACCTGACCGTCCGCTTTTGGATATTTTATTCATTAGGGCTGGTATTGGCCTTCCTGGTGTTTTTTGGTATTGCCCGTGGATGGTTTGGCAATATGCCTTCCTTTGAGGAACTCGAAAATCCGGAGCGTAACCTGGCCTCTGAAGTGTATTCCGACGATGGTTATCTGCTGGGAACCTACTACATTGAAAACCGCTCTGATGTGCACTTCAACGACCTGCCACCTCATCTTGTTGAAGCACTCCTGGCAACGGAAGATATCCGCTACAGGGATCATGCCGGCGTCGATGTAAAGGCACTGGGAAGGGTTTTCTACGGACTGGTGAGTGGCAATTACTCTGGTGGTGGCAGCACACTGACACAACAGCTGGCCAAAAACCTTTTTCCACGTGGTGACCTAAACAAATGGGAACTTGTGGTGAGGAAACTCAAAGAGTGGGTCACTGCCACAAAACTTGAGAAGAATTATAGTAAGGAGGAGATCATGGCCATGTACCTGAACACGGTCTCCTACGGACATCATGCCTTTGGGATCAAATCAGCGGCAAGAACCTTTTTCAACAAGACCGTCGACTCTCTGAACATTGAGGAGTCCGCAATGCTAGTTGGCGTTGTCAACGCCCCTACCTGGTATAGCCCCATACGTAACCCTGAAAGGGCTTTCGACAGGAGGAACCTGGTGATGACCCAAATGCATAAATATGGATTTATCACCGATTCTATTTACGATTCCCTGTCAAATGTTCCTATCGACATGTCGAAGTTTAATGTGCAGGACCACACCTCCGGCATGGCAAGGTATTTTCGTGAATATCTCAGGTCAGAGATGAAAGACTGGTGTGAGCACCACTTCCGTCCCGATGGCACGCCATATAACCTTTACAAAGATGGGCTCAGGATATATACTACCATTGATTCACGCATGCAGGCCTATGCAGAGGAGGCGGTGAAGGAACATCTGGGTCAGGACCTGCAACCAAGCTTTTATAGGCATTGGAAAGGATATACCAATGGACCTTTTGTGTTTGATAAAGATGTGATAGAAGGGGAGGTGGAAAAGCTATTGAACCAGGCCATGCGCAGGTCCGAGCGGTACAGGAAAATGAGAGCGGCAGGCGTCCCTGTCGATTCTGTTGAGATGTCATTCTACCTTCCCACAGCAATGAGGATCTTCTCATGGGAGGGACCCATAGATACAGTCCTGACACCCATGGACTCCATACGCTATTATAAAGAGATATTGCAGGCTGGCTTGCTGTCTGTTGAACCCAAAACCGGAGCTGTGAAAGCCTATGTGGGCGGTATCGACTATCTATATTTTAAATATGATCATGCTACCCAGGCCCGACGCCAGGTAGGGTCAACATTTAAGCCCTTCCTGTATACTCTGGCCATGCAACAAGGGGAGTTCTCCCCCTGCTATGAGGTGCCAAACATTCAATATACCGTTGATCTTCCCACCGGGGACATCTGGGCACCCAGAAACTCGTCCACCACAAGGGTAGGGGAGATGGTTAGCCTCAAATGGGCCCTGGCTAATTCCAACAACTGGATATCAGCTTTCCTTATGAGAAGGTATTCGCCATTGTCAGTAGTGCGTATGGCACGTAACCTGGGAGTGAAGAGCAGCATCGACCCGGTACCATCCATCGCCCTCGGCTCATGCGACCTGAGCCTGTATGAAATGGTAGGCGCCATGAATACTTTTGCCAGTAAGGGCATGTATGTGAAGCCATTATTTATCACGAGGATAGAAGATAAAAATGGCAATGTCATAGAGTCATTTGTGCCTGAACGCAAGGAAGCCATGAGCGAGGAAACAGCCTTTTTAATGCTGGAACTCATGAAGGGTGTAGTAGAGTCGGGGACCGGCATCAGGCTGCGCCTGACGTACGGCTACCATAACCCCATAGCCGGTAAAACCGGAACAACACAGAACCAGTCGGATGGTTGGTTCATGGGTATAGTGCCCCAATTGTCGACCGGAGTTTGGGTTGGATGCGAAGACAGGAGTGCACACTTCAGGACCATTACCCTCGGACAGGGAGCCAACATGGCCCTGCCCATTTGGGCTTTGTATATGGACAAGGTATATAACGACCCAAGGCTGAACTTTACAAAGGGTGATTTTGAGCGACCGCTGAATGAACTTTCTGTTGAACTTGACTGCGATAGATTTGGTAATGACAGCGATGAAGGCATCACCGAAGAGGATGACTTTGAGTTTTAATAATTTCTATCTTTGCAGCATTACTTTCATTGACCCTTAGATAATACGCTTATGACAGCGCCTCAGTTTGAAGTTTCTATTATTATTCCTGCCTACAACGAAGAAACCGGAATCAAGGATACCCTTGAGAAACTGGTGGAAGGGAAATATCATGAAAAGTATGAGATCATCATTGTGGACGATGGATCAACGGATAAGACCAAAGAGATCAGTGAGAGTTTCCCCGTCAGGGTGATTACCCATACGGTGAACAAAGGTTATGGCGCAGCCCTCAAAACAGGGATACGTAAGTCCACCACCGACAAGATTGTTTTTATGGATAGCGATGGCCAGCATGACCCTTCCTATCTTGATGAACTGGTGAGGCTGCTCGAAGACCATGAGATGGTGATAGGATGCAGGACAGAAGATTCTTTCCAGGTAAAAAACAGGAAAGCAGGTAAAAAAGTGATCCGCTGGGTGGGTGAGTTCCTTGTTGAACAAAAATTACCCGACTATAATTCAGGATTCAGGGGATTTCAGAAAGACTTGATCGTGAGGATGATGCATATCATGCCCAATGGGTTTTCATTCTCAACGACCTCCACCTTGGGCTTTATGAAGGAGGGATACAATATAGCCACCTTTCCCATTGTTGTGGAAGAAAGGGTTGGAAGGAAAAGCAGCGTAAAATTCTTTAAGGATGGTCCTAAAACCCTTATGCTTTTGCTCAGGATCATCATGCTGTTCAACCCATTGAAAATATTCCTTCCCGTGAGCCTGCTCTTCGGATTTGTTGGAGTAGCCTTCGGGACTTATGGTTATTTTATTTTTGATCGTTTCTCGAATGGAGCCATCATACTTACAGTCTTTGGAATGATGTTATTTTTCATCGGGCTGATCGCTGACCAGATCTCCTTGCTCAACCGTAAACAATAGCTAATGAAGCAATATCCGCCTGATTTCAGAAATAAATGGAGTGATAGCGATGTTGAAGCCCACTGGGATAGGGTGGCCTCTATTTATGTGGAAGAGAACGACAAGCTGAAAGACACCCATGATCAACGTTTCCTGGAAAGCGTAGAGTCACTGAAGCTGGAATCGGGAGCTAAAATTATAAGTATCAGCAGCCGTGATTGCGAGGCCAATGATTATATTAAAAATGCAGAGGAAAGCGCGGAAGTTATCAATGTTGAGATCTCATCAGGACTGATCAACGTTGCTCAAAGTATACGATCCTATGTAAAGCAGGTCAAGATAGACACTTATTCGAAGCTGCCTTTTGATGATGAATATTTCGACAGGGTGCTGACCCTTGAAACTCTGGAACATGTGGAGCAACCCCTGCAGTTCCTAAATGAGCTTAATCGTATTTCAAAGCCGGGTGCCCGAATGGTGCTCAGCTGCCCGCCGGCCACCAGCGAGATACCCTACAGGATGTTTACATTCCTCTTTGGCGGGCATGGAGAAGGACCGCATAAATTCCCACCATCACGCACTGTTAAAAGATGGTTGGACCAAACGGGCTGGAAACTCATTACCCATAAGGGAACCCTCCTGGTCCCTGTAGGGCCAAAGTTTATAAAAAATATGGGTGAGAAGATCATCTCATCCTGCCAGGGAACCTTTATAGCAGAACTTGGAATCCGTCAATTTTTTGTGTGTGAGAAAGGCTGAAAACATAAAGGAAGTAGTAAACAGCGGACTCTGTAACCGTTGTGGCACCTGCGTGGGCCTGTCAAACGGAAAAATTACTTTTTCTGACCGGACAAAGAAATATCTGCCCCGGGTAGAGGATGATCAATTGAACCATGAGCTGTTCAAATACTGCAGTGGCAAAGGATTTAACTTCCCGGAAGAGAAAGAAAGGGTCTTTGGTGCAGAAGGTGGATTTAATGTGTTTACAGGAGCATATAAGAACATTTACATTGGGAATACCCTGGATAAGAATATAAGGCTGCAGAGTGCCAGTGGAGGCATACTCTCGGCCATACTGATATGGCTCCTCGAAAAAGGACGTATTGATGGTGCGGTGGTCTGTGGCATGTCGGAAGAAGAACCCTGGCTGACAAAACCTTATATCGCCACCTCAAAGGAAGGGATCATGGCTGCGGCACAGAGTAAATATATCCTTACCACAGTAAATGAGATACTTCCGGAGATAGAAAAATTTGATGGCAAACTGGCCTATGTAGGCTTGCCCGGACAGGTACAGTCGATACGCCTGCTGCAAAAAGATCAGCATCCTGCTGTTAAGAATATTGAATATATCCTGGGACCATTTTATGGAAATACCCTGCACTTCTCTTCTGTAAAAAGCTTCCTTCGCTCCTATGGAGAAAAGGACTACACAAAGATCAGGAAACTGTATTTCCGCTATGGTGAGTGGCCGGGAAATATGAGGGTGGAACTGGAAAGTGGCCGGGCCATCGAGCTTCCTAAATTTCATGCCAACTACCTCATACCCTTTCATATAGTAAAGAATAGCCTGCTGTGTACCGACCTCAGCAATGAGTACACCGACATATCGGGTGGTGATGCCTGGGCACCGGTATATGAAGAGCGTGGTAAAGGTTTTTCAATGGTACTGGCAAGGTCTGAAAAAGGCCAGACAATCCTGGAGGAGATGATGGCTGAAGGGCATCTTGCCCTGGATGGAATCGATGAAAATGAGGCCATCTCCATGCATTCTCATGGCTACGATCTAAAGAAAAGAGGCACATTTATCAGGATGAAGTTCAGATCATGGCTGGGGATGAGAAATCCTGATTACGGATACAATATGAAAGGCTTCAGTGTGAAACGATATTTCATGGAGTTTATCATTGACGGCCTTTTTATTATCTTAGGGACAGGATTCTCCAGATTCATCATTGAGCGAATACCACCCAAAACGCTTGGAAAGACTTTTGAACGCACAAGGAAAGTATGGAAAAAATCCACCAGGAAGATAAAAAAATCACAATTGGATGCCGATAATGGATAGCCCCACAAATAGCTCCATAAACGATAAAAAGAGGAAAAAACTCAGTCCTTTTTTGTTGATCCGCTTAATCGGAATCGCCCTGTTCAGCTATATCCTGACCACGGTAGACCTCAACTCCATGTGGGAGAACCTGAAGGGCGTTAAGACCGATTATCTCGTTTATGGGATCATTTTTCAACTCTTCCTGCTTTTTCTAAAGGCATTTCGTTGGCATATTCTCAACAGTGGGAGCAAGAACACACAGAAAATATTTCGCAGCCTGGGTGAATTTTTCGAGAGCTATGCTATTGGGGTGATCACTCCCGGGAGGATGGGTGAGATGATCAAGGCGGGGCATGCCAAGGAGAAGAACAAGATCATGGAGACGGGCATCAGGGTGCTGGTGGAGAGAGGCTTTGACCTTGGGATTTTTGTAGTTCTGGCCGGGATTGCCTTGTCTATTACTTTCCAGGAAAAGGCTGCCTGGCTTATCAGCATTTTATTTATCCTGGCGGGGATGGTCGTCCTTGCAATGGCGTTTATTTTCATGCGCTCGGCAAAAGCGACACTTATTATCCAGAAGGTGTTGAACAGCTTACCTTTTCTAAAACTTAAGGTGAATCTATCCTTCCAAAAAAGATCTGGCGGTGTACAGATGGCAGTGATACTCCTTTCGTTGGCCAGCAATTTCAGCTATTTCATTTCTTGCTACTTCCTTGCCCTGGGCTTGAATTTTGATCAGGGCTTTCTGTTTATTTCGGGGGCAGTGGCCATTGCCGGCCTGCTGAATATGCTGCCTGTCACGGTAATGGGACTGGGCACCAGAGAAGGAACCTTCCTAATATTATTTAAGCCATTGGCTGAGCCTTTGATCCTTGCACTTTCAGGACTCGTCTTCCTGGTGGCACAAATTGGCGGCGGACTGGTATCCCTCTTACTGGGTCAGGTGTTCCTTTCAATGTCATCCACACGGAAACAAGATAAATAAGTTAGTCTCTTATCATTGTTTTTCAATGATTTCCTGTATTTTTGCAGCTTCAAAATTATCACGCGGGCATGAATCAAACTATTTTTGTTACTGGAGCGAATGGATACCTGGGCACCTATGTATGCAAGCAATTGCTGAAAGATGGTTACCGGGTGGTGGGACTTAAATACGATCATTATGCATCGACCATCATCGATCATGAGAATATTCAGTATTTAACCTGCAACATCACTGATGATATTGACAAGCAAATTGGCCCTGATTTAAAGGATAAAGATATTTCTGCTGTGATAAATACCGCAGCCTTGCTGGGCAGTTCTGATTACGATAAGAACTATGCAGTGAATGCAGAAGGTGTGGCCAAACTCATCAGCTTTTGCAAAGCTGCAGGGATCAAACGGTTCATACAGATCAGCAGCGTTGTGGTCATGAAGAAGTTCAAAGGCCCTTATGGCGAGACCAAACTTAAGGGGCAGGAGTTTCTTAAAGCCTCCGGCCTGGATTATACGGTTTTTGTTCCAGCCATGATCCTGGGACCTGAAGGATTGGGTGTTAACCGCATCCTGAAAAATGTGTATCGGCTGCCATTCTTAGTTCCTCTGGTGGGCTATGGCAAACAAACACAGCATCCCATCTTCGTAAAGGATTTTGCGAAATATATTGTGAAAAGTTTGACTGTGTCGGCAGCCAATAGTAAAACCTACCAGATAGCAGGCGATGAGGTGATCCCATTCAAGGATTTTATTGCGTTGATGCTTAAGATCAAGGGAACAAAGAAAATGTTCGTCCCCGTACCTCCCGGCCTGGTGAAGATCATGGGTAAAGGGTTTCAGAAATTTCAGAAAGTACCCCTGTTTACGGCAGAACATGTGAAAGGGGTGCTGCAAGATTCAAAGCTGGACACCTCATTGATCAGGAAAGACCTCGACTTTGTGCCTACGCCACTAGCGGAAGCACTGGAGTACAGCCTTTCAATCATAGGAAAGAATTGGGATTATTATCTGAAACCAAGGGAAGAGAAAACAATTTCTGTCGACTGATCTTTATTTCTCTAGTCCATCTACATTCAATTCTTTAGTTTTCTTTTTATTTAGAAAGAACTGTGCAATCAGGATAAATGCCAGCATGGGAAGCATCCAGATGATCCTTCCCTGGAAGCGTCCGGTGACAATAGAGAGTATTGAGATCAGTCCTGCATTGGCAAGTACCAGCAGAAGGTAGAAGTATACCAGCGATGATGTGTTTTTAGGTATGGAGATCCTTAATCTTTTAATCGAAAAGAATAAAATAATGAAGACCAGAGAGATTGCTACAAGTATCTTCTGCGCAAGGTTTCTGATGGGCCATGAGATGCCGTAAACCTGCTGCCGGGCCTCCAGATATTGCTGATGTTCCTTTGGGTAATACTTTTTTATTGGATAGTTAATATGAGATTTTTCGCCGAAAGAAGGGTTTGTACCCAGATCAAAGGTATGCAGCTGCTTCCAATATTGCCCTGCGGCATCTTTAAGGAACCACTTCTGATATTTTGATCTGTGCATGATATCATCTACCACAGTTCCGTATATGCTGTCTTTCAGTAACCAGCAATCGGCAAAGCCCTTAATGCCTTCACACTCATGCTTATACAGAAAGCTGGTGTCATGCCATAAAAAGTATTCATAATGGTCGTAAGCAGGGATCTCATTCTTAAAGTCGCAGAGGAAGAAATCAGCTTCCTCCTCACATTTTACGGCTACATAATCAGCAAATATACCAGGCATGATAAGCCTGGCGGTAAAAACGATATTTGAAACACGGGAATACTTAAACCCTATCCCGTAGGAGGCATTAATGGTGGGGATTGACAGCCAGGACAACAGCAAGACGAGCCCTACAATAATGAGCCTTTTTGGGATTATTTGGACGAACTTATACTTTCTGATAAGATAAGATAATGCTGTGGCAGCAAGCACAGTCCCGCTAAGGACAGGCAAATTTGAAAAATGGACTATGGTGGAGTAGAAGGTGACCTGTGATATCAGCAAGATCCATATCCAGTGTAGCCTGGATTCTGTCAGGAGCAGGAAATAGCCAAGAAATGCGATGCCGAGATAAATGTCAGGCATGAGATGCGAAATATATACTGGCAATCCCGTGAAAAAAGATAATATGGCGATCAATAAAAATGATAGGAGATAGGAATATCTGGTCCTTAAAAGCTTGTACATGATAATGTTGATGAAGCTTGTCATCAATAGACCCTGGAGAATGACCACCAGCCACAGTGATTCCCACATGCTGATGTGACGGATCAGCCAACAATAGGTGATGGGCCTGCTAACAGGGATCTCATGTAGAAATCCGAAATAAATATATGCACCGGAATCCGGATGCAGAAGCGGGTATCCATTTTGCAGGGCAGGATAGATGAAAAAGATGACAGAGAGGACCAACCAAAAGGCGTTGAAAAGAAAAAAGAAGTATTTCTGTTGGAATACACTCATCAAGGCTACTTTTTACTTATAAACTCTTTTGTTCCAGATGTTATACTTGAGAATGCACCAGATGGCCCTGAAACCATCACTGGCACCTATCTTTTTCCCGTCCTCATAAGTCCTTCCGTAGTATGAGATGCCGACCTCATAGATCCTGACACCAGGAAACCGTGAGATCTTGGCTGTTACCTCAGGTTCAAAGCCAAAGCGGTTCTCCTTGAAATAGATCTTCTTGATATATTCGGCTTTAAATAGCTTATAACAGGTCTCCA
>Ga0209692_10001361_pt1 | contig 34111 bp, 50 predicted proteins | sample tdDd472_FD_187129 | JGI IMG/M metagenome (GOLD analysis project Ga0209692, IMG submission 187129) | Marine sediment microbial communities from the Atlantic coast under amendment with organic carbon and nitrate - tdDd47.2 (SPAdes)... | ecosystem: Environmental > Aquatic > Marine > Coastal >...
TTGCTATAGCATATTGCGCACTTTCTTTCTGTGTTGTTTTTTTTCATAGTAGGCTAGAGTGGATTTGAACCGCTGGTCTCGTCGTTATAAGCGACGTGCTTTAACCGCTAAGCTACTAGCCCGTCATTTAGTTGCGCAGGTAGGAGTTGAACCTACTATCTCCTCCGTATGAAAGAGGCGACTTTCCGTTTGTCTTCTGCGCTGTCTCCGTCGCCTGTGCGAGCTTAGCACGGACTACTACCGTAGTTCACCATATCCGTTTAGGTGCAGTACGGCCTTTGTATATTACTATGCCTGCTTATAGGCGACGGTAGGCGTATAGTTACCGTAAAACGCTAGGTATTCCTAGCGAACGGCGTTATACGCTTCTAAGGCTTGCCTCGTCCTTAGTTGGTAGTCCTATTTACCGGTAGGGTTCTGCCCTAGTATTCCGGTCTTACTTACTACTCCCTTTTTGTTATTTGCTGTTATTTGCTGTTTTCCTTTGCTAGCGCCTCTTCTATTTCCTTACTCTTACGCGCTTCGTATTCTTCTGTTACTCCCTTACCTTCTGCCCCCCAGTTAGATTGCTCTAGTCCGCATAATTCACATTGTTTTTTGTCTGGTGTTTCACTATGCTCGCATTCTTTTCTAGTTTCTAGGTTTTGGCGCTGTGCTTCTGGCCAATTCATTACTGGTGGCTCTACGTATTCGCGTAGTCGTAGACGTGGTTTAATTTCTCTTGGTGCGTAGTGTAGCTCTGCGAACCATTCGATACCTTCTTCTTTTACTATAACGTCGTACTCTTCTCTAAATGCTTTTTGTTCTTTTTCTGTAAGTTTATCCCCTGTTTTAGTATCTACTGGTACTAGGTAGGCTACTAGACCTTTTTCTGACGCTGATACTAGCGGTTGTAGCTCCTGTCCTCTTTTTTCTACTAGCTCTTTGTACCTCTTTACATGTCTATCCGCTTTTTCCTGTCGTTCGGCTTCTACTTTCTTTTGTCTTTGTTTGTGTAAGCGTAGTGCTTGGCTTCCTTTTTTTCCCATAGGTTTATTATTATTATTATTTATCTAAAATGGTACTTATATTTTTTATCGCCTCGGCTAGTAGTTGTGGTACTTCGCTTTCCTTCTCGTCTCGCTTCTTTAATCGCCCTACTACTTCTAGTACGGTACGTGCTGCTGGTGTATCACCTTTTAGTGCTTTGTTTTCCTGTGCTAGTACTACGTCCCCTACTCGTTCCGTGAAATATTTAATCTGTACATTTTCCACGTCGTTCCAAAAGCCGGGGTGCGATTTCCATTGCGATAGTGTCGCTACGTTTACGCCTAGCATTTTTGCTAGCTTCTCCTGCGTGTCCACTCCTATCGTTGAAGTTCTGTATTCGCGCGGTAGTGCTATGTACTGTATCAGCGTTACGTATGCTCCCGGGTTCTTCATTCCTTTTAGGTCGCTTACTAAACTAGCTGGGTGTACTCGCTCGGGCATGGGGGTAGCAATTTCTTTGGGTTTCTTTGCTTTTGCTTTTACCTTTGCCTTTTTTTTAATTGTCTTTTTTTTGTTTGCCATAGTGTATCTAGTATAGCTTATTATAGGGCTTTTGGCTATACAGTTCTGCTTAGGTATCTAGTAGATTGTAAACCTTTATGCTGGTTACCTCCATATCCGCGTATGGATGATAATTTGGGTCTACTTCCGTATCTGGATTTTGTTTTACATATTCTTCCCACTGTTTAGCACCTGCCTTTATATTTTCAACGTGAATATCTAAAGCTACTTGTATTGCTGTCCTATTTTTTTTATCTGCATACCCGTAAGTGTTGCCTTTTACTATATATGCGTACACTCCGTTTATGATTGCTACTATATCTATATTTCCCATATATCTATTTTAGTTTTAATAGTTGTCATTGGTTTTTATATATTTTAGTATATTAACTATTACATCTACGTTGAAGGCGTTACCTAGACCTCTATACCTTTGCGTGTTACTTACTCCCTCTGTGTAGTTGTCTGGTAGACCTTGTAGCCTCTCACATTCTATCGGGGTTAATTTTCTAACGTATTCATGCTCTACATCGACCATACTATCCGTTTGTACTGTGGTTAATGCATTGGCTCTTCCTGTTTTGTTATACTCTGGCTTTTTTCCGTCCCCTCTATTGCGTAGTGCTACTGGAAATGCGTATAGCCCAGTCTTTGCTCCGCGTCCTCCGCCGTTTGCTGATAGGCATACGCCTTTCCCTTCTATGCTGTAAACTCTATCGCCTTGCCCGCCTTTGTTCATGTGGCCTATTCGTATACTATCCCAGTTGTGCTTATCCATTATCCCACTACCTCTACCGCTTGAACGTACTGTATGGCTTTTTAGTTTTTCCTTTACTCCGTGCTTGTCTAGTACAATATATTTTCCTACATCTGCGCCGTCGGTGTTTTCGTGTATTATATCCTTTAGATATATTCCTTTATCTTCTGGGAGTTGTACGTTTGGTATGTTCGTCCAAAAAAGGCGTTTTCTGTTTTGTGCTGATACTAGATTTGCATTTATCATTATCGGTTCTACTCCCATTAGCTCTGTTATTTGCTGTTTTGCTTCTTTTGGCATGCTTGCCACATTTTCTAGTATAAAATACTTTGGTTTTGTTTCTTTTAGAATGCGTAGGTACTCGTAGAATAGTCCACTACGTTGCCCTGCTAATCCTTTTCTATTCTTTTTTGCTATGCTTAGGTCTTGGCATGGGCTACCTCCCACTAGTAGGTCTATACTTGGTAGGTCGGTTGCTTTTACTTCTGTTACATCGCCTAGATGTACTGTACTTTTATAATTTTTTTTTGCTATTTCTATAGCGTATTTGTCTATCTCGCTTGCGTAGTAAGTATCTACGTGTATACCTGCTCTACCTAGTGCTACTCTTGCGCATGATATACCGTCGAATAATGATAGTACTTTCATATATATTATTTTAATCTCCCCATGCTGCGACCACAAGCAGATGGCGTAGCCTGTAAATCCGCCTAGTACACGTGGGTACTGTAGTCTACTTATGATTGTAGTATGGGGATAGTTTTACTAATCGAATAGTGTTTGTAAAAAATCTAGGTCTGTGTCTTGCATATATTAAATGTTACTGAGGGTTTATTTGGGGATTAGCTCTGGGTTTTCGTAGATGTTTCCTATTACTTCGACACAACCCTCTGCCTCATTTGCTTGTGAAACTACTGTAATAAGATGTCCTTGCATTTTTCCTTTTACAAGCCACATTGCTGGCAAACTATAAACTTCTACAATCCACGTGTTTGTTTTTCCAAACTCAACCTGACTAGGGAAACTTCTTGAAAAAACACGCTCTTTCTCAGTTACTTTCAAAATATCCCCCTCATAAATCTCTTTTCCGTTTTTATCTTTGATACCTGTGTATTGCATTAAAACAACCTCTTTGAAAAAAGGAATAAACACCCCAGTTTTACCTTGTAGAGCAAGTTGCGTGTTCATAGAAACGCTTAGTGCTAGTGGTGTCATTTTGTGTAAATCAACCATTGTTTTTTCTTCTTTGTTCCACGCTCTAAATTTTATTTCTCTCATATAAACATTTAATTATGTAAGGGTTATTAGTTTGTTTTCTAGTAGGTATATGAGCATTTCAGCTCTTGCGTTTGCTTCGTTTTTGTCTGTTGTTTCGTAGTATGTACCATCATGTCTTGAATACATAATTTGCCAACACAAACCGAGTATTCCTATAAACAAATCATACTCACATCCAACACTAACTATGATTTTATTTGGCAACATCTCCCCGAGTTCGGCTACTGTGAAAGCTGAAATATCAGTAATTTTGTTTGTTTTGTTAGGAATGTAATCTAAAGAATACTCTTCCACACCTTGCTCAATTTCCCAATGTTTTAAATCAAGTCTTACATAATAAAACAAACTCTCTTGCTCCACTCCAAGCTCTTTAAGTTTTTGTGCTAGCTCTAGGTTTACTACTTGTTGTTCTAGTTTCATATAAACATTTAATTATTGAAGTGGGCTTGTATTGTTGACGGAACAAGCCAGAACCGCTAGATAAAAGATCACCTCCTTGCTAGGCTCGAAGCTCGAATGACGACTTTTCGCCAACAGGACATCGGAACAAGTCCGAGCCGTTTTCAAGCTTTTTCACCCACTGAAAGTTCTGAGTGCACTTGCACACGGGGCAATACCTCTGAAAGGTGTCGCCGACCTCGTAGACCGTTTTCCCTTTGACGACTTTCATCGCCGTTCCTCCTTAGCAGACGTCAATCCGCTTGTTGCTTCCGTACTCAATGGTCTGACCGCATTTGCTCTGGTAGAGCTGGCGACCGTCCGTGGTACTCCCCTTACTGATGAAGGGGTGGCTGGATTTGCAACGCATACAGTAAAAAACTTTCCGCATTTTCTTTTGTCCTCCGACAAGGTGTAGTGCACTCACGCCTATTACGAGAATGCTGATTAGCCAGTATCCGAGCGGCGAACCGTCGGACGCTGTAAAACCTAGAAATGTTAGTATCATAGTCCCCTCCACCAGCCCCACAATCTAGTTATGGGGCAAAGGAGTTACCTACTGCACTATAGAACAAACTAGGTTTTCTTCTATAGTTCCTACTTTTCCGGCTTCATTATTACTGAAAATATAGGTAGTACTGCTTGGTGTTTTCTGTCTTCTAGTTCTATTGTTTCACCTTTTGTAAATTTTAGTAGTACTATATCGTTTAGTAGTTCCTTATCGCTCCGCAGGTCTATTTTTAGGTCTTCTAGTTTTGTTACTACGTCGTAGTTATCCCTATCTACTATATTTGTTATTGTCTTACGTTTTGCTCGTAGTCCTTTTAGTTCCTCCTGCACTTCCTTGTACCCGGGCGTTTTTTCGTACTGCTCTACTAGTATAGTTTTTTGTTCTTTTTCTGTGGTCGTTCCGTAGTCCTCGCTGCTTTTTGCTTAGTGGTCGCCTGCGCGTTCTATGGTCTCTATGCTGTCTATGTCCTAGTTCTTTTTTGAAGGTCTTGACCCTTCTTGCTGGCATATTATATATGTTTATGTGTTACTATGCCTTAGTATATCACATATAACACTTTTGCGCTTGTTTTTTATCCCCATGTTTCACTTAGCCCTGTACTCTCCTATTTCTTTTGTCTTTTTTGTTTTCGGTTTTGGTTGTAGTGTTACTAGTTTTTCAGTTTTATTCGTTAGCTGACTACCTGTCGATAGGTTTACACCTTCAAATATATCTTTTATCGGTTTTAGCTCTTTGTAATTTTCGTAGTTTTTAGCTTTTCCGTATCTGCTTTCTTGTTCGTTGCATTTACGTATTCGGCTATTTTGTATTTCTACCTCCTCTATCCGGTCTTTGTCTTCGGTTATACTTACGTAGTAGCTTGGATTAAAAATTCCTGAGCGTATTTTACATGGTGAGCCAGTTTTTACCGCTAGTACAATTTGCGGTAGTTCGTCCGTATCGCATGGCATAGCGTCCCCCTTACTTAGATTTACCTTGTAGGCTTGTAGTACCGGTTGGTTTAGTGGTGTTTCACTCATAGGCCTATTATTTCTTTTGATTTACTGCTTGATGTATCTCTTATTTTATCGCAATATGCTTTTAGTACACCTAGTTTATCCTCTAGTTGCATAGGCGTGGTTATTGTTGGGGCGTATTTCTTGCTATTTGTTTGTGGTAAAAAACGTATAATCCCCCTTATGCTTTCGTCTCCCCATTTATCTACTAGGCGTTGTAGTGCTTTACGCTGTGTTTTATTTGCGTATAGTCGTGTGTAGCTTGGGTTTACTGGCTCGAACTCTTTTATTAGGTCGTTTAGCTTTGCTCCGTCATTGTTCTGCGTCGCTTCTGCGTCGCAAGTATTTGTAGTCTTTGATGTAGTCTCTGTAGTAGTCTCTGTAATAGTTGGTGGTTTTTTCCGCTTCTTGTTGGTGGTTTTTCCCCTATCCAGTTGGTGGTTTTTCCCCCATCTAGTTATTGCAACTATTAGCTCGTCCTCTTCTAGTGTATAGTATGTTTTTGCTGGTACTCCTCTGCGTTCTGTGGTTATTACTCCGCTTTCTACTAGACGTTTTTTTGCTGATTTTAATTCGTATAGTCCGCAACGTATATCATTGCAAAATTCTTTGTCTGTTTTGTAAAAATCTCCTCCCATTGTGTACCACCAGTATGCTATTTGTGATAGTAGTACGCCTCCTGCTACGCTTCCTGCTATATCTGCGTATGCTGGCTGGTATGCTATAGGTCGTTGGTTTAGGGCTACTAGCGCGCCCTTTGGTAGATTGCTCATGTTGGTTTTGTGAAGTAAATTATATATTCTAGTATAATACTTTTTTGTTTTTTAGGCGATTAACCTGCTTCTACTTTTTGTGGGTCTGGTATTACTATTCCCGCTTCTGCTACGTCTGCACGTATGCGCTCTACGTACTCGTAGAACTCTTGTGTATCCGTCTCGCTTCCGCTTTTCGCTATAATGACCTCTTTACCGTTTGGCATGGTATAACGCTTCTTAGAGGCGTACAATGCCTTGTATATGTCGTGTAGTTCGTCTACTGTATGACCTGTTTCCTGTGATATTATCGGTAGTACTACTGTCCAGTAGTAGCCGTTTTGATTTCCTTTTTCTCCGGGCGCTCCTGTACTTCGCGTACGACGATATTTTTTCACTACTATGTTTAGTCTATCCCCTTCTTTGAAGTTGGCTGAACAATACTTGTCGTATGACTCTTTGAAGTCTAGTATGGTGTTACCTTTTTTATATGTAGCTGTGAATTTTGGGTATATTTTTGCCATATATTTATGTTTGATATGTATCTATTATATCGTATAGCTCTTGTGGCGTGTATTTTTTCATTAAATCCTTTTTGCTTTCTAATTCTAATACTGTTTTTTCTCCGTATTTATACATTAACGCTGTTCTATATAGTACTAGTTCGCCGTTGCCAAATTCATTACAACTTTTACATTGAGTATTGCAATTTCGTTCATCGTACCTTACTGCCATTGAGGCTCTAGGTATGAAATGTCCGTTTTGCATTATTTTTTCGTCTCCTGTTACTCCGCATGTTATACATCGCCCCTTATCTCTTTTGCGTATATATCTGCTAAAAATTAGGTCGGCTAGTTTTATTAGTTCTGCTAGGTTTTTTCCGTCTTTATTTTCTCTATTTTTATGTTTTTTTGTTTGTCTTGCTCTAGCTCTTTTAGCGTATTCTTTTTGCTTTGCCCTTTTGTGGGCTAGCAAGCATTTATCACACTTGCTAGCCGTAATACCGTTATAGCCTATACGTGGCTCAAAATCGTTTTTACACTTTTTGCACGTCTTCATACTAAAACGGTATATCTTCTACCTTTACATCTTCTATATTTTCGCTTGCCCCCTCGTTATTTAGTGCCTGCTGATTTTCTTGTTGTGAATTTCGCAATGGTTGATTTGGCATTATTTTATAGTCGGGTTGTGTATCTTTTGATTTTTTGTTAGCGAAACATACTATAGCGTGTTTTACTCCCTCTATTTCTATCATTCCGCTCATGTATTGCACTCCTTTTTTTGATGTTTTAATCCATAACGCCCCCAGCTCTTTTGGACGTTCTGCGTTTTCTTGGTATGTCATAAGTATTTTTCTAAAAGTTGATTAGCGTACTCTAATGCTCGTAGTATTACCCTGCTCGGTATATTTGAAGGTACTTCTTTTGCTGGGTGGTTACGTAGCCATGCTCCCCTTTTTTCTAGTGCTAGTAGTTGTTTTTCCTTATATATTCCTACGCTGTACCCTGTTATTAAGTGAGGCTCTAGGGTTATTTCATATATCCCTACTTTTGCACTTAGATAACTCTCTCCGTTGGGTAAATCTATTGCTTTGAAGTCGCTAAGGACAAGCTCTTGCGGTTTATTCATAGTATCGATTTTATTACTTCTGTGTACGCTCGACTTATTTCCGCCGCCGTACGTTTAATTATTGTTACCATTTCTAGTACATCTCCCACGGTTCTTGTGGTTTCAAAACTCTCTATATTACCTGTTAGGGATACTACTCCGCTATCGTTTTGGGTTTGTATCCAGTCTAGATGCATTTTCTTAGGTAGCTTCTTCTCGTTTAGGTATACCATTGTAGCGTATAGGGTTAGTTGACCGTGTTTGTCTACTTTTTTTTGCGTCCACGGCGTTACTCCTGTTTTATACTCTCGTATTCCTTCGCTTGGTGGGTCTTCTGAGGTGTCTAGGAAGCCGAGGATTTTTATATTCCCGGCTTCCGTTTCTAGTGTAGCTTCTAGTCTGTATTCTGATACTGCGTATTGAGGTACTGCTTTTGTCGCTAGTTCTAGTATTTCGTCTCCGTCCGTTTCTCCTGTCTCTAGCGCTTCTGCGAATTTTTTACCGTAGCGCATTGCGTTATTTGTAAAACCGTCTTTACCGTAAAAATACCTCTCCGCGTATTGTTTTTTGCTACGTCTCCACAAGTCTATCTGCGACCAGCTAAGGTGTGGTTTAGGTAGTTTTAGGGTTGTCGATTTCATCTAATTTTGCGCTTATAATTTTACTTAATTCAGCTTTTTGCTCTTTGTTATATATACTACTTTCCTTTATTCCCTCTAGTACTTCTAGTAGGCGGTCTCCGTCCTTCATGTTTCCTATAAGGTTTTTTGCTGTTTGAAATTTTACTGCTGGCGTTGCTTCTGGTGAGGTTGCTCTCTTTTTGTCTGCTTTGTCGTCTTCTGCGTCCCCCTCGCTGGTTTCTACTTGGAAAAACTTTTGTAGGAAATACTTGTTAGCCATAGTATACGCTTTTGGCAATGCTTTGTCTGCTGCGTCTTGCCCTACTCCGTAGAAGTTTACTGTATGGCCTTGCCCTGTTTCTACGTCCCGTATTGTGTATGCTATGCAAACCTTTACTTGAAACTCTGTATTCCCTTTGCTTGTTGTTACTTCCGTGCGGTCTTCTGATTTTGTAGTTAGATACAAAACTAGCCCTTGCGCTCCTAGAAGTGGTTTTATTTCTGCTATTAAATCTCGCTCTTTTGTATAGCTGTATTTGTGAAAATCATTATTTCCTAGCTTTGCTACTACTTGCACGCCTTGCTGTACGGCCATTACTTTTGCCCATAGTCCTTTTGGTTGCTTAGTCTTTTTTGGTTGCTTTTTACCTGTTGGCTTTTTGTTGGTTTCGTTTTTCATATATTTATCGCTCGTTATTAAATAAATATGATAGTTCGTCTAGTCTCCCTAGTATTTTTTTTGTTTTTTCGCTTTCAATTTCTCCTATTCTATTCTCTTTTTCTTTTTTGAAGTTTGTATATACGTGTTCGTATCTATGAATATCCCCTACAATTTGTCCTAATGAATACTCTTGCGTTTTTTTCTCTCCGTTGTATTCGTACACGACAGTTATCTTTAACCGTCGTAGTAAAGTATTACGGTCTACATATTCTCTTACAGCGTTTATTTCTTGGTCAAATTGCTGTTCTGCTTCCACTTCTATTCTTTTTTCTAGTTGTGTTTTTTTCATAGCATTTGTTGGTTATCGACGGTTAGCTAATTGTTTTTCTATTTCTACTACTACCCCCGGGATTTCTACGCCGGCTAGTGCTGCCTTGCGAATTTTTACCATATCTAGAATTAGATATTCGCGTGGTACTTTTGCCTCGTCTACTACTTTAGGCACTCGTACTTCCTTAAACGTTACGCTTCCGCTTTTCGCTTCTACCTTGTTTTGTGTTTCTGGTATAGCTTCCATTTTCTTAACGGCTGTATCTAGTTTCATTGTTCCTTTTTCTACACGTGCCGCTAGTTTAGCTTTCGCCTTACGTTCTTCTTCTTCGACTTTGTTTTGGTACGCTATCATTTTTTGACTTACTATTCGCTTAGCTTCGCTTTGTGCTGTCTCTAAAGGTTTGAACAATTCTCGTGCGCTTTTTAGTCCTGCGTTTAGTGGTTTTGTTATAGCCTCTTTTCGAGCTTTTATCATGTCCCCTGTTTGGTTTATTTTACTTAGTAGCTCGGTCGCGCTTGCCATGTCTTCTTGGCTTTCTATCGTTAGTGCCTCGGACGCGTTTACTGCTTTTGTTGTGTTACTTTTTACTATCTTTAGTTCCTTATCTTCTGTTGTTTCGTTGGTTTTTTTCATACAAAAAAATATAATGAATAAATTATGTAGCTTGCGCCTGTATATATGCTAGTAGGTTTCGGCCTTGTATAAAATACTTGCGACCTCTCCCCTCTCCGACCTTTATTGCATTTATAGTGCGTTTGCTTTTTGGTTTTGCGTCGTCCTCTAGTACCCTTTTCAATACTGATGGATAGCTTTTTATCCCCGGTATTAGCTGTTCTCGTGCTATTTCTGTAGGACTGTATAATTTGTCTAGCTCTATCTTCTTTAGTTCATTTTTCATAGTTTTTTATTATATGCCTTATTATATCACATATCTTATTTACTCTGTAGCCCTTCGTGTGGACAACTTTTTTATTAGTTCGTTTGCTACGCTAATTTGTTTTGCTCGTTGTTGTTTACCTTCTAGAATTGTAGATATAATCTGGCTTTTACGTCCTAGTAGTTCTACTATATCTTGCTCTATAGTTCCTTTTGCTATGTAGTAGTACACGTTTACTTGGCTTTGCTGTCCTATACGGTGCGCTCGGTCTTCGGCTTGCTCGTGTAGCGCTGGTGTCCATTCCATATCTGCGAATATTACGGTACTTGCTTCGGTTAGTGTTATACCTACTCCGGCGGCCTTTATATTTCCTATAAATACTTTTACTTTGTCGTTTCGTTGAAAAGCGTCTATTGATAGCTGTCTAGCTGTTTGGTCGTCTTCTCCGCTTAGTGTTACTGCTAAAATTTTCTCTTTTCTAAGTTCTGCGCGTAGCTGTCTTAGTGTCTCGGTGTACTGTGTAAATATAATTACCTTTTCCCCTTGCTCCACTATATTTACTACGTCTGATACTACGGTTTTTACCTTAGCTTGGCTTGCTACTTGTTTTAGTTTTTGTAGCTCTACTAGATGTTTTGCTTGTTTTATATTCTCTAATTTTTCTTGACGCTCTTCTTCTGTAAGGTCGCTAAAAATAATAGGGTTATTTTCTATATAGTCCATGTACTCGTCCCATACTGCTTCGTATTTTTTCCGGTCTTCTTTTGTTATTTCCACGTCTACGTTTGCTATTACTTTTGCTGGCAATAGGTCTCCTAATATTTTCTTAGTTCTTCTTAAATATACCGGTTGTATTTTTTCCCTTAGTTTTGGTAGGTTGGTTGCTCCGCTCGTATCTAAAAATTTCACTTGCTCCATACGTCCTGTTTTTGGGTTGTATCTCTCCTTACTCGTAACTCTCCAAAATGCTCCGCAATAGTCCATTACGTATGTGTACCAGCTTGCCCCTAGTGGGTGGTTTATAGCTCGTAGTAGTGTAAATAGTTCCTCTGGCCTGTTCATCATCGGCGTACCTGTTAATAGGTAGCAATTTTGTATATCCTTTACTATTTCTAGTGCTGTTTTTGTTCTCTTACTCTTACTATTTTTTATATAATGCGCTTCGTCTAAAATAGCTGTATCAAAATGCTTTTCTTTTAGTTTTTTGCGGTTATAGTCTCTACTTATAATATCGTAATTTACTATTTCCCATGTCCCACCGTGTCCTTGGCTGTAAGGTTCTTCTTTTTTACCGTTGTATATGGTTATGCTTGCGTCTGGTTCTACCATTAAAATCTCGCGCGCCCAGTTGGTTTTTAGTGATGCTGGGCATAGTACCAAATTACTATTTCCTACTTGTGTAGCACTTACTATAGCTTGTCGTGTTTTTCCTAGTCCCATTTGGTCGGCTAGTAGTGCCTTTTTTTTCTTTATTAAAAAGGCTATTCCCTCTTCTTGGTGCTTAAATAGTTTTTGCATATTCCTTTAATTTATTTTCTAAATCTTGTAGTTTTTCTAGTGGCATTATTACTGCGCTACCGTCTGTAGTAGAGTATACGGTTGTTTTTCCGCTGTGTATTGCCTCTGCTGTCGCCTTATGTAGTGCTAATGATGTTTTTGCTGTAGGTCTATTACCTACGTATATTTTGTCTTTATTCATATATTTGTTTTTGTATATAGATTTTTTATTAATTGATTAACACCTTTTCCTCTTTTACCTGTTTCTTTTTCATAGAAACTCCCTGTTGTTGGCCAAAAATCAAAACCTAATACTGTATAGTGATAATCTGTATGTTTCTTTATGTGTTTACTGTAGCCATTTTTTTCCAATTTTTCTAAAAAATTAATCATATTACGGTACTTAGTAGCACTGCGTCCTCTTAAAACTGCATTAAATTCTTCCTTCCTCTCCATTCTACTATCCATGTACTTTTTGCTAATTTCCTTTTCTTTTTCAATTTCTGAAATAAATTCATTAATTCTACCATACGTTCTACTCTGTAGAATTTTCGATATTCTTCTTTTTTCACAACCGCAGATTTTTTTAGCTATTTTTTTTATTAATCTATTCATATTTTATTGTTCTATTATTTGGTCGCCTATGCGGTTTTCTACCTCTGTTTTTACTCGTTCTGCAAACTCTTCCATGTGCCAAACCTCTGTTGTATGTTTTCCGCTTACCCTTATGTCATGGGCTATAGCTGAAACTGCTAGTGCTATTTTTCTTGCTTCTGTTGGTGTGAAATAAAATCCTATTTTTGGTTCTTTATTCATATATTCGTACTTCCTTATGTCCTGTTACTTCGTACGGGCAAGTCATATCTTTGTCGCATGAAATATCAAAACGATTATTAAATTTTTTTGCTGTTCTATCTAAACATACGTACCTTTTCCCATCTATTTCTACCTTTGTACCTAGTTCTATACTTCGTGGGCATGCTACAACGTCGCTACGTCCGCAAATATCGTCCCCTGTGGCGCTTATACATGGCGTTGCGTCTGTTTGTTCGGGTACGGTGTTATATCCTGTTACGTAGGCTTGTAGCGTCTTGTATGGTTTTTCTGCGTTTACTACTTCTAGTACTAGCTCCATGTCTAGTGCTTCTCCTGTTTCGTGTGAAACATTTGTATTTACGTGTAGTACTCCGTATATAGTAGTAAAAAATACTACTACTGCTACTGCTAAAAAAGTTTTAGCTATTTTTATTAGTTCTTTGTCTGTGTAGTTTTTCATATTTTTATTAAAATTGATTAGGGCAATTATTTGGGTCGTGTAGTTCTCCGCAATCTGTACATGCTTGATGTCTAGGCTCTACTCCTATAGCGTCTAAATCTACGTTTGGTGGGTAGTTCATAGGCTTATCTTATTATTGCTGTTAATGAAAGTTTTTTATAGCGCTGTCCGTATTGTTTTGCTATCTTGCGTCCCTCCTCGTTTAGTACGTCTAGTGCTGGCTGGGCTTCGGCTCGGCAAGTTTTGTAGTCTGCCCCTTGCCGTAGTTTTCTTTTTACTAGCTCTATTGTTGTTTTTGCGTCCTCTACTTTTTGGTTTTTCATATTACTCTGGTTTGTGGCAATCTTCGCATACTCGTACGCTCATTATTGCGTGTATCTTGTTGTATAGTTCTGGCACGTCTTTTGGTATTTCCTTCTGGCATTCTGTACATGCTGTATATACTCCCTTTTTTTCGTTCTTCATATTTTTGTTGGCTTTATGTTTATATGTCTTATTATATGCCATACAAGTATTTATGTCGATAGTCCTATGTGGATAAGTTCTTTTATATAAAAAAAGAAGCCCCGTAGTTGGAGCTTCTTTTCAAAAGAGCGCGCATATATGGAAAACCAACTAACCATATACGCGTACTGCTATTATAGCATTATTTTACGCTTTGCGAAATGTTTTTAGTATATCGTTTAGGTAGTTACTACCCCGTCCTATTATCACTCCGCTTAGTGCGTAGTCTACTAGTGGATATGTTGATGAAATTCCTACTAGTTCTGGGATACTTACTTTATATGCTACCGCTAGACCTACTCCTAGAGCTAATGATACGTACCGCAAATATGTGCGTTTTCTTTGCATTGCTTCTGGTTTTCCGTCTCCTGCTATGTATTTGATTATTCCTTCTACAAATGTAGCTAGAAATAAAATTCCTGTTACTGCTTCCATAGGTTTATATTATTAAAATACTAAATCGTACATTTCTTGTAGGTTTTCCTCTACTACTACTGTGTCTGACCAGTCTCCCCAGAATTTACCATCTCGTCCAAAATAAAATGACTCTTCATTTTTTATCCAAGCTATTTTTCCGGCTGAAACAAAGTAGTGGGCTGGGTGGTTTGCGTTTCGTACTAGCTTACCGTCTAGGTTTGCTAGTATTCTAGCTTTTGGTTTTTCTATATCTGTTATTACGAAAAATGACTCTAGTTTGTAGTGTTGTAGTTCGTCGGTGTATATATAGAAATCTCCTTTATCTCCCCATTTATTACTCCATGAATTTTGGAAAACTATATACTCTCTACCTGCTTTGTCTTTTTTCCACCCTTTTACTACAAAGGCATGCCCGTATCTTGCTAATTTTGGTTTTGGGATAAATCCTTTTACTGGTCTATCGTACTCTGCGTACCAGTACATTGATACTACTAACGGTATTTTTTCATTATACAAGGCTTGTTTTACCTGCTCTATTTGCCCGTGTCCGTATCCTGCACGCCAGAAACTTTTAGCTTTATAGTGTTTTGCTACTTCTTGCATTCCTGCCGTAATTTCCGGCTTCATGTAGTGCATGCGGTCTACTCCTACTACTTCCTCGTCTATAGTTCCGTACGGGAGCGCTCCTTCTTCGATTATACCTTTCATCATTTGTGATATACCTGTCCCCCAGCCTATATAGTTTTGACGTTTTTTAGCTAAATGCCAAGCGTATCGTGGTGATAGTTTTGTTTTTTCTTGTACACTTTTTGCGGCAATTCCTGCCATTCCTACGCATGCGTCTATACCGTTTTGATAAAAATGCGGTACGTCTTCTATTACGTATTCGTCTGGTAGCTCTTTTGTACCTGCTCCTAGTAAAATCTCGTATTTATAATCACGCTCGTCTGGTGCTTCTATTACGCACCCTAGTTCTGGTGTTTTGTGTTCTTTTGTTTGTGCCATAAAATTTTGGTTAGTTGGTTAAAAATGGCTTACTTTTTAATTGTTGTGTTTTTTGTATTCCAAATTTTAGGTTTATTGCTATAGTACTTTCTAAATGACATTTTTCTCCTTTATCTTTGGGGGCTGTGTATCCGTACTCCCATGAAGTTGTTATAGTATCTCCTGTTTTAGGGTCTATAGTTATTTCTGGAAACTTTCTAGGATTTTTTACAAACGCCGAACTCTCGTACGACCTGTAAAAATACTCTCCTGTTTTATCCTCGCATTTCATTACGTCAAGCCAAGTATACTTCCCGGGCTTTTTTATTTCACCTGTGGACACAAACCTAGGGGTAGTACCTACTTCTACTAGCTCCGTTAGTGGTGCTATTTCTTCGTATACAAACCAATTATTGCGAGGCATTAAACTCAAATAAGTATACTCTACTAGTAGAGGTAGTATTGAAAAAAGCAATGCGAATATTATTCCGTTTGCTATTCTGTGTCTTTTCTTCTTAACAAGTTTTACAAGTAATTCACACATATATTATTTCTTCTTATTTTTTCCAATAGCTTCTAATATGTTCCCCTCGAAAAAGTAACCCGTTACTAGTCCCATTATAGCGTGTACTGCGGTAGGTGTGCTATAGGTCGGCACTACTATATCAAGTACTACTGATATAGCCCACACCAAGAGTACAACTACTGATATTATCGTACGCTCCCAGTTAACCGATATTTTTTTTACAAAAATGCGGTGTATTATCCAGCCTGAAACTAATCCAAATATAAAACCTACGAAGAACGAGGCTCCGTGTGTTATTAAATAATTGTATGCTTTGTTTTCTTGCATAGGCTTTCTTTTCCTTTGTTTTTATAGACTTTTTATAGGATATGTGGTACATATTCCATATATGGAAATTATTATAATAATAATCGGGACGCTTTGGCTTCTAGATAAAATAAAGGTTAACTAAATTTCTAGCAATTCTTTTATTGCTTGCTTTGCTGTTGCCTTACTTGGTTGCGTACCTTCACCTATCAAGTTCAAAAACTCTGTAACAATTCCCCCGGAAGATTGCGGTACTCCGGTTCTATTTGCTGTCTGTAAAATTCCTAGTAGTGAGTCATCATCGGCTATATCGTAGTATCTGGCTAATAGGTCTATGAAGTCTTGTATGTTTGAGATTTTGGTATTGAAATTCATACCGTAGTCCAAAAGTTGGCTTTCTAGCTCTTGGATTAGCTGTGCTATGTCGCTTCCACTTGAAGCGTTACTATTTATACGTCTTAGCAGCTTACTTGCGCGCTCGTCGAACAATTCGTCACTATACTCATTAACATTTCCAAAGCGTTTATTTGTCTCTTTTTGCAGAGTAATCAATTTTGCTACTTTTTCGTTTGCTTCACGATATCCCGGCGCAACATCTTCTATTGCTTCGGCCATACCTTGTCGCATAGCATTTATTGCTTTGTCTTCGGTCTCTACAAGTTTTATACCGCTACTTGATTTTCCTTTTAGGTCGGCAAATAATTCCTTTCTATACATGTGTAGTCTTTCAGGGTCGTTTGCTCTTTCTATTACGTCATTAAAAATTTGTTGTAGTTCTTTGCGTGCAGTCGCTGAGTTAGCACCTGATAGTTCGGTGCGTGAAAAGTCAAGCATACCTTTTTCGTCTACGTTTATGCCTTTTACTTTCGCCCCTAGACTTTCCAAAACCTTATTTATTGTTTGTGTCCGGTCTATCTGTACACCTCCAATTTCAGATACTTTATCGTCTAATTTGCTTCCTGCTTCCTGCAATGCTCTACCTAGCCCACTTACGCGTTTTCTATATTCTTCTCCAATTATTGTGGCTGGTCGTAAATTCCCCGAGCGGTTTTTCTCGTATTCAACTGCATTGCGTGCCAAATTCTTAAATACATTCTTGTCGGGTTCTGACGCTTCTTTTATTAATTGCAAATCTCGTAGTTCTACCCCTTGTTTTATTGCTGTTTGTGCTTCGGGGTTCAAAGCTCTAAAGGCCGTTTCCGCTTCTCGTATTTCATCTGCTTTTAGAGCTAGGTTTTTTCTAGTTCCTACTACATTACGATATTTATTTTTCGCTACCGTTCCAACGTCTTTTAATAGTCCTGTTGAACCTCCTCCGTCAAGTGGTGGTATGTCTCTTGATAATGGATTACGTATATTTTTAGCTTTTTGTATTCCTGTTTCAACTATATCTTTACCGCCTGATAATACTTTTTGTGTAGTTCGCCCTACCTGTCGCGCTCCTGCTCCTAGTACTGGTAGCGTTGCTCCTACTGCCCCACCTAGCACGAGCCCTCCTGCTCCACCTATTAAAGTGTTAATTAATACGTCTAAAGCACCCTTATCTTCTGATAGCGCTCTTCCTCCTTCGTATGAAGCTCCTAGCACCGCTCCTTCTTTTGCTGCTTGTTTGAAACCTTCTTTTGCTACTGTTTTTAGTCCTGCTCCTGCTAGGTTCTTAATAGCTCCCCCTCCGGTTATAGTACTACCTACTTGTAGCCCTGTACCTACTACATCTTTTACATCTCCTGCAAAACTCCCACTAGCTCCTAGCGGTTTTACTTCTCCGAAAAATGGTATATTACGAACCTTTGTAGCTTCTGAACCTGCTCTACGTACTGCTTGACTTGCTTTTTCGTCGTTTCCTAGTGCCTTTTGCACTCCACCTTCCACTAAATTACCTAGTCCGCTTGTTAGGTTATATGCACTTGCTCCCACTTTTACGAATGGGGACGCTAAATCACGGGCAATGGTACTTAAAACATTTTGCCGTTCTTTTTTAGGGTTTTTTGGTCTCTCCCCTATTTGTACATTAGCTTGTCGTGCTAGTTCTTCTAGTGTTGGCATAGGTTTATGCTATTTTACTTAATGCTTGCGCTAATTCTCCATTTTGTCCGAAAAAGCGATTATATACTGATTGTTTTACGTCATCGGTACTACGTGCGAAATTTCTACCACCTGACCATCTTAAATCGTATATCTTTTTTATTAGTTCCTGCTCTGGTGCGTTTTGTCCTAGTGATTTTATTGCGTTTATTACTATATTGTTATTTGCTCCGTGCTGTACTGCGGTACTCCATACTACGTCTTGCAAAACATTACTATAGTTACTTATGTCATATCCTGCTTTTTGTATTTTTTGTACTTGCGGATTGAAGTGTGTTTTTGCTATGTATTGTTTTTGCTCTGCTCCAAAGTTTTGTGGGTCTTTTTGTGCGACTTCCTTCCACTTATTCCGCCATGCTTCGCTATTGAATGTTAGCCCTTGAAACTCTTTTGCGTAGTTTGATTGCTGTACAAATTTCTTAGCGTTATTGTGGGCTAATTGATATGTCCCGTAGCTCCAGCCTCCTGTATTATCGTACCCTATAGCTCCCGGGTTTCCTCCTGACTCATACCGCTCTGATAATTCTCCTAAGCGTTGACCCGTGCCGCTTCCCACGTTATTAAAATCTGTACTTTGCTGTTTTAATAATTTCGGTATAGCTGTGTCAAGAACTTTTCTCACTCCCTCTTTTCCTAGTAATTCTAGGGCTTCTTCGTATGTTGCGTCTGTTGCGCCTATCATTCTATACTGTTCTTTTAGCGCGTTATTTTGTAGTCGCTCTAGTTCTTCTATGAAATTTCCTTTTCTTTGAGATACGTCTATCAATGTTCCACCTTCTTTCAAAATCTTTATATCTGTTTCACTTAGAACTCCTGACATTAGGTCTAGGTTTTCTAGTGTTATCAAGTTTGCAAGTCTATCTATTTTTCTTCCTAAATCTCCTGTAGCTCCTGTTAAAGTTTTTAGTGATGGAAGTTTACTTCCTAGCGGCCCGGTAATTGCACTTAGAGCATTGTCGTTCATTATACTATCTATCAATCCTACTACATCGCTTGTAGCGTCTACTTTATCCTCTACTTGTTTTTTCGCTGCGTCTGCGTATGTTGAGCCTACTGGAAGCCCTAAGTCTGACGCTTCTTTTGGTGTCAATTGTTTATCCATAAATGAAGGGTCTTGTGCTTTTGGATTGCCTGCTATTAAGTTACCCTCTGCGTCGTATCGTGTTTGCCCTTCTCCTAGTGTAAATCCATCTGCTCCTTCTCTTGGTTGACTGTCTAGGAAGTCTGGTAGATACCGTAGATTTCTTTGCTCTGCCGCTCTTTGTGCAAATTCTTGGTCTCGTTCTGCTTCTGATAGTAAGTAGTTTAGTTTTTCTACGCTAATATCACGGTCTTGCCCCGTGTCAAATACTGAACGTTGTATATTGCTTTCTATTTCGTCTATCCCTTGGTCGTATAGGCTTAGGTACTGGTCTTTTTGGGCTATGCTGTTTGATATATCTGCGAATGCTAAATCTTGTAGGTTTTTTAGTCTACCGCTTCTTGTCGCTTGACTTATCCATGGATTGTTATACAACTCTCCTGTGGCCGTTACTAGGTCTGCACGTTTTTGTGCTATTTCGTCATCTAGTTTTTTTACACTATCTTTTATTTCGTTTAGTCCACTTAGATCGTAAAGTTCTCGGTACTGGTCTACCGTAGTTTGTTTTGGTTTTTGAAAAACGTCGTCTAGTAAGTCGGGTATACCTAGATTATTTCTTATTTCGTCGCTTTCGGCTTTTGTTGGTTGTGATGATTTGTTTACTAGCGCTACGTAGTCCTCTAAGCTCAATCCAGCTTCTCCTGCTTTTACTGATAGGCTCTTTAGTGCTTGGTCTGTTTGTTGGTCTCCTGTACTTGGCGTTTGTACTCCGCCTGCTGATACTTCTGGTACTCTAATTTCTCCTGCTGATATTTCTTGCTGTCCTGTTGTATTTGTTGGAGTAGGCGTTCCCGTAGTTGTGGGTACTTGCGCAGGTGCAGGTGTAGTTGTAGTAGGTACATTTGCACTAGTTCCTCCCGGTAGCTTAAAAGTTTGCCCCGGTTGTATTAGATTTGGGTTTGTTATTTGTGGGTTTAGCTTTTGTAGTTCTGCTATTGTCGTACCGTTTCTAGCGGCTATTGCTGATAGGTTATCCCCTGATTTTACGGTGTACGAAGAACCTGACGGTGTTGTTGTCGGTTGTGGTGCTGTAGGTGCTGGCGCTGGGTTTGGTGTAGTCGTCCTTGTTGCTGTGCTTGTCTCTACTGCTGTATCGTTGCTTATACGGCTTATATCTGGTTTTGGTGCTGGTGGTTTACTTTGTGTAGGTGCGGTAGTTTTGTTTTGTGTATATGGCGCTAAAAATGGGTCTACTGCTTGTATATACCGTTTACTCTTTGGGTCGTTTGGGTTGTAGTTTGGGTTTTTTGTGAAAGCCATATATTAACAAGTTTCAAAGTTACCTCGTTGTGTTCGTCGCTCTCCCCCGTTTGTTGGTAGTATGTCTACGTATTCAAACATTTGAGCGTCCTTTGTTTGATATTTTGCTTGTTCCTTTTTTTGTGTTTTCCATATTGCGTCTGCTATAGATTTTGCGCCTGCTTGTTCTGCTACTCCTTTATCGTAAAGTGAACCTCTACCTTTTTTTAGGGCTATTCCAAGGGCATATTTTACTATCGCCTCTTCGGGGTCTTGTTCTCCTGCGAATGGGTGTGTATCTGCGTCATCGCTCATTGCGTCTGGCACTAGATGTCCCCATACTGCTATTTCTACTACTGATGATGGCGCTGGATTTATAAAAAACTGTCTTCTGAAATCTGAGAAAATCTTATCTGTTGTGCTTCCGCTGCTATCTTCTTGGTATTTTAAGTATTCACTAAAAGCGGTGCGGTCGTAATCCACTCCGTTTAGTCTTAATTTCCATATCGTATCTGTTCTAAATTTTTCTGGATAATTATAGTATTCTTGCCCTGCTACACTATCGCGGTAATATGCGTATTGTGTTTGCTGCCATTGGTGAAGTGCTGCGTACCAACGTACGGCTCTATTTACTATTCTTTGTACGTATGCGTCGCTATAGAAAGCGTCCCCTGTTTCTATACTTAGGTCGTCGCGTACGGCTGTTTGTAATTCCAAGTTTGTCATAGTGATTATATTATACCACTTTTTTATTTTTTTAGCACTACGTTAGTGCTACGTAAAGCCATGTATCTGCCTCTCTACTGTAGATGTATAATCTTTTTGTCGTTGGTGATGTTAGACTATCTACGTATATTAGTAGACTATCGCTTATACTTTTTGGCGCTAGTGTTGGCGTTGTTGTTACGGTACGTATACTCCCTTGCAAGTCTATCCAATGCTGTGTACCGGGAAATGCTTGTAATCCTTTTTCCTTTCTTCGCTCTACTATCTCGCGTGGCGTTACTGGTTTTGTAGATTGTTCTCTGTTGTTATCTATCATATTATTCTGCACTTTCGTAGTGTATGGTTACGCTTCGTATTCCTTTAGTGTTTCCTGCTGCGAATGCTACCCGTAGTTTCCATAGACTTGTTATGTATATGTTTACAAATTTTTCTTTGAAATCTATTGCGCCGTCTGCTGCAAAAGTTAAGTCAAAAAGTTCTGTGGCCGTTCCGTTTTTGTCTACGCTATGTAGTGTTATATCGCTACCGCTTGCTAGTGTTTCGCATTCTACTGTTATTTTTCTTATCCATACTTTTTCTGGAAACGAATAGAAATTGCTATCGAAGTTACTTGCTCCAGCGAATGTGTCTAGGTCTATAAGGTCTAATAATCTACCGGTTGAACTTAGCAATACGGTGTTATCTCCTGCGTAGTATATTGCGTCTATTTCTCTTTGCGGTGCTGTTCGTTCGTCTGCGTATACGTACCAAAATATATTACCTAGCCCTAGGTCTCCGTATGCTAGTATTCCGTTTTCATCGCGTACTAGTAAAATGTCGTCTACGTTTGCTAGTTGGTGTTTGTATGTCGTTGCGCTCTCTATTTTTCTTAGAAAACTTATACCGTCTCCGTTGAAGTACCCTAGTTTATTTCCGTATGTAACGTATATTACTCCTCCTACATTTCTTGAACCTTCTACTTGTGCGTCTATTTCTATTTCACGTACAAATTCTAGGTTTACGGTATCTATAACAAAACATCTCGCAGCCGCTTTTTTGGTATGTCCTGCGTTTGCTGTTTGCGATACGAAGGCTAGCAAATGTCGTCCGTCCGTATGTTTAATTAAGTTTGTTATATTGTAGTCGTCTGGTAGTAGCATTGCGCTTGCTACTGCTGTAGTTCCGTCCCATGTATGTATTTTGTATTCGTCTGCTATATATAAAATATCCTCCACTATTTCCATGGGGTGTCTGAAAGTACTTGATAGCGCGCTTTTACTCAATGTATTTGTCCACCAGTCGTGGTCTAGACTAGTTAAATCGCTACCGTCTAGTTTTGCTATGTCTGTTGTACTAGTTGCAAATAGTGAATTTTTATATACGAGCATATCGCTTGTACCGTCGTTGTAGCTATTTGTAGCGTCTGTTTGTCGTAGTGTAACTGTACTACCGTCTATAGTATAAAATTTTCCGTCTTCATCTAGTGCATACCCGTCGTTTCCTAGAAATGTAGGGTCTGCTGCAAAACATACAACATTATCTGTTACTACATCACTATTATCCGCGTCTAAGTCGGTGCGTGCTGGTTGTGGGTATAGTATAGCCGCTTGTTCTGCGAATAGTCCTATCCCCTCTCTTGCACCTGAAAATCCGCCATTGTTATGGTTTTCTGTCAAACTTATTCCTCTATTAAAATCGGTTTTGTCTATAGTAAAAGTAGCCATATTATGGTATGTCTAGATATTTTTTTATAAATGTACCAGCTTGTTCTGAGTATTTTCTGAACCATGATATATCCTGACCGTTTATCAGCCCTTGAAAACGTAGCTCTAGGTTTATAGTTTCGTCTATATCTCTACCGAATGTACCCACTCTTGAAAAAGTATCTACTAGGGTTATTGCGTCGGTTAGAACTTTCTCAGCCATGTTTTGTATTGTCGCTACTAGTGTAACGGTTTCGTCGAACTCTCTATTGTAATTTTTTTGATTACTTAAAGTATCGGCTAGGGTTACTAGTTCTGATATATCTTTTCCTACTAGTTTTAGTATGTTATCGCTCAAGGCTATTTCTTCGCCTAGTTCTCGTGCGTATGTTTTTACATTTACTATTGTGTCTTGTAGGGGTAATGCTTCTGCTAGGCTTATACTTACACTACGCACTAACGTATCTGCTAGGGTTATTGCTTCAAATAGTGTTTTTCCGTTTATCTGCTGCGTACCGCTGTCTACAAGGCTCAAAATTTCGCCTAGTTCGCGCGTGTAGGCTAAACTAGCCTCTATTGTGTCTAAAAGTGTTATCGTGTCGTCTAGGCTTATTTCTGTAGCCCTAGACATAGTGTCCGCTAAGGTTACTGCCTCATCTAGTGATTTTCCTGCTTGTTTTTCCAAATTTTCTGCTAGCGATATTGTTTCGTTGAATGTTTCTGTATATGCTGTACTTGTTGATGGTGCTATAGACGCAACTACTCCCCCCCAGTTCCAAGAGCCTGATATTGTGAATGCTAAAGAGTCGCTTCCTGCTGGTGTAGTTACACTATTACTATCTGCAAAACCTGTCCCTGATGTCGCTCCTGCTCTCATTACCGTTCCTGCACCTGCCGATACCGTATTCCCAGTAGGTACTCTATATTCACCCACTAGCCAAGAATTATCTGCTACTGTAGTAGTAGTCAATGAAAATGAACTAGAGCTACTTATTGTATTTGTTGCGTTTGAGTCTGGCTGTCCTGTTTGTTTTGCTCCGGTATATGACGCTGCATGTCCTGATAATACTGAAGAAGAGCTAGCCGTTACTACTACGTTATTTGCCCCTGTTGCTGGTGCTATTAAATACCATAGTGTACTCCATCTATCCCCTGATGTTTGTACTCCACCTATCTTTGTTAGTGCAACTCCATTGTAGGTTATTCCTGTAATTAGTGAACTACCTCCTGAGTCATCTGTCATTCCTACAAATAATATACGGTCTGAACCTGTACATGTATGCGAAAAAGTCAACGATGTCGCCGTTGTACTTCCGCTACTTATTGCGTCAAATGCTATTGCCATATATATGCTACTTATTCTATCTATGCCCGAGTACGACACCCGAGCATAATAGGACAATTAGTCTACGTCAACGTTTATAGTTACTTGTAAACTGTCGCCGTTCACTACGTTTACCGCTGTGAATACTTGGCGATTGAGCAATACGCCGCTTGACGCTGCGTTCAATGCTCCTGCCTCCGTTACTGCGAATGTCGATGTAAAACTAAAAGTTTTCACGAGTGTCGCTGTATCGTTTGTTACGTCTGTGGTAGTTCTAGACGCTGTCGCTGATGCTCGCGCACCCCCACCTGTCGTAATTTCTGTTTCAAGTGTCGTATCAGTTGCTGCTGCTGCTGTTGTACCTGTACCGATTGCTATATAGGTAAACGCTGCTTCACTATCTGCTCCGTTTATACGACTTGCTACTCCTGCCATTCCGGCATTCGTAATTAGGTTTGCTACGTGTAGCTCTGATACCCACTGCCCTGTCAAAAAAGGGATACGTAGTCCGTACGCTGCTAGTCTGTTTAGCAATCCACGTTTTACGTAACTTGCTGAAACTTCTCCTTTTTCATCGCGTAGTACTTCTATAGGTTCTGCAATTAGTTTTCGCATTTTGCTTACTATTGCTTGACCTAGTCTATTCATTTTGAATAGCTTTTTTTCGTTTCCGTTTTTATCTTTGAGCTTATAGGTAATATTCTCATATAAATGAGATTTTGCTCGTAGCCCTGACATTTTTTGTTTGTTCATAGGCTTATATTACTTACTAGCTTTTTTAGTTTTTTTAGAACGTTTAAAAGTTACGTCTACTGTCGCACCTTTTAATTCTTCTATAACTTCTTTTGCCTGTTTATTCGTAGCGTCGACTTCTTTTTGTTCTACCTTTTGTACTTTTTCAAGCTCGAAGGTTGCTACGGCTTTTGCTAGGCTTTCCTTTATGTCCTCGGCTGAGGTTCCTAGTGGAAATCCGAGTTTTCGGGTTTCAATTACATTGCCGTCTTCCATGAAGTCGACGGTTACGTCTAGAAACTCTTCGCCGGTTTTTACGAAACGGTCTCGCTTCGTACTTATGATTTTTGCTTCCATAATCCGGTTGTGTTTCTTTGATTTAATCCTATAAAGGGCTACCCGAAATATCGAAGTAGCCCTATTGAGGAGTAGGCTATACAGTCACGAATAGTGCTGCTAGAGCCTTTCGGCGTTCGTCTACGACTTTTGCCCCGTAAACATTCAAACCTTTGTAGGCTTTTCCGAAGTTACCTTGTAGGTCTTCGATACCTGTTTCTACGAATGCCATCGCGAATGTGATAGCTGAACGGTGTCCTGCTAATACCCAGTATCCTGTAGTATTATCTCCGGCTACTTGTTCGTTTTCGTAAATGTCGAAACCTGCTAGGCGTCCAACAAAACCATTTTTGATTGTTGCGCTGTCGCTTTCTACGTCTCTTGTAACTACACTAGCTTGCACTAGAATGTTACTTACTGCTGCGTTGATTACTAACCAACGGTTACTTTTTGGAGTTTTGCTTTCGTCTAGTTTTTGTTTCAAGTCTAGGATATATCCGTAAACTGTGTTCGCTGCTAGTGAAATTGCTGTGTTTGCTTCGATTTCGTATGTTGCACCACTTGAAATTGCTCCACCTGTGTAAGCTGATGTTTCATCGTCCTTGTCGTCTTCAATTACAATTGCTGTAGTTGATGTGAACGTTTTAATACGATACCACACTGTATGTCCGTCTGCTTTGAAACCTTTTCCTACCATTCCTGATGTGAAAGTAGTTCCTGAACCTGCTACTGCTCCTGTTGAAGTAGTTACGGTTACTGTACCTGTAGTATAACTTGTACCTACACGGTTACCAGACGCTACGTCTGAATGTAATGCTAGTACGTATGTGTCTACTGCTTCTTGTAGTTGCCCTGCTTTTTCCTCCATGAGGGTACTTTCTGGGTTTTCTACGTATGATTTGAAAGTATCTAGTGATTTGATTTTGAAGTAATACGCTTTTTGTTGGTCTGTTACTAGCGTAGCTTCACTCTCGGTTACATCTCCGAGTGTTAGGTCTGAACCTGTATATGTTTGTAGGCCTTCTGACTCACTGAAAGTTAGAACGTTTAAGCGTGATGCTTTGTCCTTGATTTCCCCTTCGTAGTCATTGTTTGTAATCATTGGAGTTACTGAAGTTTCAAAAAACTTTTCAATAGCTGCTCCTGCGAATACTTCGGCCAAGTTTGTTCCATGTGCTGACATAGGCTTGGTTAATAGGGTTTTATAAAATTTATATAGTTATCCCGTCAAGCGCTAACGTGTCTAGCTTCGTACTTTAAGTTTTCCTTCTCGTGCGAGTTTCGCGTACCTCTTCGGGTCGGTCTTTCTGATTTGGGCTATCTCCTCTGTTGAGAAGCCTTTTTCTGTTTTTCCTGAACCTTCTACTCCTCCTCCGCTTCCCGGCTCTACGCCGCTAGGTGGTGGTGTCGCCGGCTTTTCGGCTGGCTTTGTCGCTAGTCCTTTTGTGTATAGGAAACTTGCGGCTAGGGTTTCTAAAGGTACTTTTAGATTTTCGTCTTTGTAGGAAAATTCCTTAAATTCCTCTGCATGTTCCGATATAACTTTCCATTCCTCTTTAGATGTTAGGTCTTTTACTTGTTGGTTATACATTCGCTCGTCGTACATTTCTGTTACGAGTTTTTGCATTTCTGCCATTTGGCGTACTGTTGCTTTTGTATCTCTCAACATTGTTTTTTCCGCATCTGATAAGTTGTGGAAGCCCGGTATTGCTTGTGCTAGTTGGTCGTCTGTTAGCGTCGTTGTGGGTTGTGGCGTTGGCTCTTGTGGTACTCCTTCCGGCTCCATGCGCGTTGGTGTCGGTGTGTCTCCTGTTGGCGCTATAGGTTGCCCTGTTTTGGGGTCTAGTCCTGCCTCTTGTAAGACTTTTAGTAGTCTTTGAGCTTCCTGCGAACTTTCCGAAAATTTAGTTTTATAGTCTACGTCTGTAGGCTCTACTGGTTTTGTCGGGTCGTCCCCTTGACCGTTATTTTCTGGCGTGGTCGTTGGCTGTTGTCCGCCTTCCGTCCCGTTTCCTCCCTCTGGCGTAGTAGTTGGAGCTGGCGTTGTTGGCTCTGGTGTATTCCTATGCCCGCCGGGGGTTGTTCCCATTATTGGCTTCGTAGGTTCTACCGGTGCGCCTCCTGCTGGCTCGGTACTTGCTGGGGCTGGTGTGGGGTTAGGTGTTCCTGTTGGTGTTTCCATAGTTTTTAGTGCCGTCCTTTGCGTATAGCGTCCGGGTTTGGCAATTAGTTGGTTAAATTATATCTCTTTGCTCTTTACTTTTTCCCCTTCATTCCTTTTGGCATGAAGTTTTTACCTTTTTTAGTAGCTGAATGCGTTAGGCTTGGTTTAGCACCCATTTTTGGACGTGCTAGGCTGTCTTTTATACGGTCGCTCTTGCGTGCGTCCATATTCATACCACCGTTACCTTTTGCCTTCATGTTCGCTTTTGCGTACATACTTTTCATAGGCTTGTAATTAGTTTAATAAATACTATTGTTCGTTTTCGTCTTCTTCGCTATCTTCCTTTTCCGCTTTTTCTAGTAGTTCCGCTAGAACTTCATTTTTTGCGTTCCCGCTGAACTCTACTTCTAGCTCTTTTAGCCTTGCCTTCATTTCTTTTCTAGAAAGTTTTACCGGCTCGTCGCCTCCTGCCTCCCCTGAGGTTTTAGCTTCTTCTTCTAGACCGTAGTATTTGCGTTGGTCTGAGCTTAGGTAGTCTTTGCGTCCACGTAGGAAATTAAATTCTCTTGGTGTTAGCGCTCCTGCTTCCTTTTGTAGTAGGTCTTGTAGACGTTCTTGTACGTCTCTTGGAAGTGAACCTATTGGTAATTGCTTACTCATAGTACTATGATATATTATTTAATAATTCTCGCTCTAGCGACTTGCGTCGTTCTAGCGGTTCTTTTATGAAAGTTATAATCGCCTCGTAGTTTTCTATCCTTGCTACGGTGTATAGCGCTTCTCTATCTTCGCCTAGTTTCGCATGTTCTTTTAATACGCGTTGTAATTTTTTTACTTGCGTTTCTAGAAATTTTGCTACTTCTTCTATACGAACCTCGGTACTCAATGTTTTTTCCCATTCTTCGTATGTTTTGCGTTCTAGGTCTGTTAGCTCGCTGTAGTCTTTTACTCCTAGCTTTTTTAGATACTCTACTAGTATGTTTTTCATAGGTTGGTTTTGTTTATTCTATTATACACTATTTTTATGTGTATGAATACTATGCTATTTGCGAGGCCGCTATTGCTTCGTCTACTGCTCCTAGTGCTTGCGTTGCTCCGTCGTTTTCTGGCGCTATTCCGCTTCCCGGTGCTTCTGTTCCTCCACCTAGTGTCGCTGTTATCTTCTGCGCTTCGTACGCTTCTATCTCCTGCGCTTCTTCTGGTGATAGGTCTCCTAGACTTATTAGGCGTTTTTGTATTGCCTTGTTTAGAGGCGCGTTATCTGGAAACTCTTGTTTTACTGCCATTAGTCTTTGAATTTTGTCTAGCTTGTCGGCTGTACGTTCGTTTGCTCCGCTGGCTATTACTTTATATCCTACTGGACTTATCAGTTCCTCTTTTGTAAACTCTTTTCCTACTAGTTTACCTTGTGGGTTTTTCTTATAAAGTGTTACTGCTTGATTGTCGGATAGGTTTGCTTCGTATAGTGCGTACCATTTTTCTACAAAACGTTTCCATGATAGGCGGTAGAATTTACTCATGCTTGTGGTTCTTTGCTCTGCTTTCCCCACGGCGATTTCAATTTCCCCTAGTGTTCTTTTTGCTGACTCTATTACTCCTTTGTCTACTGCTCCTGTCGCGCTGGCTTTTTCTGCTAGTCCTATTAAAAATTGTATTTCGTCGGTAGTTCCTGATAGTTCAGGCACGTCCACTCTTTGATATACCTCGGCTGGTTTTCCGGGTAATGGGTACCACCCTCCCGGTCTTGGTTTGAAGTTTTGAGGTGAAAATCCTTCCATTGTACTATCGTAGAAGTTCATACCGAAATTTCTTAGGGTACGGTTTTCTATTAGCTGTGATAGCCAGATATTTATGATTTGGTTTGGTGTTCGTATCATGTCGGCTATACTGTCGCTGTACTGGTCTGTAGCTTCTATATCGTCTGCCCAGCTTTCAAATGGCCAAAATTCTACCCCTATTGCCGCCTTTATAGGTTCGGCTCTTAGGATTATATCTTCTCCGGCTATTAGTACTACATGGCGCACGAATTCTTTAGCACTTGCGTCCCATATTTGGGTGTAGTGCTGTGTTAGCTCCTCCATGTGGTCGTAGTCCATTTTTTCTATACTCTCGTAGCTGTTCTTACCATCGCTTAGTTGCTGCATGCGACGCTGTCTAGCTTCGTACATCTTCTTGTTTTGTTCACTTCTTTTGGTAGCTACTTTGCGCCCTTGTTGGTCTACCATTGCTTTTAGTTTTTTGCGTCCTTCTTCGTCATATCTCTCGTTTGTAGTTATTTCTTCTAGGTTACGAAAAATATGCGGTTCTACTAAGTACCGGTTTGTTTCTATATCTAGTGGGCTACCTTTTGGGTCGAATAGTATATCGTGTACATCTTTTAGCTCTGAGCCAAATTCTCCATCGAACCAGTTTAGTTTTTTTGTACTACGTCCGTATAGACAAACTTGTTTTTTGTCTACGTAGTCCATTAGTTGCATGTTGTTGTCGTCGTAGTCCTCTGCCCATTTAGCGTTCATTGCTATCTCACGGTCTAGGTCTCCGGCTTTATCTTCTAGCACTATATCTGGCTCTTCGTCTATACGTGGCAATATTGTTCTTATAGTCTCTTTTATTAGAGGTATATTCACTGCATGTCGTTGAGTTAGCCGGTTTAGTTGGATTTTATCGCGGTATAACAAATAGTTTTCGTCCCATTGTGGATGCCGGCGTTGTTGAAACTCAAAAGCCGCCTTTTTCTCGGCTTTGAGTTTCGTTACTAGTTTTGTGATACTCGTTCCTTTTGGAAGTTGTATTGCTTTTTGCTTAGTCGCCATAGGCTTTTAATCTATTTTTATACTGCTACTATTTCGCATGGTCTCGCTGTTGCTGAAAGTGATACATTTACTAGATTATTTGTTGGTGATACGAATTCCACTTTTGCGTCGTCGTTTGCTCCTTCGTTTATGTACATTGGTACTCCTATACTTGAAGCGGTTGCACTATATTCTATTTTTATCATTCTGTTTGCGTCTACTGTTTGTACATATACTGAGTATGGGAATAGTGCTAGGTCGTGGTATAGCTGGTCTGTTACACCGTCCTCGTCGCAATATACTGGGGTTAGGAAATATCCTACTCCTACACCTGTTTCCACATCTCCTACTTTTGCTGGGTCTATTGTATTAACTGAACCGCTGGCGTTTGTTGGTGATACGAATACTAGCGCGTCTGCTGCGTCTACTGCGTCGTCATCGAAGTATACTTGTACTCCGTTAGAAGCCGCTGAAGCGTCATGTTTTAGTCTGATAAAGTTTCCTAGAGGTAGCTCTATGAACAGGTCTCCTCCTATCGGACTTACTATTAAAAATCTTTCTTCTGCGCTTACTGCGTCCTCGTCGAAATATACTATAATTCCTCCTTGTGCTGCGTTGTCGTCGTCTAGTACTGGATATGCTTCTGCGCCTCCGTCTTCAAATGATGAGTTTGCGTTACCTGCTGTAACTGATTTTAGTATTGCTTTGTTACCTCCTACCATGTGAGCGTATAGTGCTGTTCCTGTAGTGGCTGCGTTATCGTCGTCTGTTAGTGCTATAGTTCCTTGATACACTCTAGCTTCTGGTAAAATAGCTACGTTATTAAGTCCTGTGGTTTCCCATTCTTCTATAGCTGTTATATCTCCTACTAACTGACCTATTGAAAGATTAGCTTTTGATAGTCGTAGCCATAGTTTTTCATTGTTTCCTGCGGTGTCGTCGTCTGATACTTTCAATGCTTCTGATTGCACGCGTTGTTTAATTGCGTCGTCCGATATCATTTTTGCGTATGTGATTTGATTGTCTCCTATTTCTGCTGTTGTAATTTCCCCGAGCAAATTCCAAGAGGCACTACCTGTATCTCCTACATTTTCATATCGAGCTTTTGTACCACTTGCTACGTCTGTTTTTCTAAACGTTGCTGATTTTGCGAAACCTGAGTATCCTGTTGGCAAAGTTTCCCCTGCTGCTTCTATTATATCTCGCTCTTCGTCTCTAGCTATAACCTCGTTTGTTAGGTACGGTGCTAGAGCAACTAAAAAAGCCGCTTCTTTTGTGGTGCGTAGCCCGCTGTCGATAGCCTCTATTCGGTCTATCTCTTGTCTGGTTTTTTGTGGTAGCTCCTGTTTTATTTCAAATGATGCCATAGGTTTATGTTATGGTTAATATATATTATTGTATATGTACGGTTGCCTTTGTTACGGCTTTTTTAAGCCCTTCTTTTTCTAGCTCACGCAAAACACGCTCCAGTAGTGCCTGCAACGCCTTTTCGTCTAAGTTCTTTGTTCGTAGCTCTATGGTTATATTTTGCATAGATGTTGTTTGATGTTTTTATTATAACACAATTTCAAAATGCAAGATAGTACATATATTTTTATCCACAATTAAAATCCTAGTTCTGGGTAGTATGGCTCTACTCCTCCCGCTACTTGTTGATTTTCAAGTACTAGTTTTTTAGTTTTTGGTGCGAATGTGAAACTTATCGGGTCTACTAGTCCTAGGTCGTGTATTCCTCGTTTATGTAGTGTTTGTTTGTCTATTATCTGCACTTTACCAGTTCTACTGTTTTTATATTTCAATGCTAGTAATTGTTTTTCAATTCCCGGTGTCTTTTCTATTTTCCCTCCGTTCTCTATCCATAGTTTCATTTGCCAAAATATATACGCTCTTAGGTTTAGATACTGCTCTGCGTGATGGTCTTTTGGTAGTTTTTCACGCCATGACTTCCCACTATCTCCTGCATTTATTCTGTTTAGCTTTCTGTAGTACTCTGATTGCTTCTCTAGTTTTCTACATGTTCCTGAACCTACTCCTTGCCCATCTACGAACCAGTTATTTATTCCGTCTCCGTTTGTTACTATGTCGTCGGCAAAGTCTAGGCAGTCTGTAGCGGTTGAACGAAATACTATTTTTGCTAGGTTCATTCCTCTGCGCGCTATGGTGCTTTCATTTTCTCCTCCGTCTGCTGGGTCTGCTCCTAGTAGTTCCTCTCCTAGCATGTCTAGTGTATCTGGTTCTACCATTGCTTTTTGAATGGTTGCATGACCAAGTAGAGGCATATATCCCTCTTTATCTCTACGCTCTGTATTTGGAAATGTATTTTTATATAGTATGGCGTAATTAGCCTTATTTTTGACCTCCTCGTGGTATTCCTCGGTTACACGCCCCTCTGCTATACCTTGGTCTATTTGTATGTCTATTTGGTGATATTTTGGGTCTTGGTAGCTTTGGTAGAAGTGATGCTCTGTTCCACTTTCTTGGTCTATACTATCCCACGGGTTTCCAATCTTCATTAAAAAGTTATCTGGATTATCTCCAAGCATTCGGAAAACTTTTGAATATTCGTTATTGTTGATTAGTCCGCTTTCATCTAGTATTACATTTTCTGAACCAAACCCCATGGTATTTCCTTGATAGAAGGTTCTTACTTCCCCTTGGTTCAAGTATGTTATGTGATTACGACTTCTACGCTGGGTTAGCGTTTCGTTTTTTATCTGCTTTGCGTTGGTTTTTAGTAGTGCTGATATTATCGGGTCGTTTACACTAAAAGTTATTACGTAGTCCATTATAATTTGGGCTTGTTCTTTTGTCGGTGCTATTATAGCCCACTTTTCTTTTTTCATACTTGCGCGTACTGCTACTGCTGCACCTACTGCTAGCGATTTTCCGTATCGTGTATGCGCCATTACGTGTATACGGTTACACATTACGTCTTCTGCTCCCTTGAAGCCTCTGTTTAAGATTATTTCCATTATCTCCCTCTGCCCTTGTGTTATTGTGTCATTAAAAATATGTCCTTCTTTTGTTTCAAAGTGGAAGGTTTGCAATATCTTGTCGGCCTTTGGTGTTTTCATTTCTTAGTATTTATCTGGTCGCGTATATATGCTACTTCAAAATCGTTTAGTTTATGCGCGTGTTTATCTAGGTACTTCGTACTATTTTTGCTTATAATCTTTTTTATTAGCTTATCCTTTTTGCTAGTCTCCTCTGTAACGTACGGTACTAACTCTAACTTTGGTCTTTGGTGTATAGCGGCTCCTTCTATCTTTGTTTTGAAACTGCGTTGTAGTTCTGTATATGAAAGTTCTTTATGTGAAGCTATATCGAAACCGTTATTTTCCTTTCCTATTATATATAGACGTGGGACTGTGTCCTTCATGTTATCCATTGCTTGGTCGAATGCTTCTTCTTGGCTATTTGCTATTGCTGTATATAAAAACAGGTGCGCGTCTCCGTGCTTATCTGTAGTTACTAGGTTTAGTATATGTAGCTTTGGTATTAGTTTTTGGTTGCTTATACGCATACTATTTCTTTATACTTTCCTTTAGTTTTTTTATTTTTCTGAATAGATTATGTTCGGCTTTTTGTCGTGCTATGCGGTGTCGGCGCTCTTGTCTTAGCAATTCTAGTATACCTAGTTGATTTACTGTTAGTAGTGTGGCTACTAAGGCTACTGTCCAATGATTATGTTTCCATACCACCGCTAGTAGCAATATAGTTCCTATTGTTCTTAGTACTGATATAACGTTAATTTTCATAGAGTCTTGTATTATTTTTTCAAATTCCTTTTTTTGCGTCCCTTTTCCTCCGCTTCATTAGATTTTTTAGATGTGCGTCTCCACATACCGAGCTTGCGAAAAAGCCTAGCTTAGCCCTGCTTTTACGTAGTTGCTTATAGCATATTGCGCACTTTCTTTCTGTGTTGTTTTTTTTCATAGTAGGCTAGAGTGGATTTGAACCGCTGGTCTCGTCGTTATAAGCGACGTGCTTTAACCGCTAAGCTACTAGCCCGTCATTTA
>Ga0209692_10001368_pt1 | contig 34033 bp, 30 predicted proteins | sample tdDd472_FD_187129 | JGI IMG/M metagenome (GOLD analysis project Ga0209692, IMG submission 187129) | Marine sediment microbial communities from the Atlantic coast under amendment with organic carbon and nitrate - tdDd47.2 (SPAdes)... | ecosystem: Environmental > Aquatic > Marine > Coastal >...
ACAAGCAAAATACAAAACAACAACTAACCCAAAACTGAACCGAATGAGTAATTTGGAAAAATACTTTAAAAAATTTCGCAAAAACACGATTGGTTTCGATGCGAGTTTTTATTCGCCTTATGGCAAGCAAAAAATCGTATATGCCGATTGGATTGCAAGTGGGCGATTGTATGCACCTATCGAGAAGAAGATGGTAAAAGAGTTTGGTCCCTATGTTGCGAATACGCACACCGAGACTAACGAAACGGGAACCTTAATGACCCAATCTTATCATCGAGCTCAGGAATTGATAAAGAAGCATGTGAATGCAGGTCCTGATGATGTGATTATCCATGCTGGTTTTGGTATGACTGCTGTGGTGAATAAACTGCAAAGAATTTTGGGACTTAAGGGGTGCGGAATGATTGGCAAATTTAAATGCCAGAAGGAGAAAGAGAAACCAGTTGTTTTCTTAACACATATGGAGCATCATTCAAATCAAACCTCTTGGTACGAAACCAATGTAGATGTTGTGGTTGTTCCTCCAGGAAAAGATTTAACCATCGATTTGGATGCTTTAAGAACAGAACTTGAAAAATATAAAGACCGTCAGGTTAAGATTGGTTCATTTACTGCCTGTTCAAACGTAACAGGTATAATGACTCCATATCATGAGATGGCAAAAATAATGCATGAGAATGGTGGAATTTGTTTCATCGACTTTGCTGCGTCTGCACCTTATGTAGATATTGACATGCATCCTTCAAACGAGATGGAAAAATTGGATGGGATATTCTTCTCACCGCATAAATTTTTAGGAGGACCAGGATCATCAGGTGTAATGATTTTTGATTCTAAATTGTACAATAGCGAGGTGCCTGATAATCCGGGTGGAGGAACTGTTGACTGGACCAATCCTTGGGGAAAATACAAATTTGTAGATAGCATTGAAGCACGTGAAGATGGAGGTACACCAGGTTTTCTTCAGTCAATAAGAATTGCCTTAGCCATCGAATTGAAGAATCAAATGGGAACCAAGAATATAGCTGCTCGTGAAGAGGAGCTTCTTGATCTTGCTTTTGATAGATTAAAAGCTGTTAAGGATGTTCATGTATTGGCTGATAATATTCAGAAACGTTTGGGTATACTATCGTTTTACGTTGAATACATTCACTATAACTTGCTAGTGAAGTTAATGAATGATCGTTTCGGAATTCAGGTACGCGGAGGTTGTGCCTGTGCAGGTACTTACGGTCACTATTTATTGGAGGTAAGCCAGGAACAATCTGATGCTATTACTGATGAAATTACATTAGGTGATTTGTCTCACAAACCGGGATGGGTTCGTTGGTCACTTCATCCAACAACGACAGATAAAGAAGTACTTTATTTTATTGACTCATTAGAGAAGGTTGTAGAGAATTATGAAACCTGGAAAGAGGATTATACTTATAACAGAAAAAATAATGAGTTCTATTACAGTGGAGATAATAAAATCAAGAAAAAAATAGAAGTGAACGAATTGTTCAATTTGTAATTAATACGATGCTTATCGGATAAAGTCAGGATTAAAAATGACACCGGTAAGCATTTTTTGTGTCCTTTTGTGAAATTATATATTCAGATATTTTTATATTTTTGAATTAGATTAACCAATCAGGAAAAAACGTGTACGATATAATAGGAGATATTCATGGCGAAGCAGATACATTACAACACATGTTGTTAACTCTTGGCTATGAGAATGGAGAGGATGGATTTTATCATCCGAAACGAAAGGCTGTTTTTGTTGGTGATTTTGTAGATCGTGGACCAAAAATATTTGAGACGCTCGAAATTGTGAAGAAGATGGTAACAGCCGGTAATGCTTATGCGGTTGTTGGCAATCACGAGTTAAACGTGTTGACTTATTACACAAAAGATGAGGATGGACAGTTTTTAAGGGAGCACAATTTGAAGAATAAAACTCAAATCAAAAATACTTACGAAGAGTTCAAACTTGATAAATCCAGACGAAAAGAATGTCTAAAATGGCTGAGATCATTACCTATTTTTCTTGAATTAGACGAATTTAGGGTGGTTCATGCAAGTTGGGATGATAAAGCTATTGCGCTCTTGAAAAAAGAAAATCCTGAAAATAGATTGAGTAAAACATTTTTGAGACGTGTTTATTTTGAAAGAGGCAAGGTGTTTAAAGCGTTAATGCTTCTTTTAAAGGGGAGAGAATTTAACTTTCCGGATGATATGATTTTGAAAGATGCCTATGGATTTAAGCGTTCGGCTTATCGTATCAAGTGGTGGGAGCCTATGAATGGTAAAAGTTTTGAAGATATTTCCTTTGGCAATAGATTTCACTTGCCAGAATATACCATTCCTTCTCAATTGTGCTATGATATTCCTCTGTATTCTCTTGATGAACTACCAGTTTTTTTCGGGCATTACTGTTTGAATAGTAAAGCGGGTGTTATTCGTGAAAACTTGTGCTGTGTAGATGGATGCGTAGCAAATGGTGGAAGCCTGGTTGCATACAAATGGAATGGTAGCGAAAAGTTAGATCAGAGCAATATTATTTCAGTTGATAAAGTTAAGAAATCGGAATTAGTGTAAATGTTTCTGTTTTATTTTCGAATAGATAAGAAACAGGATTCCTGAAAAGGAGAGCGGTATTAGTAGAAGAAAAACTTCCCATCTCATAGAATCTAAAAAACCGTATAATGCAATGGCAAAACTGGAGATGACCATAATTTGAGCACCTGTTTTTATTTTCCAAAAGGAGATAAGAAAACCAAAGCCATAGGTGAGTGAAAGTGCATAGAAAATGAATATCCAAAGTTCGGTATTGTTGCCTTGATTCTCTAGAATTGCAATAAATTCGGGTACCATAAACAGAATAAAAACACCTGTAATCATGAAGCCAAAAATTCGTCCAATAAGGCGAAGAAAGCGCGAAGGATGATCTTGATAGTGTAATTTTTCCATATTATATCTTATTAAGTTCCTGAAACTGGGTAGTAATAAAATGATGGCTGGAATAGGTTAAATGTACGCAATACTAAGGCTAAAGTCAATATAAATGGTTTGAATTGGTCCTATGACCTTTGGTCTTTAAAAGATAGTTAGTAGCTTGCCAGCTTAAAATTTAGAAATTGTTCCTATGCAAAATTGTAAAGTAATTGGATTTGATGCAGATGATACCTTATGGGTGAATGAACCTTACTTTAGACAAACTGAAAGAAAATTTTGTGAATTGTTGCGAAATGGAATGAGCCTTGACGAAGTAACCAAGGAATTATTTGAAGTTGAGATTGGAAACATTCCGCTTTATGGATATGGCACAAAGGCTTTTACCTTGTCGATGATAGAAACAAGTTTGAAAATTACAAATGGCAATGTATCATCCGAAAAAATAAGCGCTATTCTTGAATTGGGAAAAGAGCAAATAAACAAACCCATTGAATTGCTTGATGGAGTAGTTGAAGTGCTTAAAAATTTACAAGGAAAATACCGATTAATTGTTGCTACCAAAGGAGATTTGTTGGATCAGGAGCGAAAACTTCAGAAATCAGGTTTACTAAAATATTTTCACCATATCGAGGTAATGAGTGATAAAAAGGATGCGGATTACGAAAAGTTGATCAAACATTTAGATATAAAACCTGCAGAGTTTTTAATGGTAGGGAATTCTTTAAAATCGGATATACTTCCAGTATTAAATATAGGAGGTAATGCTGTACATGTCCCTTTTCATACCACATGGGAGCACGAATTGGTTTCAGAAAAAGAAATTGAGAATGCTAACTTTCACGAGATTGAAAACATAAGAGAGTTGCTCAATCTTATTTAACTATTTTCTTTTAATGGATAGAATTGGGAGGTGTTGTTTAAGCATTTGACCTTCATCTTCCAGTTTTTGAATTTCTCTTACGACTTCCATTCCGGAGATTACTTTCCCAAAGGCAGCAAATCCTTGATTATCTGGATTTCGATTGCCTTGATAATCCAAGTCGGGTTGATCTCCAACACAAATAAAGAATTCCGTGCTTGCTGAACCGGGTTCTAAGCGTGCCATAGATATTACTCCATCAGTATGAAGAATGCCTGTTTTCTTCGTAGTTTCATGTTGAATCGTGGGAAGATTGTCTACAATTGAATCGTGAAACAATCCACCCTGAATAACTTCTATTTTAATATCATTGTGAGGTTGATTATCCATTCGAACAACCCTGTAAAAACAAGCTTCTGCAAATATATTTTTATCGATATTTTTAAGAAAATGTTTTGCTGTTATCGGGGCTTTATCTTCAAATATCTCCAATTCGATAACTCCCAGGGAGGTTTGAATTTCTATTCTTGGATTTTGAGAATTTCCACAAGATTGAAATAACACTGCTGTAAAGAGTATAAGAACGAATTGCTTCATGGCATTTGATTTAAATTAATCCTCTTGATTTCAATTCAAGATATTTGTTTAGTGTCTTAATGGTTAAATCTTTCGGATCGGTTAATATCGCATGTATTCCATATTTTTCCAATTCTTTTACAATTAATTTTTTATCGTACATGAATTTTTCACCAATGGTTTTCACATAGATTTCTTCTATGCTTTTGGCTGGTTGTCTGGTCATCTCATGTATTTCTGAATTGCTAAAGAAAACAACCACTAAAAGATGATCTTTTGCCAAACCTTGCAGATAGGGAAGTTGTCTTTTCATGGAATCCAGGCTTTCAAAATTGGTATATAACATCAGTAAGCTGCGTCCACGAACGTAATGTTTCACCGAAGTATACAACAGCTCAAAATTAGGTTCAGGGTAAGTGGTTTCCTGATTGTAAAGCACCTCCATTATTTTCTTAACCTGAGTTCGTCTTCCGCCTGCCGGTATATGAGTTTGAACTTTTTCACCAAAGCACAGAAGTCCTGCCTTATCATGTTTTAACACAGCTGTATTCGAAATTACCAGGCTTGTGTTTATGGCATAATCCAACAAACTAAGTCCATAAAACGGCATTTTCATAGAACGTCCGCAATCAATAATGGAATAAACCGGTTGCGCTTTTTCATCCTGATATTGATTGACCATGATTTGCGACTTTCTTGCGGTAGCCTTCCAGTTAATGGTTCTGTAATCGTCACCTTTAACGTATTCTCTAATTTGATCAAATTCCATCTGATGACCAATTCTACGAATTTTCTTCACTCCAAAATCGGTTAATCGATTCGAAATAGCCATCAATTCGTACTGTCTCATCTGCATATAAGATGGATAGCAAGGAAGCATTTCTTTTGCATCAATTCGATATCTGCGCTTCACAATTCCCAAAAAGGAACTGGCATAGATATTGATATTTCCGAAATGATATTCACCTCTGGCAAGTGGTCGCAAATTGTAATTGATTAGATTCCCCTCGCCAACTTTAAGTGTAAAGCAATAATGAAAATCTCGTTTTTGAAATTGAACAGGAATGTCATCGATCAATTCAACACCAATGGAAAAGTTGTAATTGTGTTCAACATTTATGCTAATTGGGTTTTCATCGCCATTTGATAATTTCTCTGGACATTTTCTACTCGCTTGTATCCCATTTTTAACTCTATAGAGTAAAGCGATGTCTAATCCTATAACTATGACAAAAAGTAAACACAGCAATCGTGCAATAGCGAATAAAATGGAAAAAAAATAACCTAGTACCGATACAACGGCAATTGCAGTTATTATCCAGTAGAATAAGGGATGAAGATATAATGATTTAATAAATTTCATTTGCAATCAATTGAACTGATGAAGTGAAAATTTTAGTTTAATGAGTACATGAATTTTCTGATACAGCTTAGCGAGGAATTTCAATTCCTTCCAAAATTTCATTTATAATTTCTTTAGCCAATATTCCTTCCATCTCTTTTTCAGGGGTTAAAATTAATCGGTGATGAAGAACTGGCGCAACAATTTGTTTGATGTCATCAGGAGTAACAAAATCACGTCCACGAATAGCTGCGAAAGCCTTTGCTGCTGTCATTACCGAAACAGAGGCACGAGGAGAAGCACCTAAAATTACACCTGAATGTTTTCTTGTATTCTGAACGATTTGCACAATGTATTTGCGAAGATTCTCATCGATATGAACATCTTGTACAATTTTCTGTAAGGCTTGAATCTGGTTGGCATCAATTACTTTCGAGATTTCTTGAATCTCCAAATTACCTCTGCGCTCATGTTTTGTATTCAATATGTTTACCTCTTCATCTTCATTCGGATAATCGAATTCTATCTTCATTAGGAATCTGTCTAGCTGTGCTTCTGGTAGGCGATAAGTTCCTTCCTGCTCAATTGGATTTTGTGTAGCCAGCACCCAAAATGGTTCATCCATTTTATAGGTTTGTCCATCGATACTCACCTGAAATTCTTCCATTACCTCAAATAGAGCAGCTTGGGTTTTTGCTGGAGCACGATTGATCTCATCAATTAAAACAATGTTTGAGAAAATTGGACCTTGATTGAATTCAAATTCCGATTTACTCATGTTGAATATGGTAGTTCCTAAAACATCTGAAGGCATCAAATCAGGTGTAAATTGTATTCTTGAAAAATCGGAATTGATTGCTTTAGCAAGTAACTTTGCCGATAAGGTTTTTGCAATTCCCGGAACACCTTCAATTAAAACATGTCCTTTTGCAAATAAACCCACAAGTAGTAAATCAATGTTTTTTTCATGACCAATGATTACTTTTTGAATCTCAAATTTTATCTGATTTATCAGTTGATTTAATTCGTTCAAATCAATTCTGCTTTCGAAGTGTGCTTTACTTTCCATATTGAGTTTTATCTTATTTTTTTATTTACAATTGTCGTAGATGTATTCAATTTTTGAATGAAAATCTTCTAAACCTTCTTGTGTAAGTTGGTTTAACTCTTTTACTGATTTTGCTTGCTGATGTAGAATTTGCAAGGTTTTTAATGCGATACCTGAACGAACACTTAATTCGTGAAGGTTTTTTTCTGCAAATTCTGTATGATACTTGCTTCGAATGAATTCTTTAAAATGCTTAATCTTTTTATCAGCAATATCTTTGTGGTTCCTACTCGTATAATACAATGCACCAAGTGTTCGAATAAAATCAAGAGAAGTATTTCGCAATGGTTCTATTATCGGAATGATTTGCTGTTGTCTTTTTCCCTGGAAAATCAGTAAGAATACTAAGGAGAAAAACAGCAAGTAAAATGCCAGGCGCAATGGAGGATTGACTAAAAGATATTTAAGTGGAGAACTGGAACGCATAGCGCGCATTGGCTTGTAATATTCATCCCATACAATTGGATAATTGGGTAAATAACTAAATGCTCCAGCGATATATTCTGCATTATTATCCGAAAGAATATTGTAATTGGTAAAGGCTAAGGGTTGGCAACTTAAAAATAGGTTTCCTTTGCCAATTTTTTTCTTAATCAATTGCACTTCCTTTTCTGAATTGCGACCAAGTACAATCAAACTGTCTTTGTTAAATTTGTCAATAAAAGAAGGATCAAAAGCTTTCTCGAAATTGAATGTTTTATTACGATAGATTTTTTCGTTTTCGAAGGATTGAATTCGAGTGTTCTTAGTTAGGTGAGCAATTCTTAGATCGGTATTAATGCTTAAGTTAAGAGTATCTTCCAGAGCTTTACCGATGCTGGATGCAGCAATAAAAATTTGATTTCCTTGTTCTGCAAGTTCAATTAATCTAGCAGCATCCCAATCTTTCATATCCAAATGATTGGTGATGTAGATGTAATTTTTTAAAACTGACTCATCTTCTTCATACTCATAATTAAAAACAGGTACTGTCTCATGCTCAATAGTTCGATTCGGAAAAAACTCCGTTTTCAGAAGATCCACAAGTAGGTAAGATCCATAAGGTCTTTTATCGTTTGAATTGAAATTTTGAGTCCAATCTATTGGGGTAGGAGTAAATAATTCAACAAGAAACAGTAGAATCAATATTCCGATAAAAGGATAGATGGATTTTGGAACAACTAATTTCATTTGAATTATTTTCTGTTAGTATTAAACATTGAATTGAAACGCTCAAAATCATTTCCTATCGAGGTATAATCTTCCTGAACAATTGGAAAATTGCCATACCAAATTGCTTCGTACAATGCACTCAGTTCTGAGAATTCGGTTTTAATGTTCGTATCTTTTATTTCAAGAATGTAATCGTAATTTGTTTTTTCCGATTTCCAAATGATAAAATCTAGTTTGCTTAAGGTTTTAAGTGAGGCTAAAAACTGATAGCGAACGGCTAATCGGTATTCTTTATTTTTTAGTGCTTTAGCGATTTCTTCTTCCCAGTTTACAGTTTCGGGATTCATATTATCAGTAAACTGTATTGGAATTATTTTTTGGTGAGGTTTAAATAAGCCACTTGAATTGCTTTTTACGATAATAAAAATCAGGAATAGAATTAAACCGCCAATTAGGATGTATCTTAAATACCAAATAACACCCAAACTTTTACTGATAAAAGCCAGCCAACGTTGAACCATCAGTTGTATTCTTTCGAATATATTTACTGATTCTGGTTCCGATAAATCGTAATTGAAATCTTTTAGTTGACGATACTCTTTTATTCTGTCTTTCGAGATGTCCTTTTTGTAGGTTTTAACCTGTCCCTTATCTAAAATTAAGGTATCGCTTGCTGTATTTGTTTGTGAAGCATAAAGCATGGTTCCCGAAAAAATCAGGAACCAGCAGTTTAGGATTACTATTTTTAGAAATTTACTCATCGGTGCCTACAGTTTCCAAGTCTTTTAATAGAGATGGGCTTTGCTTTTTTTCAATTAAATTAAAGTACTGAATTACAATTGCTGTTATTGGTAAAACCTGAATAAATGCATATCCTAATGCCTGGATTATAGAAAACAAGATACTTAAAGCTTTACTTGGCGTAATTGGATCACCGGTACTCATAAAAATAGCAACAACCATCTGGTAAATGAAATTAGGAAGTTGAACAAAGAAATTTAATGAGTAGCCAATTATACTAATGATAAATAAAAATCCGAAAGTATTCCACCAGTTGTTTTTTATTAGGCTAAAGCAGCTGCTAATAGCAGAACCAACAGTTTCTTTCTCAAAAATTACGATTGGAATTACCAGACTTACACAAATTGCAATGTAGATGCCAGGAATTAGTAAAATAAAAAAACCTACCAATGACAACAGACCACAAAGGAATAAAGCTCCAAGTACCTGTGGAATGTTAGTAATCATTCGTTTCCATACTTCACTTAATTCAAAATTATTTGCTCCTTTTTCTCTATAGGTGTTTACGTAGTTCATTACAAATGACATTGCAAATGAATAAGCAAGTAACATTAAAAAGTAACTGATAAAAGTTGTGATAATAAGAAAACTTGATCCTTGAGTAAAAATATTTCCTCCGGATGATAAATTAGTTAGACTGTTAAATTGAATCAAGCCTAATACAACACCCTGTATCAAGCTAATTGGAAATACATAGTAAAGAAGTCCTTTAGCCAGGTTTTTAAAATTCTGCTTAATAAATAAGAAAGTATCACTAAATAAAGCTCCGAAGTCACGAACCTTCTCAAATTTAAAATCGTTACTTGTCATTTTTTTCTTTTTGGTAGTTATTAATTAATTGTTTTTGCTTTGATAAACTCTTACTGGATTGATAACGAAGTACCAAATTATAAATGCAAATGAGCTTAAAATAATACTCCAGCTTAATGCGATTGGCATTTCGGTGTGTCGGGTAACAAATCCTTCTAAAAAACCTGCTACTATAAATATTGGGAATATTCCTACTATTACTTTAATTCCTTTTCTTACACCATTTTGTATGGATACTTTTCTTGGAAGAGTTCCTGTAAAAATGAAGCTATTTCCTAGAGTGATTCCAGCGGCTCCGGCAATTATAATTACCGAAATCTCTAAGGCTCCGTGAATCCAGATAACACGAGTTGTTTCCCAAAAAAGATCGTGTTTTATGAAGAAATAGGTAAAACTCCCAAGCATTATGCCATTGGAGAATAGAATGTATCCAGTTCCAAAAGCTGTAAATATCCCAAATACAAAAGCTATAAAGGAAACTCTTATATTGTTGACTGTGATGCCTAAAAACATTTCTGTTTGACCATGTTGTTTGTACACAGCCATAGGATCATTTTTTCGAATGTTGTCAATTGTCATATTAACATAGTCATCGCCAAGTATAGTACGAACAAAAGCTTGATCTCCTCGTGACGATAAAACTCCAATAAATACCGCTACAATAAATATTAGAAAAGCATATAGCAGTTGTTTTCTGATTTGGTATAGTGTTAATGGTAAATCGGTTTTCCAAAAGTTTTTGAACGCACCTTTTCGAACCTTTTTATTTTTGTAGATTTTTTGATGCACACGCATGCTCAACTGGTTCAGATAGATAGTAGTTGAAGATCCGGGATAAAAAGTTCTCGAGTATGATAAATCGTCGGTAAGCTGAATGTATAAATTGGCAATCGTATCCGGATCACTATCGGATGATTGATTTAATAGTTTTTCAAATTTCTCCCATTTGTGCTTGTTGCGATTCAGGAATACTATTTCTTTCATATAGGGTAGGCAAGTGGTCTATGTTACAGTGATAAAGTTATCTTAAATCAGGAAATAAACAAATCACTTTTACTGTTAATTTTACTTGGTATTTGTAAGTTTCAGATTGGCAATGAAATGTATTTTGTCATTCGATTAAAATAGCTTCGAAATTTTTATCTTTTGTTTATGATAGGTATCTTCGTTTAATCTTAAACGAATTGAAATTTATGTCGAAAATTGGAATTGAAACTACACAGAACGTACAATTAAGCTTTCCTTTGGCTAGCGTTGGGGAAAGAATTGCCGCTTATCTTCTTGATGTTTTATTTATAGGAGTTTGTTTCATGTTTTGTGGATTGTTATTTGGAGCTTTAGGAGAAGCGTATGCTTTTGTATTTCTGATAACGATACCATTTCTTTTTTACACTTTGTTGTTTGAAGTTTTTATGAGTGGGCAAACACCGGGTAAAAAGATCATGAAAATTAAAGTATGCAAAATTGATGGGGATTCTGCAGATTTTATTAGTTATCTTATCAGATGGATGTTTAGATTAGTTGATATTACCTTAACCAATGGGGTTGCTGCTATACTAACTATCGTTATAGGAGAAAAAGGACAACGTGTTGGTGATATCTTGGCAAAAACTACTGTTGTTAAAACAACTAGTAAAATAACATTAAAGAATACCATTCTGGAAGATATACCCGAAGGTTACCAATTGGTTTTCCCCGAGGTAAAAAAAGTGAAGGATAAAGATCTGGAGTTATTTAAACAAGTGATTAGCCAATTAAGCAAAATGGAAGATCATGTAGAAAAATTGACTTTTGGTTTAAAGGCAAGAAAGAAAGTTTCTGATCAACTTGGTATAAAAACAGAAATGCCACCTGAGCAATTTTTTCAAACCTTACTAACAGATTACAACTATATTCATAGAAATTAGAAACTTATATAAGAATCGGCAAAAAAGTTAAATTTTTGTCGATTTTTTTTGCACCCATTTGCATTCATATGCGTCTACCCGAATGAGAGTAGAAAATTTAAATGAAGAAAATCAAAAAATAAGCATATGAATAACGAATGTTGCGGATCTCAATTGTATCATACAGGTGTTTGCTGTAATGATGATAGCGTAAATACAGAATTGGTAAATCAGGTATTAAATGCTCCTGAAGAGAAAGCTTTGAAGGATTGTGCATGCAAGGGATTAGGTCCGTGTCAATGTCCACCAGATAAAAAAGAAGATGCAATTGCAGATCAATTTAAAGATCTTAAGTATGCAAATGACGCCTGTGGTTGCGGTGGCAACTGTGGCTGTTAATTCCTTTGTGTACTATATTACTCCTGGTAAATAGGAGAACCACTACTAATTAATTTTCATATCGTCATCTATTATTGAATCTATGAGTACATCAAGAGAATCAATAGCAGGTGACGTTTTTATTTAGAATCAGTTTAGATTGTTTTGCTGTTTTTTGTATTTTTGTTCACTAGTAGAGTAAAATTAGAAAGATGAAATGGTAGAGCATATTTGGAGAACTTATCACAAACAGTTGTTGGCTTTTATCCAAAAAAGAGTGTCCGATCCTACAATGGCAGAGGATATTCTTCAGGAGGTGTTTATTAAAATATACAGCAAAATAGATAGCTTGCAGGAAGAGCGCAAGGTGAAAGCATGGTTGTTTCAGATAACTCGCAATACCATAATTGATTATTACAGGAGATCAGAACTACATTCAAAGCAGGACGATCAAATTTCAGACCTAGAGGATGAAAATGATCCTGGAGCATTGGAAGATATTCAATCCTGTATCGTTCCTATGATTAAATCCTTACCTGAAGATTATAGAGATGCTTTAATGTTATCCGAATTGAATGGATTAAGTCAAAAAGAACTTTCAGAGAAACTCCATATTTCCTATTCAGCTGCAAAATCGAGAGTTCAAAGAGGCAGAAGTATGTTAAAAGAGGCTTTAAGCAAATGTTGTAGTTTCGAGCATGATTCTAGAGGAAGAATTATCGATTACGAAAAAAGAGCTTCCAACTGTGATAATTGTAGAGACAGCAAATAAAAGAAAAAGGCATTGACGATGAATCAATGCCTTAGGTTTTTAATATCTATTGTAAAATCTTTTTAATTCTTGTGTTAGATCTTTGTAAATTGGTTTTGTGAATTCAATGAATAAATCTTGATGTGGAGGAGGAAGAATAGGCTCGTTTTCACAAATTTGTAATTCTTTTTCTGTTAATGCTCTTTCGTCGCCATTAAAGTGTCCCCATTCGTAGAACCAATTGAACTGTCCCGCAAATTGTTTTTGATTAAGAATCTTCTGATTGTCAAATTCAATAACTTTTAAGGCAAGTAAACCTTTGGAAATTACTTCTCGATTGTGAATGTGAAGTTTAGCTTTAACCTTATTGTAAACCTTTATTTTTTCACCACTTTTTAGAGTTGTACTTCCAACTTCAACACTATCGGCACTTGTTACTTCTTTTTCGAAGTTAGTATCATGCGTTTCTCCTATAATAAACTCTTCAAACCCTATTGCAATAACTTGATCTGGATATTCTAATTTTTCAAGTTCTGCTTGCTTAGGAGTATAAAAGCGCACAAATTTTCGTTTGATATTGTGAAAAATATACTGTGTAACCTGATCCTGGAAGAACTCAGCACTTACTTGATACCTTTTTGAGTGAACGGGGATATGTTCTATCACCACTTTTAAAGTAGCTATATATTCAGCTTCAGCTAATTTTTCTTGAACGTCTCTGTAGTTTGGAACAAAGGTATTTGCTTTGTTAAAGTGATTATATGCGTTGATAGCATCTTGTCTTCCTCCTTTGGCAAGTTCTCTCACTCCAGCCTCATAGCATTCTGGTGCAGCATTCTGTTTAGCCAATTCTAATTCGTTATGGAACGATTTTGCATTTGGGATTAATTCAATAGCAGCCGGACATCTGTTGATGTCATTGTACATTCTATTTAATAAATTGTACTTGTCAACACTTTTTGTGTTCTTAAATGGATCAGAAGATGCCATCAAACTATTGATTTCTCTTTCGTACCAATTAATGGCTAAAGGATAACTGCGAAGTAATGTTTCTTGTGCCTTTACTTTATCAGGATTTGACCGTAATCGATCAACAGCTTTTGATACTGCTGCAAAATAGTTTCCTTGTTGCAATGCTTTTTCTCCCGAGCTACAAGCTGAGGAAATAACAATAAGAGCAAAACAAATGTAGTGTATAGTTTTATTCATATTTAGTGGGATTTTAATTGTAGCAAAAATAGATTTAAAATGGATACTACGATTATGAATTGATATGGTTTTCTAAAAATTATTATCTGTTTTATGGGAAAAACAAATACCGAGCCATTCTAACATTATTTTTTATATTAAACCCAATGACTTGCAGTGACAACTACTTAATATTGATTTTAAAAGATTACATATTTTTAACATTGACCTTGTTAATATTTATTATATCCTAAATCAAGATTATTATTGAAGTAACATGAGTGATTTACTTTTGTATATAATCAAGTTGTTGAACTTATGACAAAAGTAAAGAGAGAAGTGGAGGTTCTTGTCCTATCGGATATCCATTTAGGAACGAAAGGTTGTCGAGCAGAAGAGCTTCTAAAGTACCTGAATTCAATTCAGCCAAAAAAAGTAATTTTAAATGGTGATATTGTTGATATCTGGCAGTTTAAAAAGAGATATTGGCCTAAATCTCACATGAGAATTATTAAGCATTTCACCTCTCTATTATCTAAAGGTATTCCAATATTTTATATTACTGGTAATCATGACGAACTTCTTCGGAAATTTGAAGGTTTCACATTGGGAAAACTCAGCATTGTAAATAAATTGATATTGAACATTAATGGAAAAAAAGCATGGGTTTTTCATGGAGATGTTTTTGATATTACCATGCAGTATGCAAAATGGTTAACACGTTTGGGATCTATTGGTTATGATCTGCTAATCATGATAAATTCAGCGGTGAACTATTTTGCCAAATTAGTGGGGCGAGAGAAAGTTTCCTTATCTAAGAAAATTAAAAATAGTGTAAAATCAGCCGTTAAATACATTAATGATTTTGAACGACTTGCCGCAGAAATAGCAATTGATAAAGGATATGATTTTGTGTTGTGTGGACACATACATCAACCCGAGCAGAAGCAAATTTCATCTAAAAATGGATCAACTACTTATTTAAATTCAGGAGATTGGGTAGAGAGTTTAAGTTCCTTGGAATACAAGGATGGAGAATGGAAAATCTATGAATATGATGAGGATCAGAAAGCAAAAGCGATAGAGCCGGATTTAGAGAGCTACAAACTCGACGATAATGAGAAAATATTTAAAGAACTTTTATCTGAATTTATGGCTGATTCAAATCTAAAAGTATCCTAAAAAATGAGAATACTTTACGGAATACAAGGTACGGGAAATGGTCATTTAAGTCGTGCAATTGAGCTAATACCACATTTTCAGAAAGTAGCAGAGGTTGACATTTTAATATCAGGCTTACATCATGATTTAGAATTCAAACATTCCATAAAATATAAAAAACAAGGACTAGGCTTTTTCTTTGGTAAAAATGGAGGGATTGATTTTTTGAAAACAATTAGAAAGTTTAATATCTATCGATTTATTAAAGATATAAGAACTCTTCCGGTTGAAGAATATGATTTAGTAATTAGCGATTTTGAGCCAGTAACGGCCTGGGCTTGCAAAATAAAGAAGGTGTTTTGTCTTGGATTAAGTCATCAATCTGCAATGTTAAACATCAGGACTCCTATGCCTGAAAAGATTGATGCATTCGGATTTCAGATTTTAAAAAAGTATGCGCCTTGCAATCAGAATGTGAGCTTTCACTTTCAGGAATATGGGCATAACATGTTTACGCCAGTTATCCGACGAGAAATTAGAGTTTTAGAATCTGATAATAAAGGGTATTATTTGGTCTATTTACCTGCCTATTCCGATGAGAAACTAATATCTGTTCTTTCTCATTTCTCATCGTGTAAGTGGATTGTTTTTTCAAAACATAGCAAAGAAAAGTACAGAGCTGATAATGTGGAAATTAATCCTGTTAATGGAGAATCATTTATTAATAAATTAAAGGATTGCGAAGGTGTGTTATGTGGTGCAGGATTTGAAACTCCGGCGGAAAGTATGTTTTTGGGAAAAAAGTTAGCTGTAATTCCAATGAAAAATCAATTCGAACAAATGTGCAATGCTCATGCTTTAAAAGAGATGGGAGTTCCTGTAATAATGGATCTAGAGAATGATGGACCAAAGAAAATAAAAGAGTGGATTAAGGAAGATTGGAATTTTGGAAAAATCAATTACACTGATAATTCAAAATCGATTATTGAATTCATTTTTAAACATTACCTGTTATAGGAAAAATAGATAAAGAAGCTTTTGTGTTGTTAGGCTTTGGCATTTGTCGTATTTTCATCGGATTATATAATTCGTTAAAATACCAGTATGTCTGAGTTCATAAATAATAATAAGGCTCGTGTTGAATCAATCTATGCGTTTTGCTTTAAGTTGATTAAAGGAGAGAAGGGAACAGAGCTAATAAAGAAACATCAGGAAGCGATTGATTGTGTAACTGCCAATGATATTGTTGTAGTTGTACATCGTTTGGTAGAAGCAAACCTGCAAATGAGTGATATGAAAATTGGAATCAATAAAGCTTTGAATGTTTTTTATAAACCAATTTTAAATCAGCCTAAGCTTAAAATCTCTAAGAATCATTTTTTAGAAATAATGATGAGAGAAAATAGGGAATTGGAGACTCGATTGAATGAGATTAAACCCTTGGCAAAAAAGATCAATCAGCAGGAGGATGAAAAGGATCTTTTAAAAACATTATCAATTTTAAGGCATAAGGTTGAAGATCTTGCTGAGATTGAGAAACACTATTCTCGAAAAGAAAATGTATTCTTTCCCTATTTTGAAAATCAATATCCTGAATTCAAATGCCTGGGGGTGATGTGGTCAATTCATGATGATATTCGTAAGGTAAGAAAGGATTTGGTAGAAGTGTTGAATGATGATTCTATCGATTTGCAAAGAATCAATAAGCTTATGGGAGATCTTTTCTTCTTTATGAACACCATAATTTTCAGAGAGGAATATCTATTGTTTCCAGTAGCAGTCAATGCAGTGTCGGAAGACTTGTGGGAGGAAATGAATCTGCAAAGCGAGGAAATTGGTTTTAGCTTTATTGAGGCTCCCGTTTTTGCAAAAAAGAAGAAAACGAAAAAGAAAGCCTTTACTTTTGATGGAGAACAGTTGGACACACTTCAGTTGAACGATACGCTTCTTAATTTCGATACAGGATTAATGACCTTGCAGCAAGCAATGATGCTATTGAATCATCTGCCTGTAGACATTACCATGATTGATGAAAATGATCGAGTAAGGTTTTTCTCAAATCCCAAAGATCGCTTTTTCATAAGATCAAAAGCCATAATCGGAAGAACTGTTCAAAATTGTCATCCACCCGAGAGTGTGAATGTGGTTGAAGAATTGTTGAAGGCATTTAAAAGTGGAGAGAAGGATAGTGAACCGTTTTGGATTCAGATGAAAGGTCGTTTTATTTTAATACAATATTTTGCTTTACGTGACGAAGATGGAGTTTATAAAGGTTGTATAGAAGTAAGTCAGGATTTAACTGACATCAAGACATTAGAAGGAGAAAAGAGATTAATGTAAAAATAAAAAGCCTGAGAGAATAAATCTTTCAGGCTTTTATATATAATTGAAAATATTTTTACAATCTACTCATAAATTTTACTGGATCGATAATGTAGCGAACGTGATATGCAGAACCAATTTGTCCTTCTTCATCAGAAGCTTCAATCTCGAAAGTCAATTTTTTACCATCAACTTTTACCAGTTTTGCAGTGCAAGAAATTTTAGCATTCAATTTGCTTGCTTTAATGTGCTTGGTATCGATTTGAATTCCAACAGTATCTGTTCCTTCTTCCAAATCTTTATCAACACATGCAACTGCGGTACTTTCCATAAATGCCACCATTGCTGGTGTAGCATACACATCCAGTTTTCCTGAACCGTGATATTTGGCGGTATTATTTTCACCAACAAGCATTTCTTGTGTTGCGCTTAATCCTTCTGTTAAAGCCATATCTTATTAATTTTCAGTATGCAAAAAACGAATGTTAAAATTCCGATGTAAAGTGGAATTCAAGATTAGGATAGTTTTGTTGTGCCATTTGTAGCATATATCCTGAATCGGCAAGGAATACATCTCTTCCGTGCTTGTCTTTTGCAATATATTGGTATTTCGCTTTTTTAAATTCTTTTAATTGCTCCTCGTCTTCAGTTTTAATCCAACAAGCTTTGTGCAGGTTAATATGCTCCCATCTACACGACGCACTGTACTCATGTAACAAGCGATATTCGATAACTTCGAACTGAAGTGCTCCAACTGTTCCAATTACTTTTCTGCCGTTAAATTGCGAAACAAATAGCTGAGCAACTCCTTCATCCATTAACTGGTCAATACCTTTTGCCAATTGCTTCGATTTCATTGGATCTGCATTCTCAATGTATTTAAACAATTCAGGAGAGAAACTTGGGATTCCCTTGAAATTGATTTTTTCACCTTCGGTTAAGGTATCACCAATTTTAAAGTTTCCAGTATCGTGCAAACCTACAATATCACCAGGGAAAGCTTCCTCAACGATAGATTTCTTTTCAGCCATAAACGCTGTAGGGCTGGAAAATTTCAATTTCTTTCCATTTCTAACATGTAGATATGGCTTATTTCTTTTGAATGTTCCCGATACAATTTTTACGAAAGCAATTCGATCTCGGTGGTTAGGATCCATGTTGGCATGAATCTTAAATACAAAACCAGAAAACTTCTCTTCAAGGGGTTCTATTACTCGCTCAACAGTTTGGCAAGGCAGAGGTGATGGTGCAATTTTAATAAATACATCCAAAAGCTCACGAACTCCAAAATTATTCAAAGCAGAACCGAAAAATACAGGAGCAATTTTTGCATCCAAATATTCTTCCACATTGAATTCAGGATAAACTCCAGAAACCAAATCCAATTCTTCTCTTAAAATTTCAGCATCTTCACCAATATATTCTTCAAGCATTGGGTTTGATAAGTCATCAAATTCAATACTTTCTTCAACGGTTTGAGTTGCAGGAGTAAATAGGCTTAAATTTTTCTGAAATATGTTGTAAACTCCTTTAAAATCAGGTCCCATATTAATAGGCCAACTTAAAGGATTTACACTCAATTGTAATTCTTGTTCAATTTCATCCAGAAGATCAAATGCATCTTTTCCCATACGGTCCATTTTATTAATGAACACAATCACAGGAGTCTTTCTCATTCTACAAACCTTCATCAATTTGCGAGTCTGAGCCTCTACACCTTTCGCAACATCAATTACGATAATAACGCTATCGCAAGCAGTTAAAGTTCTAAATGTATCTTCGGCAAAATCCTGGTGACCTGGAGTATCAAGAATATTGATTTTATGTCCTTCATACTCAAATCCCATTACAGAAGTGGCAACCGAGATCCCTCTCTGACGTTCGATCTCCATGAAATCGGAAGTTGCCGTTTTCTTAATTTTATTTGATTTTACTGCTCCTGCAACGTGGATTGCACCACCAAATAGAAGCAATTTTTCTGTTAATGTTGTCTTACCCGCATCAGGGTGTGATATAATTCCGAAAGTTCGGCGTCTTTGTATCTCTTCTTTAAACCCCATCTATAGTATTGTATTTACTTTCAAATTTGAGCTTGCAAAAGTAATAATTTAAACCGATAACCTATACAGATGTTTAAGTATAATCTAAAGTAAAATATATCTGGAAAAATGAGTAAGTCTATTAAGTCTTGATCTAATTAAATTGATTTCAATCTACTTTTTCTGCTATTCTTTTTTTATCTTCACGCCTCGAAATTGTGAAAAGACAGATGAATGAAGCAGATTGGTTTACTTTCGGATACTCACGGACATTTAGATTCAGTAGCACTAAAACATTTAAAAGAGTGTGATGAAATTTGGCATGCTGGAGATATTGGAAATATGGAAACTGCTGATGCCTTAGCCCAAATCGCACCACTGATTGCCGTTCATGGCAATATTGATGGGCAAGAAGTTCGATCTGTCCATCCTAAACATCAGAGATTTACTTGTGAGGAAGTTGATGTTTGGATGACTCATATAGGAGGATATCCGAAAAGATACGATGGTAATGTAAAACCAGAAATATTCGAGAATCCACCACAGCTTTTTATATCTGGGCATTCGCATATTTTAAAGGTTGTATTCGATAAAGATTTGAACCTCTTACACATTAATCCGGGAGCTTCAGGAATACAGGGATTTCATCAAGTACAAACTCTCGTGAAATTTACTATCGATCGAAAGGATATTAAAGACCTTCAGGTGGTCGAATTTGGAAAAAAAGGACGTGTCTAGCCTTTATTAATTCCAAAATAAAATTCAAGACCTGAAATTTCATTTTTTTAAGGGGGAAATACTGGTAAAAGAGATAGAAATTGTAGTGTTAAAGGATTAGTAAATTCTTAAACAAGATTTTCGGTTTCATCTTTTTAATATACCAAGTTTTTATTATATTTAGATATTTGAATTTAAAGATATTTAACATCAGATTATAAATCCTGAAAGCTGCTAAATATCTGGAATACAAAACATCCGAATTTGTATCGCTACACCAATAAAAGACATAAAAAGATCGATAAATCCGAAAATAATATGCTTTTAAAAGGATAATTCAAGTTTGAGGTTTTGTAATGAAGTGTAGTAAAATAAAAATTAATCAAAAATTCATTGAACATGCTATTTGATTTTGACTTGATAAAATCTGTTTATGAGAAAATGCCCGATAGGGTGAATAAAGCCAGAAAAACTCTGGGGAAACCATTAACGCTTAGTGAAAAAATATTGTATTCTCATTTGTCTGTAGAAGAAAAGGGAGAGAAATTCACAAGAGGAGAAGATTACGTAAATTTTGCTCCCGATAGAGTTGCAATGCAGGATGCTACTGCTCAAATGGCTTTGCTTCAGTTTATGAATGCGGGAAAAGTAAAGGCTGCGGTTCCTTCAACTGTGCATTGCGATCATTTGATTCAGGCAGCTACAGGTGCAGAGAAGGATTTGGCCGATGCCAAACAACAAAATAACGAAGTATATAATTTCTTAGAATCTGTATCAAATAAATATGGTATTGGATTCTGGAAACCAGGAGCCGGAATTATTCATCAGGTTGTACTTGAAAATTATGCATTCCCTGGAGGTATGATGATTGGGACCGATTCACACACTGTTAATGCTGGAGGATTGGGAATGGTTGCAATTGGTGTAGGTGGTGCCGATGCTGTTGATGTTATGGCTGGTATGCCTTGGGAACTTAAAATGCCAAAGCTAATTGGTGTAAAGTTAACTGGAAAATTAAGTGGCTGGGTATCGCCAAAAGATGTGATTTTGAAAGTAGCAGGGATACTAACTGTAAAAGGCGGAACTGGTGCTATTGTGGAATATTTTGGAGAAGGTGCGGATGCCATGTCATGTACAGGTAAAGGAACCATTTGTAATATGGGAGCTGAAATTGGTGCAACAACTTCTATTTTTGCTTACGATCAAAATATGAGTAATTATTTACGTCATACAGAACGTGAGCAGGTTGCTGATATAGCGGATGTGGTAATGGAGCACCTTCGTGCTGATGAGGAAGTATTTCAGAATCCTGAGAAGTATTACGATCAAGTAATTGAAATTAACTTATCAGAATTACAGCCATATATTAATGGTCCGTTTACTCCCGATTTGGCTCACGACTTGGGTAGCTTTGCCAATGCGGTTAAAGAAAATGACTATCCACAAACTCTTGAAGTTGGTTTGATAGGCTCTTGTACAAACTCATCTTATGAAGATTTATCAAGAGCGGCATCTATAGCAAAACAGGCAAAAGACAAGAAGTTAAAAGTAAAAGCCGAATTTGTTGTGACACCAGGTTCAGAATTGGTTCGCTATACGACCGAAAGAGATGGTATTTTAAAGGAGTTTGAAGATATTGGTGGTGTGATCATGGCAAATGCATGTGGACCATGTATTGGACAATGGAAACGTCATACGGATGATCCTACAAGAAAAAATTCAATCATTACCTCCTTCAATAGAAATTTTGCAAAAAGAAATGATGGGAATCCAAATACACACGGATTTGTAGCTTCACCAGAGCTGGTAACCGCAATGGCAATTGCTGGTGATTTGTGTTTCAATCCTATGACAGATACTCTGATTAACGAAGATGGAGTTGAGGTGAAGTTGGATGAACCAAAAGGATTTGAGTTTCCTCCAAATGGATTTGATATGAAAGATTCTGGATATTTAGCTCCAAATGAAAATGGATCGAGTGTTGTTGTAGAGGTGAGTGAGAATTCTGAGAGATTGCAATTGTTGGCTCCGTTTGAAAATTGGAATGGCAAGAACTATGAAGGATTGAATTTACTTATAAAAGCAAAAGGAAAATGTACAACCGACCATATTTCAATGGCTGGTCCTTGGTTACGTTTCCGTGGACATCTCGATAATATCTCGAATAACATGTTAATTGGAGCGGTAAACTTCTTTAATGATGAAACCAATTCGATTTACAATCCGGTATCTAAAGAGTACAATGAAGTTCCAGCAACGGCACGTGCCTTAAAAGCAAGTGGAATTGGATCTATAGTTGTAGGAGATGAAAACTATGGTGAAGGATCATCAAGAGAGCATGCAGCAATGGAACCACGTCATTTAGGTGTGAAGGCAGTTATTGTGCGTTCATTTGCCCGTATTCACGAAACCAATCTTAAAAAGCAGGGAGTGTTGGCTTTAACATTTGCTGATAAAACTGATTACGATAAAATTCAGGAAAAAGACAAAATTGATATTATGGGACTAACCGATTTCCAAGCGGGAAAATCACTAAGTCTTAAATTAACTCATGAAGATGGTACAACTGATAAAGTTGTAGCAAACCATTCGTACAATGATGTTCAAATTGAGTGGTTTAAAGCAGGTAGTGCTTTAAATTTGATTAGAAAACAGAATAGTTAAAAACAATAAACATTACATAACTATGAAACCAATTACCCCGCGTGGTTTCAGATTTTAAAAGTTTAGACCATATGAAAAAAACACTAAAACAAACCTTATTCGAAAAAATTGAAGAACAAAGACCAAGAACATCAAAATTATTGAAAGAATACGGGGATGTAGTTGTCGATAATGTAACTATATCTCAGGTTATTGGTGGTATGAGGGGGTTGAAATCACTGGTTACTGATATTTCCTATCTTGATCCTGAAGAAGGCATCAGATACCGAGGTTATACGCTTGGTGAGGTTATTAAGCATTTACCTAAACCAAAAGGTGGAGATATGCCTTATGTTGAAGGATTATTTTATCTTCTTTTAACAGGTGATTTTCCGAATCAGGAAGAGGTAATGCAGGTTGTTGATGAGTTTAGTAAAAGAAGAATTGTTCCTAGATATGTTTATGAGGTGATTGATTCTTTTCCTTGCTGCAGCCATCCAATGGCCATATTTTCTACTGCCATTTTAACTTTAAATAGAGAATCGGTATTTAACCGTCAGTATCATGCAGGATTAAATAAAAAGGATTATTGGGAAGCAACTTATGAAGATTCGTTGAATTTGCTTGCTAAACTACCTGAGATTGCTTCTTATATCTATAATAAGTTATATCGACAGGGACCAAGAATTCAATCAGATCCTAATTTGGATATGGGCGGCAATTTTGCTCACATGATGGGTATTGCTAAACCTTACGATGATGTTTCCCGATTGCATTTCATCATTCATAGTGATCACGAAAGTGGTAACGTGAGTGCGCATACAGGACACTTGGTTGCAAGTTCCTTATCGGATATTTATCTTTCTATCTCAGCAATGATTAATGGTTTAGCAGGTCCTTTACATGGATTGGCAAACCAGGAAGTATTAAGATGGTTGCAGGAGGTTATGGATAAAATGGGGAATCGAGTACCGACTGAAGAAGAAATGCAGCAGTTTGTTTGGGATACCTTAAATTCCGGTCAGGTAATTCCTGGTTTTGGTCACGCAGTATTGCGTAAAACGGATCCAAGATATATGCTACAACGTGAGTTTAGCTTAGAGCATTTGCCAGAAGATCCAATTTTTAAGTATGCTGATTTGCTTTACAAAGTGGTTCCACCAATTCTGCAAAAGCATGGTAAAGCGAAAAATCCATGGCCAAATGTCGATGCTCAATCAGGAGTTATTCAGTGGCATTATGGAGTTACTGAGTACGATTTCTATACTGTATTGTTTGGTATTGGTAGATCAATTGGTATTTGTGCCAATATTATTTGGGATAGGGCTTTAGGTTATCCTTTGGAGAGACCAAAATCGATTACTACAGATATGTTGGAAAAAATTGCTGGTATAAAAAAGGAAATTGTTGAAACAGAAAAAAGCTAAACGATTATAAGTCAAAAAAGAGCTGAGTTCGATTGTCGAATTCAGTTTTTTTTTGCCATAAAAAAAACTGCAAAAAGGTTGGTGAAGACCTTCTTACAGTTTTGAAGCAAAAACTAACAATTTGGAAAAGTTCCAATAATTTCATTTTAAAATAAATACTTCAAATCCTACTCACAATTCTAACCCTAACCTAAACCTCACGTAGGATTTGAAATATTAATTGCAGTTGAAAATTAACTACTCTTTCGTCACTCACAACACTTTAATGTTGTTACCTCCCAAACACATTACAAATATGCATGCTTTTTTTTCGAAAATGTTCAAGGCATTTACCCAAATTGATAAAATGATACACCCAAAATAGGATAGGTATTTTACGCCAATAGAAACATAAGGCGTAAGTAATCTGGATGTTGTTCAGTGTTGTGTAAAAAAAAGAGCCAGCCTTTAAAGGCTGGCTCTCGATATCTAAGATTCTGTTTTTATCAGTATATTTTTAATTTCTCCTTCTAGTTTTTCGAGGTCTTTTTCAACTTGAGATTTCATATCGTTGAATTTGTTTGAGACCTTTTGCGAAAGATTTTTATAATAATCCACTCCATTCAGCAAATTCTTTTTAAAACCTTCTAGCGATTTAACTTGTTTTGGAATAGGATTCTTTAATTCTCCTACTTGCTCCTTAAGGTAATCGTAATACAGATTCAATTCTTTGATAAACATGTGCGGTCTGTCCTTACGATCGATAAGATTTGTCCTGCTGTAGATGTGATCAATCATCTCCTTCAGCTTTACCTTCTTGGTAAAATATGCCAAATTTGGACCAGGACAAATGGAAACACCATCACCATCGCGTTTGGTATCGATATCATTAACAAGATAAGAAGCTGCAGACAATCCTTTACAAAGACAAGTTTTCTCCATTAAAAGATTAAATTCTTTTTGGTATTCTTCTCTTGGAAGGTTTTGCTCTTTTAAATGAGCCAATTTTAACTTCTGATATTGTCTTGAAGCTGTACAAATAGGTTCCTTAGTAAATTCAGTATTGGCGATCATATACTTTTTAGTACATGCACTACCTGGCTGATTCTTTTCCAAACGATCCCACTTGTCTGCATCCCTAGTGTTTGCGTTAAGGTTGTTAAAACGAACACCCAATGGAGAAGCATGACTTAATGAAAGATCTTTTTCATCAGCAGTTTCCAAAAGAGATAGAGTTTTCTCATCAACATCACAAGCTTCGGGAACCATCAAGAATGGAGATCCCCAACCAATAGAGTCTAAATTGTATTCCTTAATTAAGAACTCGTGTTCTTCGGCAGTTCCAACACCACCTTGTGCTGTTACTTTTAATTCAAGATTATCTGGCACAGGTTTGTTTTTCTCAGTTAATGCCTGAGTCAAAACTTGCTGTAAACTATTTTTCAGATCGGCTCTTTTTTCTTTGAATTCCTGCAAAATAGGTCCCATTAAAAAGCCGTCGGTTGCAAAAGCATGACCGCCACAATTTAAACCGGATTCTATTCTGTATTCAGAGATCCAAATTCCCTTTTTTGCAAGATATCGCCCCTGGATTAAAGCCGACCTATAGTCGCTTACTTTCAGAACGATTTTTTTCTTGATATAGCCAGAGCTATCAGGATAAAAATCTTCGAACTGCTCAAGGTAACCATACAAGCGTGGGTTCATTCCAGCAGAAAGGACCATGGAGCTCTCCAGGTTACTCATCGCAAATCCACGAAGAGCTGCATGGGCATCATTGAATTCTACAGGTAAATCTTCACCTTCGTAACGGTTTCCTTTGTCTAATTTGGTCATGATATTTACATCAATCGACCCAAGAGGCAAATGGTTACTTAACCATTCTTTAGCTTCCTTAACGTAAGGATTGTCAGCAAATTTCTCTTTGAATTCCTGTTTTACTTCTGAAAAATCAGGCAGCATATCCAGATATTCTTCTAGCTCTTTACCTTTATCTTGAATGGAATCTTTTAGATTTTCGAACTTTTCCTTTACCATACTATCCAATAAATTCAGATAGGAAGTAATTCTCTCAGCACGAAAATCTTTGGTTTTTTCTGTTATAGGCTTAAAGGGGAGACTTAACTTTTTACAGTACATTTCTCTCATCTTTTCAACAAGAATATCATCTACTATTGAAACGACTGATGAAATCCCTAAATGAGCCACTTTTACAGGAGTATCCACAGTAAATCCGGTACCCATAACCGGAATGTGAAAACTATGTCCTAAAATTTTACTCATGAATTTGTTTATTGATTTATGAAATAATTCGGCTTGTGTTTTTATGCTATTTACACATAAAACTCAAACGGAGGGCAAGTTAGATGAATTAGCGCTTAAATCAAAGATAAAATCTACTTATTTGCAGTATATTAAAGTTTAAAGCATTTAAACTTTAATAAGTGTTTTGAGTAGAATTTTTAAAACAAATAATATGAAAACTTAGAACAATTGATACTGTTTTGAATTGCCTTCTAAATCAATGTTTTCAATTTGTAAAAGTTTAGATTTGTTTTCTAGACCTCCAGCATAGCCGGTAAGCCTACCATTTTTGCCAATAACCCTATGGCAGGGAATTACAATCGGAATTGGGTTTTGTGAGTTAGCCATACCAACAGCACGACAGGCTGTTGGTTTATCTATTGCATTGGCAATGTCTTGATATGATTTTATTTGACCATGAGGAATTTGTAACAATTCATTCCAAATCTGTTTTTGAAAAACAGTTCCTTCAGGAGCCAATTTTAAATTAAATTGAGTCAAAGTTTTTGAGAAATAGGCATCCAACTGTTCCTTTACCAAATTCAATTTCGATGGATCATGATACCAATTCGAATCAATGGATGATGTGTCAAACTGATCCTCAAATAGTATTTTTTTTAATCCTTCATCACTTGATAATAGTAGGAGTTGACCAATTGGTGTTGATATAATATCGTAATAGAACATGAAAAACAATTAGATTTATTTGTCTGGTAATAAGCCTTTTATAACAACAGATGAAATAAAACAACCAAACAAAGGAGGCATATATGAAATGGTTCCCACATTTGACTTTTTGTTTCTGCTTTCATCCAGTATTACTGCATCTTTTGAGACATCTTCAGGAGAGAAAACCACTTGAACGCCTTTGTAAACATCCAACTTATGAAGTTTTTTTCGTAACATTCTAGCTAATTTACAATTGTACGTTTCCGAGATATCAGCTATTTGAATTTTTGAGGGATCGGTTTTTCCTCCCGCACCCATTGCTGAAACAATTTTAAGATTGTTTTGTAAGCTACGGTATATTAAAAATATTTTTGGTGCTAAAGTATCAATAGCGTCAACCACATAATCGTATTTCGCTTCTACAAGTACTTCGCCTATTCTTTCCTCTCTTAGATACTCGTTTTTAATATTCAAATCCAGATTTGGATTGATGTCTAAAAGTCTTGCTCCCATAACCTCAGCTTTATCTTTATTTACATTTGAGGTGGTTGCGGGTAACTGTCTATTGATATTCGAAGTATCAATTGTATCTCCATCAACAATTGTCATTTTGCCTACTCCTGCACGGCAAATTTGTTCGGCAGCATATGCGCCGACTCCTCCCAATCCAACAATTAAAACATGGGAGTTTTTTAAAATGTTCAGTTTCTCTTCACCCAACAATAAATTTGTTCGGCTCAACCATTCTTCACTCATAATCTTTAAAACAGGTATTGTAATTTTTAACTATCTGTGTTTTTATATCGTCTACACTATTATTCTTAAGTATAGCCGCTTTTAAATAAATATCTTCAATGGTGATATCGCTATTATCAGTTTCCAAAAAGAATTTATCATCAGGTATATTTTGGAAAATATTTTGAAGTTTCTTGTTATTTAATAATGCTTTTCCAAAGGATAAGTAACAACCAGTTTTTAGTAAACTTTTAGCTATTTCATCATTTTTTCGATAACCATGAATAATCCATGGTGTATGTGTATCATTAGTTTTTTTTATTCGAATAAGATCTGAAAAAGCTCGAACACAATGTATGATAACAGGCTTTTGCAATTGTTTGGCAACATTAAGCTGAGATTTGAAAATGTCTTCCTGCTTCTTAAAATCTGTATCTATGAATTTATCCAAACCTATTTCGCCTATAGCTATGGCGTTTAAATTGACTGCTTGTTGAGCTAATTCTTCGCTTAAATTGAATAGTTCCACTTTTGCTATGTCCCAAGGATGCAAACCAATAGAGTATAGTAAATCACTGCCCAAATTGTTCGGTGTATCTGCATATGACATATTAACAATAGCCACGGTATTCTCTTTAGAATACGTGTTATGTGTATGAACATTTATATATGGAACTGCTGACATCATTGTAAAATTAGATCGTAAAAATACAAATATTGATATAGAGCGCAAATTTCCATTTATTTTCAATTTTGCATGGACGTTTCTAAAAAATTCATTGTTTGATCGTTGTGGAATATCTCTTGTCTTATTCGTCAAAAATAAAGGAAAAAAAACACTGTATCCCTTGTTTTATGGGGATATTCTTACTTACTTTGTGTATAGAAAAGAACGTTCTTTTACATACAATATAAAGACATACCGCATTAATTAGCGATTGTTAAACTCAACAGTTATCACATACCGAGTAAGCAACATGCTTGCAAAAGCAGGTCCCAACCTTCGGGTTGTTTCGGCACAGGGGAAACTTGACCAAGCAGGCACTCAAATCCTGTCATACAGGAGTTTAAAATCCCAATAATTAATGCGGTTTTTTTGTGCTTTATTAAGAACAGATCTAGAAAGAATTGTTTTTGATTTGCTTGATCTTATAGCTCGTTCCAAATTCCCCAAATTCAGGTTCAATTACATCCCAGCAAATTAGTTTCACTAGAATTCTTTCGGCTTTGTATCGGCTTATTTTAGCCAATCGACAATACTTATTTAAACTAATGTCAGGTTTGGTTTTCAGATAATCCAGCAGTAAACTTTCAGTTTCCGTATATTCTAAATAAGTGCCGGTTGGTTTCGATTTACGTTTCCACACTTCAAGCATGATACGGTTGGCTAGTTTGTTTTCATCAAATTTACGCACGTAAGCCAACCATTTTCCATCTTCATTTTGAGCATAGTGAGGCATTTCATCCGATGGAGTAACGGTAATTTCCAATACATTCTTACCATTAATGCTCCACACTTTACTTTCAAAAGTAATTTTAGGACGACTATACATTTCTGCTGCAGCTTGAATCATATGAAATTCTTCATCGATTTGTGCTCCAGCAATTCTCCCATTGTCTTTTACTCCAATAAGTAGTTTCCCACCATCGGTGTTCGCGAAGGCAGACAATGATTTTGCAATCTTTTTAGAATCGGTAATGCAAAATTTAAAATCTTGTTGTTGATGTTCTCCTTCGCGAATTAGTTTCTCTATATAATGAACCATAACTAATACTTTAACGGTTCGTAATCTTATTGCTTAATCAATTGTATTTACCCGAAAACAATCTTCATTTCGCAACGCTGACAATTGAATTCCAACTTGTATCTGTTTTTATTATCTACTAAAAATAAGGGTGTATTCTCACTTTTATTGGTTTTTGCCTCCTTATGACACATACCAAATTCGTGACGCAAACAGTGTTTTGTGGTCATTATGGTTTTACCGGAGTAATTTTCCTGTAATTCAAATCCTTTTTCAATTTTTTCGACACCACATTTGTGATAAAACTCTTCCGCATTACAATTGGCTACATTTCCCATATAACTCAATTCCTTTGTAGGATATTGAGGATGTGAAATTAAGGGTCTTGTTTCTATTGGTTTTGCCGCATCAAGTCTATTCTGACTCAATTGATTTAAGCAATCTCTACGAAGTTCATTCAACAGTTTAGCTTGAATAAAAGGAACCTTGTCATACTCAGTTTCGATATTACTAACCTCAAAAATGGAATCACCTGTTTTTTGCAATTGTTTTTTGATATTAGAAATTGCCATTTCTTCATTTCGAGCAGATTCAAATTCTGATTTTAGCTCAATATTTGCTGAGATCTCATCTTCATCAATTGCTGTAAGGTTCAAAGTATCATTAAAAATATTAAGGAAAAATTCAACGGATATTTTACGAACCGAATTGTCTCTTTTCAGAACTTTGGCAAATTCATGGTCATTATTTCTAAACAACACAGCATCTTTTTGAAGCATGCTCATCTCGTTAGGATAAATCTTATCACCTTTAACACCATTTACCTGGAAGCCCTTAAGTAGCTTGTTTTTATTAAAGAAACAAAGACCATCGCCGTTGTTTAGTTCAAACTTACTTTCTACTATAAAGTGATCTTTTTTGATCTCTACTATTTTTCCAACTTCTTTTCCCATGGATTTTGGAGTGTGGAAATTGGCAATCTCCGGCACTCTACCTGTAAAGAAGTAGTTGGTATATCCACGGTTAAAAGTTTTCTCTGGATCAGGTGTAAAACCAGGATTGATTTGCCCTGATGAAGCAGCTTCAAATTCACGTTTCTTATCAAAAACAGAATCCAGTTTCTGTCGGTAATAGCTTGTTACATTTTTGAGGTAAGAACTGTCTTTTAATCTTCCTTCAATCTTTAAGGAACAGATACCACTTTCAATTACCTCTTCTAAATGATCAGATAAATTCAAATCTTTAAGAGAAAGAAGGTGCTTATCTTTAGCGATTACCTTGCCTTCTTCGTCAACCAAATCATATTTCATTCTACAAGCCTGGCTGCATTCTCCTCTGTTCGCAGAACGCCCGCCAACAGCATGAGAAAAGTAACATTGTCCGCTAAGCGAAACACAAAGAGCGCCATGAACAAAATATTCCAGTTCTACATTTGTATGTTTTCTAATGTTTTTAATCTGATCAAGAGATAGCTCGCGAGCTAAAATGATTCGTTTAAATCCAACTTTTTCAAGAAATTGAATTCTTTCTAAATCGTAATTGTGAGTTTGAGTGCTGGCGTGCAATTCGATAGGAGGTAGATTCATTTCCAGAATTCCCATATCCTGTACAATTAAAGCATCTGCTCCCAATTCATACAGTTGATGAATAAGCTCTTCGGCTTCCTTTAATTCATTATCGTAAAGGATGGTATTCATGGTAATAAAAACCTTTGCCCAATAACGATGCGCATAGTCAATTAACTCAGCAATGTCTTCAATAGTATTTCCTGCTGCAGCGCGAGCTCCGAATTTAGGTGCTCCAATATATACGGCATCAGCTCCATAATTTATGGCTGCTATACCTGTTTCCAGATTTTTAGCCGGAGCTAATAGTTCAATTTTGTTCATGTTAATGCTAATTTGAGGCGAAGATACAAAGCAATGTCGAGACCTAAAGGTTCTATGCACCCTTAATTTAAATCTAGCCATTTAATCAGATCTTATAAATTCATTTATAGGATGCTCAAAAAATTCTTTTTTCAAGGTTTGAGATCTTATTTATATCTTGTATAAATAAAAACAATAAAAAAGTACGATGACAAAAAATAGACTTCTAAGTACCTTTTCAATTACTGATTTGGACTTAAAAAATAGAATGGTAATGGCTCCTATGACCAGAAACAGAGCTGGAGAAGGAGATGTGCCAACTGAATTGATGGCAGAATATTATGAGCAAAGATCTGGCGCTGGAATAATAATTACCGAAGCCAGCCAAATATCAGCACAAGGAATGGGCTATCCGGCTACGCCTGGAATTTATAGTGAGGAACAGGTTAAAGGATGGAAAATTGTAACTGATAAAGTTCATAAAGTTGGTGGTAAAATATTTATTCAACTTTGGCATGTTGGGCGTATTTCTCATCCGGATTTTCATGAGGGTGATTTGCCTGTTGCTCCATCGGCAATAAAGCCAGCTGGGCAAGCTTTTACCTACGAAGGATTAAAAGATTTTGTAGAGCCACGAGAGCTAGAACTTTCAGAAGTTAAAGACATTGTTGAAGATTTTAAAAATGCTGCTAAAAATGCAATGGAAGCAGGATTCGATGGAATCGAAATTCATGCAGCCAATGGCTATTTAATCGATCAGTTTTTAGTAGATAAAACCAATCACCGTAAGGATAAATATGGTGGCAGTATTGAGAATAGAGCACGTTTTTTGTTTGAGGTAGTAGATGCTGTAAGTGAAGTTTGGTCAAATGATAGAGTAGGAGTACGACTTTCTCCTAGTGGTTTGTTTAATGATATGGGAGATTCAAATCCAACAGAAATTTTCAAATATGTTATCGAAAAGTTAAATGCTTATAAGCTGTCTTATCTTCATTTAATTGAACCTTTAATGCCAGTTGATGAGCATCCACAATTGATTAAAGATGTCTCTAACTATTACGGGAAACTTTATAAGGGAGTAAGAATGATTAATGGTGGTTTTACTAAGGATTCTGCTAATAAAGCTATAGAGAATGGTGTTGCAGAATTGGTATCTTTTGGTGTTCCTTATTTGGCTAATCCTGATTTAGAAAAACGATTTGAATTGAATGCTGAATTGAATACAGCCAATCAGGAAACTTTTTATGGTGGCACCGAAGTAGGTTACACCGATTATCCAACATTAAAATAATATTGAAAACCGCAGCAAAAATAAGTTTGCTGCGGTTTTGGTTTACTCCTTGATTTCAATAGAATATTCGGCTGAGAATGATTCTGAAGAAGGTAATTTTTGTATCAATTCTTTATTGTTGAATTCACGATTGGTATTTGCGGAATCGGCAATTCCAATCCATGGTTCTATGCACACATAGGGGGCATGTGGCTTCGCCCATAATCCCATATAAGGAAAATCACCAAAGCTTACTTTTAACTCAAAATCTGCTTTCTTACACTTAAGACTTACAGCTGATGATTTTAAATTTTTAAAGATTAATGCATCGTTGGCAAATATTTCCGGATGCAAATCTATTTGTTTTTCATTTTCTAAAACTTGTCTTCCTTCACATTTAATTAGTCCTCCTTCAGCTAAATTCCAGGTATTCAAAGTTTCCTTTTCTTCAAATTCCAAATAGTAATCGGAGTAGGCTTCATCATCCTGTATCTGACAATTGAATGCTGGATGTCCACCTAAGTTGAAAAGCATTTCTCCATCTCCGGTATTGGTGATTTCATGAACTACTCTTAGTTGATTTGCTTCCAAAATAAAGTGAATTTTGAATTCAAATTCGAAAGGATAAACCATTCTTGTATTATCATTTGATTTCAGTATAAAACTCAATCTGTTTTCTGCTTTTTCGAGTAATCTTATATCCGAATTATTACGAATAAAACCATGTTTAGGCATAGCATATTCTTTCCCTTCATGTATAAAGCCATTATCTTTTAGGCATCCAATAACAGGGAATAGGTTAGGAGCATGACTAGCCCAAATATCCGGATTAGCTTGCCAGATAAATTCTTGTCCGCTTGCAATTGATTTTATACTGCAGAGTTCCGCTCCCGTTTCCTTGACACTTATCTGTAAAGTTTCATTTTGTATGCTGTGTTTCATTTTCTGAATTTTATAAAAAAAGCTGCTAGTAAAACTAACAGCTAATATCTTAATTTAAGTGATAGATTAAATCATTTCTAAATCTTCTTTTTTCAACCATCCTTCATTTCCATCACTTAGTTGAATGTTGCGCCAATCGCCAAGTTCATCTATAACCTTCACTTTAGTTCCTTCGTGTAGTAAGAATAATTCAGTACCACTCTGATCAGGAGATCCTTTGATGGTAACACTAGGACTAAAGATGATGGCATATTCACGAATGGTGATTTCTTTTGTTTTCTGGGATGCAAAGGAGTAGAATAGGATGCTAAATCCAAAGCAAACAACTGCGAGTAAGAAACCAATTTTCTTCAAGCCAGACTTGTTGCTGTACAAGTAGAAGCTAGCAAATATCAGGCAGATTAAGAAAAATCCCATT
>Ga0209692_10001373_pt1 | contig 33912 bp, 27 predicted proteins | sample tdDd472_FD_187129 | JGI IMG/M metagenome (GOLD analysis project Ga0209692, IMG submission 187129) | Marine sediment microbial communities from the Atlantic coast under amendment with organic carbon and nitrate - tdDd47.2 (SPAdes)... | ecosystem: Environmental > Aquatic > Marine > Coastal >...
GTCTCCACATACAACCGAAGGCTTTAAAAAGTAGAATCGTTGGCATCCATGACGGTTGTCTGAAAATTGCAGTGACTGCACCGCCGGTTGAAGGTAAAGCTAATAAGGCTGTGGTTAAATTTTTGGCAGACCTCCTAGGGGTTCCAGTTCGAGATGTGACTGTGAAATCTGGAGCCCAATCACGGAGGAAACTAGTTGTTGTTAAAGCTCTGGGGGCAACTGAGATACGCCATGTGCTCGAAAAGCTACTGTAGCGATCTGTATTTGCCTTGTGAATATGGGCTTTTGTGGATCTTTCTGAAGGGAGGTGATCTCTTATGAGACGTTATGTGATAGGCAACTGGAAGTGCCATAAGTCGAGCGATGATGGACGCCGGTGGTTGGATAAGTTCGCCACCTTATACCGGCCGCATATGGAAGTGCAGGTTGTTGTGGCTCCTTCGTTAGTGAGCCTGGAGAGTATTGCCGCACACCTGGAGGGGCTGGATCTTGCTAATGTTACTCTGGCTGCTCAAGATATTTCACCCTTCCCGAAAGGGAGTTATACCGGTGCGGTTGCTGCAGATATGGTAACCAAAATGGCTGGTTATGTAATCATCGGTCATTCCGAGCGCCGTCGTTACTTTCATGAAACCAGTCAGGATGTGCTCAATAAGGTGGCCGAGACAGCGGACTGTGGTCTTACGCCCATTGTCTGTGTTGAAAGTTCCGATACGCTTTCCCAACTTGCCGGTCTTGCTGATATAGAATGTAATCAACTGCTGATTGCCTATACTCCCGTTGATGCCTTGAATTTCAAAATCTCTGAGTCGCCTGAGAAGGTAGAGGAAACGGTGGAACATATCCGGCAGAGGTTTCCTGCATTCCCGGTTATCTATGGTGGGGCTCTTTATCCTGGAATCGTAAAGGATTATCTACAGCTCTCCACTCTTTCAGGCATTTTCGTAGGTTCGTCCAGCTTGGAACCAGAACCGTTCGCCGATATGTGCAGCCAGGCTGCACTCTCCTAAAAGCATCTTGCAGCGTCGTCTTAACACTCACTCCTTCTGTTTTCTTGGGAGCAGGTAGGAAATAACAAAACCGGCAGTGTTGATTCCGGCAAGAATAAGGCCTATGAGGCCGAGAGTGCCGATAAAGCCGGGTTCTCTTGACACGCGGTCCGCCAGGATCAGAATTGAAGAACCAACAATGAGGGCTGCAATAATCATAGCGATTCCCATAATCCGGCTTGAGGTATCGATTCGTTCCGAGAGGTGCTCAATGCGTTTCAGCTCAAGATTAAGGGTGAATCGGCTGTGCCTTGCGTGATCGAGAAACCGTTGAAGATCTACGGGCAGATCCTCAAGTAGTTCAAGGGAACTGGTAAAGGTTTTATACATACGATCCTTTATTGCCCCTATGCTATGTCTGTTTTGGACGATTTCCTGTATCTGCGGTTCAACATGGGAGAGGACGTCAAAGGTCGGATCGAAGTGTTCAGCAACTCCTTCAATTGTTGTCAATGCCTTGGTGAGTAACATCAGATCTCCGGGACACTGGATATGGTACCGCTGCAGCATGCTGAAGAAATCCGAAAGCAGACCGGTAATGTTCAGGTGTCGTAAATCAGTGTTTTGAAAGTGGCCGGTGAGGTGCCGTAGCTCAAGGCGAAAATTACGGTTGTCAGTGACAGCCGGATCAACATCTGTGAGTTCGATCACCACTCGACACAGTTTATCGATGTCCCCCTTTACTACCCCGGCCACAAGATTGATGAGCTGGTCCGTTGTCTTTCTGTCCAGCTGTCCGGTCATACCGCAGTCGATAAAACAGAGTTTCCCGCCAGTTAAGAGGAAAATATTGCCTGGATGAGGGTCTGCATGAAAAAAACCAAAACGAAGACACTGTTTAAAAACCGCATCAGTACCATTGGCTACAATGATTCTTCTTTCACTTTTGCTCAACTCTTCCGGGCTGACTGTTGAGAGTAGTCGGCCTTCTACTTCCTGCATCGTCAGTACATTTCTTGTGGTAGCTGACCAGTACACCTTTGGGAAACTAATGTTAGCATCATCTTCAAAATATCGTCGAAGTCGTTCTGTAGACTGCCCCTCAATCACCAGATTAATTTCTTTAAGAATTTCTCTCGAAAATTCTTTGGCAACCGCAGTGGGACTATAACCAAGATCGGAAAAATATTGTTCCAGAAGCTGAGCCAAGCTTTCCACCAGATCCATATCTTCTTCTATCAGTGTTCTGGCACCGGGACGGAGAACCTTAATAACGACCGCGGTTCCGTCTTTCATGGTCGCGCGGTGAACTTGGGCAAGAGAAGCAGCAGCAAGAGGTGTTTCTTCGATTGAGGAAAAGAGCAGGTCGAGCCTTCCCGGAAACTCTAAAAGAAGAACTTTGTGAATTTCATCAAAAGATACATGCTGGCATCGATCCTGTAACGTTTTGAATTCACTGGCCCATTCCGGGGGGACCAGATCTGGACGGGTGGAAAGGATCTGGCCAAGTTTGACGAAAGTTGGTCCAAGCTCTTCCAGCACCATACGTACCCGGACTGGTCGGGGCAGTTTGGCCGAGTTATCGCCGGAGGTTGTGTGGATGTCTTCTTTGGAGGAACCAAGCAATCGGTGTAGGCCAGTGTCGAGAACAAGCTGGCGAAAACCGAATGCTGATAATACCTTGACAATTTCGGCAAATCTTTTGGTGTTCCTGATGGTTCGTTTGATTGATGTAATTTTCATGGTGAAGAAAAAATACTGAGGATTTCCTGATCATTCTCACGATGTTGCTGTAAGAGATCAAACCAAAGACCAAAATTTTCCGTTTTCCACTCAAGATTGTTTTCACTCCATAATGAGGAATTTTCCGAAAGAAAATCAACAAATATTTTTTCCACATCTTCTTTCTTCATGCAATCTGAATGGCAGTACATCAGTGAGAGAATGTCAGCAATCTGGACTATCAGAGGGTATTGTCTGAAGTTTGGTGCATGCTGGGGAGAATGATGATACCCGATGGCCATGCACAACTGTTCTGGGAGGAGCCATCTCTTTGCCAGTTGCAGGCCTACCTTATCGTGGCTGGTGGAAAACTTGGCACGCTCTTCGATGGAATTGTCAAGATTGTAGGGATTGGCAAGTTCCTGTAGGATCGGGTAGTCGTTTGGAAAGGCCATGAGCATGACAAGTTTGCCTATGTCATGAATAAGGCCGGCAATGAAAAGTTCGCTGGGGGGAAGGTGGAGGTGCTCCCCCATTATTTTTGCTGCAAGGCCACAGGTGAAGGCATGTTCCCAGAAAAGGTTGACGGTATTTTTGTTTTCTTGATTGAGTTTTGCAAAAGAAGTAAAAAGAGCCCTGCCTATCACAATATTCCTGATTTCTACATGGCCCAGTATAACAACCGCCCTTTCTATGGTGCTCACTCCTCGGGGAATTCCAAAGAATGCTGAATTGGCAACTTTTAGGATGGTGCTGCACATTGATTGATCTTTTATGATGACGTGCATCAGATCATTGGCACTGCTCTCTGGGGTGGCCGTAACGGCCATTACTTCGGAAACAGTAGTGGGCAATGCCGGCAAAGATTCCATCTGACTGTTTATTGAAGTGAGAAATGGATGAGTCATAATTTTAATTTCGGGAATGTTTTGAGGAGATCTAGTTGGGCCTGATCAAGAAAATCTGTATCTAGATTTAAAAGGCCTTTTTTCTTGATGACTGCAAGGATTTGAAGAACGAGATACGGATCAAACTGTTTTCCTGCCTCTTTTTTAAATTCTTCAATAATCTCTGGTGGCGAAAGTTTTTCGCGATAAGGGCGTTCCGAACTCATTGCTGCTAGTGAGTCGACAATAGTAAAAATTCGCGCTCCTAATGAGATTTCATCGCCTTTGAGTCCTAAAGGGTAGCCCGTGCCGTCATATCGCTCAGTGTGACCGAGTAGAATACTGCGCTCTTCGGAAAAATAGTCAAACATCTCTGTGAGTTCAAGTAAGTTGAATGGCAAATCTTCAATGGTTTTTCTTTCTTTACCGGTTAGTTTACCAGGCTTTGACAGGAGGTCGTTGTGGAGAAGAAAACGAAAACTGTAGTAAAGGGTGATGGAATTTTGAAAGGTCTTGGTCTGCTGCTCAGGTAAACCGACGTGCTCTCCGAGCAGGGCCATGTAGTTCGAAACATGGGTAATATGTGCCTGGTGTGCAGAACCTTCAATATTCTTGGCAAGAAGTTGCAAGGAAGCAATAGCTGAAGCTCTTGTTTTATCGAGAATTCGGCTGAGGTTTTCTTTAAGAAACCCAAGTGATCTTTGTGGGAAGAACTCTTTGGAATCATACAGAGGATGGTAGACTTGAAGTCTGTTCCTCCCTTCTGCTTTTGCTATATAGAGAGCAGTTTCTGCCATGCAAATGATTTCGTCGTGATTGTCAGGTTTATGGTCCTTGAGGGAGGCGACCCCAGCAGAGATAGTTATGGAAATTGAATGTTTTCCATCTGCATATGGTTTTTCTGAACAAACCTTACGGATTTTTTCTGCAACATAGCAGGACTTTTGTAGGTCGATTCCCGGAAGCAAAACGATAAAATCTTCACTGGAGAAACGATAGCATGTGGCTGTGCTGTCAATTGTTTCAGTTAGCCGTGCAGCCATTTTGTTGAGAATGAGATCCCCAAACTCCAAGCCCGCAGTCTTGTTTATAGAATTAAAAAAATCGATATTCAATATTAACAATGAGAGCTCACTGTCATCTGTTTTTGCCATTTGGAGAAGCTGCATTAGACGGATAGTGAGATAGCGCCTGTTAAAAAGTCCTGTCAAACCGTCGCGGGTAGAGAGAATGTTGAGTTGCTGACTTAGTGTTGTTCTGGGGGAATAGTGTTCTGGCAGATAGTCATTGGCTAAGAGAGAGGCAATCTGTTCAGGTCCACCCATGGTGACAATCGGTACAGATCTTTGGAACTTTTCAGGCCTTGGGGTGGGGCCTGGAAAAAAACAAAGAACAGAAGAGTACTTATCATGTACCAGTCGCTTGATTGATTCGCTTGAGTCGATGTCTGAACCACCTATGCGTTTTTTGTCTGTCATGATAAAAACAATTCGGATGCACTGAGTGTTGTGCCTGACGAGAGTTTGCGAGCTGGGCATTGAAAAACGAAACTTGATGAAAAACTATATAGGTCTAGGGTGTTAAATTGCAATATTAATAATAATTATTTTCACACATAGCAGTTTTCTAAAATCTTGGGTCTCAAAAAGGTCTGCTGTGTAACATTGAATAAAATATAAACAAATTATTCTGTTATGGAAATGGACGTTTGTTGGGCTTAGTAATTACCTGAGCGTAATTAGAAAAGAGGGCTGTGGATATTTGTGTAGCTTTTGATCAATATTCAGGTTTGGAAATTTGCTGGTTTGTACCACGGGCAAACTGATGGCATCTCCAGTGAATCGGTAGTATAGTGTGGCAATTGGAAAAGAATGTATCACTTTTAATTACCTCAATAAAAATTCCCGCCTTTTGCTCCCCTCTAACACGGGACTGAAAAAGGCAGCTTTAATAGGGTTAGGATGAAATATGGTGTCTGGTGAGTCTCGTGATGATATTACGGCAAGGATTAAAGAAGAGGCTGATATCGTCCAGATTGTTGGTGAATGTGTCGAATTGAAACGGAGTGGGACAAGGTATTTGGGGCTGTGTCCTTTTCATGGTGAAAAGACACCATCTTTTTCAGTGCATAGCGGGCAGCAGTTTTTTCATTGTTTTGGTTGTGGCGAATCGGGTGATGTCTTCAGCTTTATGATGAAATATCATAGCCTTGATTTTCCCGATGCTGTAAAGACGCTGGCAAACAGGTATCACATTGAGTTGCCGGAACGCCGCCGTACAAAAGAAGAAGAATTACGGGCTCAAAGGAAAGAGCTACTTTTTGCGGTTAATGAAAAGGCAGCAAAGATATACAGTCAATATCTGAAAGAAGCTGCTGGCGCAAAGGCTGCTAAGAATTATTTGCTAAAGAGAGGTGTCACAGAGGACATTTTGTCGAGGTTTCGCATTGGGTACGCTCCGGCGGTAGAGCTTGAAGGCTGGAATTATCTTGGCGGAAGATTTTCCGGAACTGAGTTGAAGAGGGCGATCGAGGCCGGGTTGCTTGTGGAAAAAGAGAAAGGCGGAACGTATGATCGTTTTCGAGATCGAATTGTCTTTCCTATATCTGACCTAAGTGGTCGAGTGTGTGGTTTTGGTGGCAGGATTGTTGGCGAAGGACAGCCGAAATATCTCAATTCGTCTGAAAGTTTAGTTTTTAATAAGAGTAAGTTGCTGCTCGGATTGTATCAGCAAAAAGAAGATATTCGTCGGAGCAATGAAGCTGTCTTAGTCGAAGGAAATTTTGATCTCATTTCCCTTGTCGCCGGCGGATGCAAAAATGTGGTGGCCCCACTAGGTACCGCCTTGACCAGGGAGCAGCTCAGGTTAATTAAGCGGTTTGCAGAGCGTGTGACGCTACTTTTTGATGGTGATGTGGCCGGTGCAAAAGCCGCCGTGAGGGGAGTACCTTTGTTTCTTGCCGAACAAATTACCGGTCGGGTGGCACTTCTGCCTGATGGCCATGACCCTGACACCTTTATTCGGGAAAATGGTCTGACTGCATTGAATAAACTGCTTGAGCAAGCTGAGTCATTACCTGAATTTGTTCTTAATCGATTGGTTCAGGAATATGGTCTGACCCTGGATGGTAAGCGCAGGATTGTTGAGGAACTGCGCCCCCTCGTAAAGGCGGCTGTTTCTCCATTGCAACGTTCGGTGTTTATTTCACATTTTGCAGAAAAACTCGGCATGGGCATGGAGCAGTTTAGTGGGCATCTTGATGCGCCTCTCCTCAATAGTAGACCCTCTCCTGTTGCTTCTGTTAAAAAAAATCGTGAGGAACGAATAATACCTCTCTCGATACCGCAGAGGCAATTGGTAGAATTCATGATCCTTCAGCCTCAATTTTTTTCCGGACTGGAAGATGGAGGTATAAGGGAATGTCTTGCGGGGGGGGTGGGGGAAGTCCTCTTTTTGCAACTCAAAGGTTTGTTGGCTCAAAATCCGGACGCAGAACCTGAGGAATTACTTACTCTGCTTCCGGGAGGTGTTGAGCGTACTCTTGTTGCTGATTTGTTACTACGGGCACCTGATAACTCTCAAGAGGACAACGGGGATGAACCTCGAGAGGAGTTTGCTGATCTGCTCGATTATCTTAAGAAGTATCATTTAAAGAAGAGCTCCGATGAGTTGATGAAACGTATGCAAAGGGCTGAACAAGATGGTGATTCTGGGTTGTTGCTGGAGCTGATGATGGAAAAAGTCGAAATTACCAATAAATTACATGGAGGGGAGTGAGGATTCCCTTCTGTTATGGCAACGCCCTGAGGCGACAATCTTTTTTTTCGTACCAGGCGAAAAATCTTGACATTTTCTTCAGTATCGTTTGATTGGGAACAGGCAATGTGGACTGTCAGTCATTACATTACTAGAATAACTTGCAGTTGTTGTTGATACACTGGATTTATGACGAATAGGCCTGTTGCGTGATGTTGATTGGAAGTGAAGATGAAAAAGGGTAGGGAGGTTGATGAAGCAATGACAGATTATGATTTAGATAAAGACTTAAAGGCCTTCGGCATTGTTGATGACTTTGATGATGAGGTCGCCTCTCCTGTAGATTTTTCTGATTCTGTCTACGATAGACGAAGTGGCCGGAAAGAGCGTCGGAACAGCCCATTCGGTGATAGAAGAAAGGATGACAGGCGGAGGGCCTCCCGTCACACCGACGAGTCTGGTAAGGCTTCTAAGTCTAAATCTTTCATCGACCCTATGAACATATATCTTAGGGAGATGGGGACACTTACCCTTCTAAATCATGGCGAAGAGCTGAAGCTGGCGAAGATGATGGAGGATGGCAAGCGACGGGTGCAGGATGTTGTGCTGAAAACACCCCTGGCTATTCCGGCACTCCGTGAAGTTGTAAAAGGGCTGGATACTAACAATGATAAAATTTGTCAAATTATAACCGGAATAACCGAAAATACGCCCAGTGTAGTGAAAAAAGAAAGTAAAGAATTTCTACTTCGGGTTGATAAGGCGGTTGAACTCGACAAAGTAAGAGAAGAGCTTTTAACTAAATTTTTGAAGTTAGACGCTAAAACCCCTGAGGCGCAAGAAGAGTTTAAAAAGATAGAAAAGCTTGGTGCCGATATTGCCATGCTTTTTGCTGATAAAAATATTTGTTCCGATTGTGTCAAGGCCATAGCCGTCGGACTTGAAGAACTTTCCAAGCGATTTCGAAAAGTTTTTGTTGAAGTCATGGGAGAACATGTCGGTGCAGCAAAGGAATCTTCCGCGGTAGTGGCACCAGAAATAATTGAACAGCAGGTCAACCGACAGATGCTGGAGGAATCAGGTGTTGATGAGAGAGAACTGCGCCATATTCTTCAGGAAGTTGACGCTGGCTGGGAACAGTATAAACTCGGTAAAGAGGGGTTGGTGCGGGCAAATCTGCGCTTAGTGATCTCTGTCTCAAAAAAATTCGTTAACCGTGGGCTGCAGTTTTCTGATCTTATTCAGGAAGGTAACATCGGTTTAATGAAGGCTGTTGAAAAATTTGATTATCATCGTGGGTATAAATTCAGTACTTATGCAACATGGTGGATTAGGCAGGCTATTACAAGGGGAATTGCTGATCAGGGAAGAACTATTCGTTTGCCGGTGCATATGATTGAAACAATCAATCGCTTGCTGCGGGTGTCCAAGGACTTCATGTTGGAAGAGCATCGTGAACCGACCCCCGAGGAGATGGCAGAGCAGTTGGGAACTGATGTAATTAAAGTTAAGTCGGCGCTAAAAATCGCTAAAGATGCCATTTCTCTTGATACTCCGGTGGGTGATGACGGTGAAAGTTTCCTGGGTGATTTTATCGAAGACCAGGATAAACTTGGACCGGATGAAATGTCGATGGTTGCAAGTCTCAGAGAGTGTCTTAACCAGGTAATGTCATCACTTTCATCCCGCGAAGCCAAGGTTCTGAAGATGCGTTATGGTATAGATGTAGACTGTGACCACACTTTGGAAGAAGTAGGAAAATGTTTTGCGGTCACCAGGGAACGTATCAGGCAGATTGAGGCCCAGGCGATAATGAAACTAAAGCATCCGTCACGCGTTGAGGAATTACGAGTATTTATGACTGATTGATGAGCTGTTTGCTTATCTTGTTGCAGCATTCTCCTTAAACTCAATGTGTGCATCTGTGGAAGAACCAATGCCTATCTTCCACTGCACCAATAGCATCTTTTGTCATATTTGGAGGAGTTGATGGTTCCAACTCTCGACTGGATCAATCTCAGTCTTGTTCCTGGTCTGGGACTTGGCGGTTATTGGCGTCTCATTGAACATTTCCATTCCCCAACCGAAGTTCTTCGAGCCTCTCGAAAAGAGTTGCTGGGCGTCAAGGGAATACAGGAACGGCAGGTTGCCGCACTTTTTTCTTCAACAGACAACCACAGTCGTGGTAAAGAAGAATTGCAACGATTGGCTGTACTTGGAGGAATCGCACTTTCTTTTGATGATGCGGATTATCCCCCTTTGCTTCGGCAGCTCGTAGATCCACCCCCCGTACTCTATGTTTTAGGGCAGAGTGATCTTTTGCGTAGCCCAGGTGTGGCCGTAGTTGGATCCCGTGCTGCTACCAGCTATGGTCGAAAAACAGCTTTTAATCTGGGGCGGAATTTGGCAGCTTTATCAGTGACGGTAATTTCCGGTCTCGCTCTGGGAATAGATACAGAGTCTCATTTAGGCGCTTTAGCTGGTCGGGGGAACACTGTTGCCATTCTCGGTTGCGGGTTGGACGTGGTATACCCCAAGCAGAATAGGTCTCTTTATAAACAAATTATTGAGTTTGGGGCATTGGTAACAGAGTATCCTCTTGGAACCAGGCCAGATGGCTTCCGGTTTCCAGCAAGAAATCGAATTATTGCTGGCCTCAGTCAAGGTGTTATTGTCGTAGAGGCTGCTAAAAAGTCGGGATCCCTCATTACCGCTCAGATGGCCCTTGATTGTGGCCGGGAAGTATTTGCCGTTCCCGGGCAAGTCGATTCCTCTAAAAGTGAAGGCGCTCACTGGCTTTTGCAGCAAGGAGCCAAACTGGTCCAAAGAGTAGAAGATATTGTTGTTGAATTAGATTTACCTTGCAGCACGAATCCCGGGGAGAAAAATGCAACAGAACAAGAGCAGTGTCTCGACATTGAGCCTGATGCATTAGCCCTGCTAGCACAGATTGAACCCTATCCGTTGACGAGGGAGTCTCTTTTTGAAAAATCTGGTCTTTCCCCGGCCAGAATGAGTGAATTGCTCTTGCTGCTTGAGCTGGATGGGCTAATTGAAATGCTGCCCGGCGATAAATTGAGAAAAATTGCAGGGTAAGATTCTTTGGACTCACCTGTTTAAATTAAAAATATCCGAAAAAACCCGTTGTCATAAAGGAGAATTATGGGCAAGAACACTCAAATAGCACCTTCGATCCTTTCTGCTGATTTTTGTCGACTGGGCGAAGAGATCCGTGCTGTTGACAAAGCTGGCGCTGACGTCATTCATGTAGATGTTATGGATGGTAATTTTGTACCGAACATAACTATCGGTCCTTTAGTCGTACAGGCAGCCAGGACAGTTACCCTTAAAGAACTTGATGTGCATCTGATGATAGCTAATGCGGATAATTTTATAGATGCCTTTGCAGCTGCTGGGGCCGACTGGATTACAGTGCACGTAGAAGCGTGTAATCACCTTCATCGGACCGTTTCCAGAATAAAAGAACTTGGTAAAAAAGTTGGGGTGGTTCTTAATCCGGCGACATCTCTTGCCACTCTTGACTATATTCTGGAGGAGGTTGATCTTGTCATGTTGATGTCGGTCAATCCCGGTTTTGGTGGTCAATCTTTTATTCCGTCAACGCTTGCTAAAATCTGGCAACTCAGGCAACGGATTGATGCCATGGGCCTTTCAGTGGATATAGAGGTGGACGGCGGAATCAGTGAGAGCACCATCAGTGATGTTGCTGAAGCAGGAGCCAACGTGTTTGTTGCTGGCTCTGCAATTTACGGCAGTAATGACTATGAACAAACTATAAATTCGCTGAAAAAACTTGCTGAGGTTGGTGCTGCCAGATATTAAAAACCGTTTCAGGAGAAAATTAACTGTGGCTGCCTTTAAATCACTTTCAGAAACTTTGGTGTATCAAAAACTCTCGGATCTGGCAAAACAACCGTACGACCTCACACGAAAACAGGCCCTGCAGGCCGAAAATCGTTTGGAAAGATATGTCTGCAGGACAGAGCTGCTGGATCTGCATTATGCAACTGAAAGGGTGGATGATCAGGTGCTTGATCAACTCCAGGAACTTGCGGATGAGTTGCAGCTAGTACAACAGTTTCAGATGATGCGACGGGGGGCTGTTCTAAACAGGATAGAGGGATTAGAAAGCGAAAATCGTCAGGTATTACATACAGCCTGCAGGGATCTGTTCTGTGCGAAACCTGCCGAACCAAAAGCTACTGAAGCGGCTCAAAAGGAGTTGGCAAAACTCAAAAAATTTCTTGCGGATATTGATTCAGGAGCACTGTGCAATCATAAAGGAGAACGCTTTGATACTCTTATTCAAGTAGGTATCGGCGGCTCAGATCTCGGACCACGTTCTATATTTGAAGCTCTGCGACCATATGATCTACCTGGAAGACACGTTCATTTCATTGCCAATGTTGACCCAGATGATGGTGCACGTGTTTTGTCTGGTGTGAATTTGGAAAAAACTCTGGTTTGCATTGTTTCCAAGAGTGGCAGTACCCTTGAAACACTGACAAATGAAAAAATTATATGTGAAGCGCTGCGGGAGGCGGGGCTGCACCCTGCCAAACATTGCATTGCAGTAACTGCTGAAAAGAGTCCTATGGATGACTCGACCAATTATCTCCAATCTTTTTACATGCATGATTACATTGGTGGCCGATACAGCTCAACTTCCATGGTTGGTGCAGTAATGCTTGGTTTTTATCTTGGAATAGATCAGGTTATGGAGTTTTTGCAAGGGGCGTCGGAGATTGATTGCCATGCGGAGGAAAAAAATATTCGTAAAAATATTCCTCTATTGCTGGCCTTGATCGGAATATGGAACCACAATTTTCTAAAGTATCCAACTCTGGCAATATTGCCCTATAGTCAAGCTCTTCACAGATTCCCGGCACATCTGCAACAGTGTGATATGGAAAGCAACGGCAAATCCATTGATCGAAAAGGAAGACTCGTGACCGGGCAAACAGGGCCAATAATTTGGGGGGAACCCGGCACAAACGGGCAACATGCATTTTATCAACTCCTCCACCAGGGGACTGAAATTGTACCAGCCGAATTCATAGGTTTTAAACAGTCGCAGTATGCAATGGATTTGGTCGTTAACGGAACAACATCCCAGCAGAAGCTGTTGGCTAACCTGATGGCTCAGATAGTTGCAATGGCAATTGGACAGTCTTCTGAAAACCCGAATAAAAATTTTCCAGGCAATCGTCCTTCCTGTCTCATTTTTGCAGAGAAACTCACACCGCGGGTAATGGGAGCTCTTCTTGCTGCGTATGAGGCAAAGATAGTTTATCAAGGATTTATCTGGAATATCAATTCATTTGATCAGGAAGGTGTGCAATTGGGAAAGGGGCTCGCACTCAAATTCCTGCGGGCCATAAACGAGGTGTCCAAGTCAAAAGAAACGCTTGAAAGTGCATTCCTGAACCAGTTGTAAGATCGGGGGTAGCGGAGGAGTTTCTGGGCTGAATGGCTGTTCAGTTGATGACTGAAAATCTATTGATTTTTGTTGACAAAAACGCACAGCAAAGATATTCTCACACGCTGAATGAAAATTAATGGTCACGATCTGTCTCTCTCGTTTACGTATTTTGTTTGCCAGGTGTGTGATTGGTTATGGACATTAAAAAATAATAGACTGAAATTTGGTTTTATATTGTCTATTTAGAGTAAGAGTTTGGTTAAGGTTGAAGTATAAACAGTAATTCAAAGGAGGAAATCATGGCAAAGCATGAGACGCCCTTGTTGGACGAGTTGGAGAATGGCCCGTGGCCAAGCTTCGTGACCGACATTAAGCGCCAGGCGGAGAAGAAGCCTGAGTGTTGGGATATTCTTGGCATCCTGGAGTTATCCTATAAAGATAGGATTACCCATTGGAAGCATGGCGGTATCGTAGGTGTTTTCGGTTACGGTGGTGGTATCGTTGGACGCTACGCTGACGTACCAAAGCAGTTCCCCGGAGTTGAGCATTTTCACACCGTTCGTGTAGCTCAGCCTTCATCCAAGTACTATTCTACCTCAAATCTCCGTCAACTGATGGATCTTTGGGAGAAGCATGGTTCTGGTATGACCAACTTCCACGGTTCCACCGGTGATATTATTTTGCTCGGTACACGCACAGAGAATCTCGAACCATTTTTCTGGGATCTGACTCATGATATGGGCCAGGATCTTGGTGGTTCCGGATCTAACCTGCGTACTCCTGCAAACTGTATTGGCCAGTCCCGTTGTGAGTGGTCCTGCTATGATACAGAGGAAGCTTGTTACCATCTGACTATGCATTATCAGGATGAGATTCATCGTCCTGCATTCCCTTACAAGTTCAAGTTTAAATTTTCCGGCTGTCCAAACGACTGTGTTGCTGCTATAGCTCGTTCTGACATATCCGTTATCGGTACCTGGAGAGATGATATCCGCATCGACCAGGCTGCCGTTAAAGAATATGTTGCTGGAAATTATCCTGCCAATGGTGGTGCCCACTCTGGTAAAGATTGGGGGCCTTTTGACATTCAGAAAGAAGTCATCGATCTCTGTCCTACCGAGTGTATGTGGATGGAAGGTGATGAACTAAAAATTGATGATACAGAATGTACCCGTTGTATGCATTGCATCAATGTTATGCCTCGGGCTCTTCGTCCGGGTGCTGACCAAGGTGCTTCTATCTGTGTTGGCGCAAAAGCTCCAATCCTTGATGGTGCGCAGTTCTCTACCCTTATCGTGCCTTTCATGAAGGTCTCCAAAGATAACGATTTCGAAGAACTCATCGAGTTCATCGAAACTGTTTGGGACTGGTGGATGGAAGTTGGTAAGAACCGTGAGCGTGTTGGTGAGACCATGCAGCGTGTTGGTCTGCCTACATTCCTTCAGGTTATGGGTATAGAGGCAATTCCACAGCATGTCAAAGAGCCTCGTTCAAATCCTTACGTTTTCTGGAAAGAAGAAGAGGTTGAGGGTGGTTTTGAGCGTAGTGTTGAAGAATTCCGCGCTAAGCACGCAGCTTAATGCTGTTTTAATTTGAGCTAACAATTCATATTAAATATAAGGAGAAGTACCATGGGTTATGATCCAACTAAACCAATGGAAGGACGTATTTCGGATCTTGGGCCACCAAATTACGAACAGTTTTTCCCACCAGTCATCAAAGCGAACAAGGGCAAGTGGTTGTGGCATGAAATCACTCAACCTGGTGTTTTGATGCATAAATCTGAAACCGGTGACGAAGTATACTCAATTCGTGTTGGTTGTCCTCGTCTGGTTTCTGTTGAGTATATTCGCGAAGTATGCGAAATCGCCGATAAGCATTGTGACGGTTTCTTGCGTTTTACCACCCGTAACAACATAGAGTTTATGGTTGATTCTAAAGATAAGGTTCAGCCTCTTCTCGACACTCTTGCTACATACGGCAATAGCTATCCAGTTGGTGGAACCGGAGCTGGTGTGACCAATATTGTTCACACCCAGGGTTGGGTCCATTGTCACACCCCTGCAACCGATGCATCAGGTGTTGTTAAGGCGGTAATGGATGAGTTGTTTGACTACTTCACATCTATGACTCTGCCCGCACAAGTTCGTATCGCTCTGGCATGCTGTCTGAACATGTGTGGTGCTGTTCATGCATCTGATATCGCCATCCTCGGTATTCACCGTAAGCCACCGATGATCGATCATACCCGTATTACCGGTGTATGTGAATTGCCATTGGCAATCGCGTCCTGTCCTCTTGGTGCTGTTAAGCCAGCAAAAGCTGAAGTTGACGGCAAAGAGATTAAGACTGTTAAGGTAAATGTCGAGCGTTGTATGTTCTGTGGTAACTGTTACACCATGTGTCCTGCCATGCCACTTGCTGATCCTGAAGGTGACGGTATTGCCATTCTGGTTGGTGGTAAGGTTTCCAACAGCAGGAGCGCACCGAAATTTTCCAAGCTGGTTATTCCATTTTTACCGAATACTACTCCACGCTGGCCTGAAACTGTTCAGGCTGTCAAGCAAATCCTCGAAGCTTATGCTGCCGACGCTAAGAAATATGAGCGTATTGGTGAGTGGGCCGAAAGAATTGGCTGGGAAAAATTCTTTGAAAAATGTGATATCCCATTCACAATGAAGAGCATCGACGACTATCGTCTTGCATATGACACCTGGCGTACTACTACACAGTTCAAGTACACCAGCCATATCAAATAGTAAGGCTAAAGTGGTGTTTGATGATCAGGTAGTGGTAACTGCCTGATCATTTGATGCTTTCTTCTTCAAACACTATACCAGGAGTATAATCATGGCAATGGAAAAAGAAGATTTAAAAAACGCCATTGAGGAGAAAGCTACCAAATCTCCTAAGCCGCAGCTTTATATTAAGGATTTTTATAAATGTGATCCTGATTCAAAGCCACGTGTGATTAAAAATGTAGCAAACGAGATGGTCCGTGAAGGCAGACTTATGTTTTGGTCTTCGGGTTCAACTACAATGTACGCCATTCCATCTCGTATTCAGGATGAGGAACATTAAAATTTGATGACCTTGTTTTGATTTTGTTTTGTTAAAGGCACTGAGAATTTATTCTCAGTGCCTTTTTTTTATTTACTATTGCCATGTATCCAACCCAATATTTTCATTCAATTGATTCCACAAATATAAAGGCTAAGGAAATTGCTGAACGTGGTGCAATGTCAGGCTCGGCCATCGTTGCTAAATATCAAACCAGCGGGCGTGGGCGACTTGGCAAGGAATGGCACTCAGCAGAAGGAAAAGGGCTGTATTGTTCAATTATCGTACGTCCGGACCTTGTCCTTGAAGATTATCCAAAGATAACCCTGGTAGCTGGCTTATCCGTAGCCCTGGTTTTGGATAGGATCACTGGCGGGAGTTCGCAACTGAAGTGGCCTAATGATATTTATTTCTCAGGGAAAAAGCTTGCTGGTATTTTAACTGAATCCTCGACGATGACATGTGGATTGGATGAAAGGTATGCAGTCGTAGGTATAGGGGTGAATGTCAATAATGCCTTGGATGATTTTCCCCTGGAGATAAGGAGTTTAGTGACTTCGATATTGATTGAAACTACAACAGAGTTGGCTGTTGAAGACCTTTTTCAAGACATTAGGGCGGAACTACTTAAGCAACTTCGAAAGTTCAGTGTGGGAGGTTTTGGGCCACTCCTTGCTCAGTGGCGAAAAAAAGATTTTCTATTTGGCAGAAAAATGGAATGTGTGAGTGCCGAAGGTAAAAAGGTACAAGGGGTTGCCCTGGGACCTGATAATCAAGGGCAATTACATGTAAAAGATAGAGATGGCAAGATTCATGCGGTGCTTTCAGGTGATGTGCGTTTGGCCACTTCCTGAAAGTAATCCGCCAAACAGTTTGAAGAGCTGATTGGCGGATTATTGAGATTAATCCTTATGGGATCAACAGATCTAGTATCTGTAATAATCAGGTTTGTACGGGCCTTCAACTTTGACGCCGATGTAATCGGCTTGCTCTTTCGTTAGTTGAGTAAGATTTGCACCAATTTTCTTTAGATGAAGGCGAGCGACCATCTCATCGAGGGATTTGGGCAGAAAATAGACCTTGTTTTCATACTTATCAGGATTTTGCCAAAGTTCAATTTGGGCAAGAACCTGATTGGTAAAGGAATTACTCATAACAAAGCTCGGGTGGCCGGTGGCGCAACCAAGATTAACTAACCGACCTTCAGCCAGAATGATGATTTTCTTTCCGTCAGGAAAAATGACATGATCAACCTGGGGTTTGATATTATCCCATTCAAGGTCTCTGATACCAGCAATATCAATTTCTGAGTCAAAGTGGCCTATATTGCAAACTATGGCTTCATCAGGCATTTTTTCCATATGCTTACGACTGATAACTTCCAAATTGCCGGTGCAGGTTACAAAAATATTGCCGGTGGGAGCTATGTCATCCATGGTTACAACCCGGTACCCCTCCATTGCTGCCTGGAGAGCACAGATTGGATCGATTTCGGTTACATAGACAGTTGCTCCCATGCCCTTGAGAGCTTGTGCACAGCCCTTTCCAACGTCACCAAAACCGACAACTACGGCGTTCTTGCCAGCAATCATGACGTCAGTAGCACGCTTAATGCCATCTATCAGAGATTCCCGGCATCCATAAAGGTTGTCAAACTTAGATTTAGTGACAGAGTCGTTAACGTTAAAAGCTGGACAAGCAAGACTGCCTTCAGCAGCCATCTCGTTGAGTCTATGTACTCCTGTCGTGGTTTCTTCACTGATACCGCGAATATTTTTCAATTCAGTGGTGTATTTTTCATGAAGAACCTGGGTCAGGTCTCCACCATCGTCAAGGACCATGTTGGGGTACCAGTCATCGGGGCCGAAAATTGTCTGGTCTATGCACCACCAGAATTCTTCTTCTGACTCACCCTTCCAGGCAAATGTGGGGATGCCGGCTGCGGCCATAGCGGCAGCAGCGTGATCTTGCGTAGAGAAGATGTTGCAGCTGGACCAACGGACTTCTGCGCCAAGAGCGACAAGGGTCTCCATTAGTACTGCTGTTTGAATGGTCATATGCAGGCAGCCGGCAATTCGGGCGCCTTTGAGAGGGGCTTTCCCCTTGTAGTCCTCACGCAGTGCCATGAGCCCGGGCATCTCAGTTTCAGCGATGGAAACTTCTTTACGTCCCCATTCTGCAAGACTCATATCTGCAACTTTGTAATCCTCAAAAATCTTGGTCATATCTGTATTCCATGTAAGGTTTAAGTAAAAGTTTTTAGCCTGGTGGAGCGAATGCTTAGATGTATTTATCTAAGATTAGCAGCCCTGCGAAGAATATCTGCTTTATCGGTTTTTTCCCAAGTGAAAGCCTCAAGCTCTCGACCAAAATGACCGTAAGCAGCAGTTTGACGGTAAATTGGCCGTAGTAAGTCAAGTTGTTGAACAATGGCTTTTGGTCTTAGGTCAAAATGTTCAGTGATGAGCTTTTTGATTTCAGCATCGGAGATCATGCCAGTACCAAAGCTGTTGACATTGATTGAGACAGGTTGTGAGATGCCAATGGCATATGCAACTTGAACCTCAAGCTCACTTGCAATGCCAGCTGCTACGAGATTTTTGGCAACGTAACGACCATAATATGAGCTGGATCTATCAACTTTAGATGGATCCTTTCCAGAAAAGGCCCCGCCGCCATGGGACCCTTTGCCACCATAGGTGTCGACGATGATTTTCCGACCCGTAACGCCGCAATCACCGACAGGGCCGCCAATGACAAAACGGCCCGTAGGGTTAATGAAAAACTTTGTTTTAGTATCAATCATATCAACAGGAAGAATGGGCTTAATGATCTCTTCCATGACGCCCTCTTTCAAGTCTTCGTAGCTAACTGTAGTGTCATGCTGAGTAGAAAGAACTACTGCTTCAATCCTGGTCGGGACATTATCAACATACTGGATGGTAACCTGGCTCTTGGCATCGGGCCGTAGCCAAGGCAAAATGTTGGATTTTCTAACGTCAGCCTGTTTTTTTGTGAGCTGATGAGCGTAATAAATGGGCATAGGCATCAGAACATCAGTCTCGTTGCAGGCATAGCCAAACATCAATCCCTGATCACCAGCTCCTTGATCGAGATCAATACCGGTACCTTCGTCAACGCCTTGCGCTATATCAGGTGATTGCTTGTCTATAGAAGTGATGACAGAACAGGATTGCCAGTCAAAGCCCATGTCTGAAGAATTATAGCCAATTTCTTTAATGGTTTGACGAACAACTTCCGGCATATCCACCCAGGCAGTTGTGGTAATTTCTCCGGCTATTATAGCCATACCCGTGGTAACCAAAGTCTCACAAGCAACCCTTGCCTTGGAATCTTGTTCGAGAATTGAATCTAGGATAGCATCGGAAATTTGATCAGCAACCTTGTCCGGATGTCCTTCGGACACAGATTCTGAGGTAAATAAATAATCTGACATAAAAACTCCAAATTTTATATATTGTGATAATATCTTGAAAAATTATTAAGGCCAAAAAGTAATCAATATACACTAATTATCAAGGAAAAGACGATGAAAAGAGGAATTAGCACAAAAATATTTGGATAAATTTTAAAGTTACGGCTGATATATTTGTCTGCTATCTTTTATGCATGAAATCTTTGTGTAAAAAGATGAATGATCAATGGTTCTTGCAGGGATATAAAAGAGTGATTAGCATGCACAGTCTGGAAGGCGATGATAGGTAGCCAGCGTGCATTATGTTGGCAGATATTTAGTGATTTTTCATAAGGGGATGTAGACGAATGTCTATTGAGGCAGCTAAGGAAGTTTTAGAAATTGAAGAGCAGGGGCTGGCGGCTGTGCGCGAGAAAATTGGTGAGGAGTTTGTCCGTGCAGTTGAAGTGATTTTGTCCAGCCCAGGTAGGCTAGTGATAACTGGAATTGGAAAATCAGGTATTGTTGGACAGAAAATATCTGCAACTCTGAATAGCACCGGAACACCGTCTTTTTTTCTTCATCCCGTTGAAGCAATGCATGGAGACCTTGGGATGGTGATGAATGGAGATGTGATTTTGGCCATTTCTTATTCAGGAGAGACTGCAGAGTTAAATGGCTTACTTATTAGTTTGAAAAAAAGAGGTAATAAGATCATCGCCATGACTGGTGGGGGAACCTCTTCGCTTTCTGCAGCAGCTGATATTGTACTGGACATCAAAGTGCCCAAAGAAGCATGTCCGCTAGGCCTTGCGCCAACCGCCAGCACAACAGCAACGTTGGCTATGGGTGATGCGCTTTCCGTCGTTCTGCTCAATCGTAAAAAATTTCAGGCAGAGGACTTCAGGCTGAATCATCCAGGTGGTAGTCTTGGACAGCGCTTAAAGGTAAAGGTGACTGAGGTTATGCTTGCGGGCAAGAATATCCCCGTTGTCTCACCAGGAGATTCTGCATCAGATGCGATTCGGGTGCTCAATGAAAAAAACAATGGGGCAGTGCTGGTTGTTGGGGATGGTAAAAAAGTCCTAGGTATCATCACTGATGGTGATGTACGACGAGCTGTTGCTGGTCTTAAAGGATTTTCTGCACTTACTGCAGACCAATTAATGACGGTAAATCCAATCTGCATTGATGGAGATCGACTGGCAGCTGATGCTTTGAGCATTATGCAAAAACATGAAATCACGGCATTGCCGATTATTGATGGTGCAAACACACTTCAGGGTTTACTGCATCTTCATAATTTACTGGGTAAAGGCGAATTTCGGTTTCTTGTGTAAAGGTACACTTTGAGTGATTAATTGGGTGTGGTATAGCAATGGAGCCCGTGCCACATGTCAATTCTCTGAGAAAAGGCTCCATTTGCCAGTATTCTGATCGTAGGCATAGTGCATCACCAAGTTATGTGGACGACCTCCGCCTTTTTCTGTACATTGCATTCTAAACACTAATTTGGAATTCGATTTTTTTGTATTCTTGATTACCGGGTTACTAAGTTCTTCAGCGCTGACATTTGGATAATTGGCAATAAAAAGCGATTGGTAGTTATCTTTTAGGTATGCCACTTTTTCGTTCAAGTATATTTTCTCATCAAGCGATTGTATGGCTGCTGTGATCTCTGCTGCGGTTTTACTAAATTCTTCTTCAGAGCCGAAAGAACTGGTTTTAATACTAGCAATAATCTGCAGGTAAGTACGCCTTGCCGTCGCAAAATCATTGTTTTCAAGCAGATTTTGGGCAGTTTGACGATCTCGAATTATTGACGCCTGGAGAATTATTCTACCAAGTTTCCGGATATTAATGTCAGAATCTAATTCACCTGGAGTGCCTTGACTGTTGATCAGTAAATCAATGGCTTTGTTGTAGGCCTCAATAGCATCATTCCAGGTGCCGGAGGCAAAAGCTTTGTTGCCGCTGTTTATAGCGGTGTAGAGTTCTGCACGTTTTATGTTATTACGGATAGCAGCAATAGATTCGGGCGGCAGAGCGGTCTCTTGTCCACTGGCTAGAGCAAGGTTATATGATGCCAGAGCGCTTTGCCAGTCCGAACCGGTAAAAGATAAGTCACCTTGCTCTTTGAGATTAGCGAATTGGCTTTTTTGTAGCGTGTTTTGGAGTTGTTCTGAATACTGGCTACGATCTCTTTCTGAAAGAGACACCAAAATTTTCTGGGCCTGTAACAGTTTTTCTATGGCGTTTTCCCACTGCTTGTTTTGGATTGAGATTTGAGCAGAGTCGTAGGACAATCTGAACTTACAGAGAAGAAGCTTTCGCTTGATGTTCTCGATCACCGAGTTATCAAGGTACTCGCTGTTTTCAGTCTGGGCTAGAAGAGTTTCGTACAGCTTGAGGGCAGGTTGCCATTTCGCTTTTGTGAAGAGTGTCTCGGCCTCCTCAAGTTGTTGCTGAATCGAAAGGAGTGTTTTAGCCTCTTTTTGAGGGATGTACCTGCCATCAATGAGTACCTTGCCTGCTAGGCCTTGGGAGAGTTTTTCTGACTGCAAGATCTCGAGAATTGACTCCTTAAGTTGATCTGCTTTATCCTTGTGAACAAATGATATTTCACTAGCCAATAGTAACGCTTTGTCACATAAACTTTTGGTTGCAGTAAATTTATTTGTTGTCTGGGATATGGAACATTGGTTATAGGCAACCTGAGCACGGCTAAGATTTGTAGCAGAAGAATACCAATAAAAAGCGCCATAGCCTATGCCGATAGCAATTAAACCAAGGAATAGAAACAGAGGAACTTTATTTTTATCGCTGCTTTTTTGCAAAAACAGTTCGTTTGGAGATAAAGATTTTGCTGCTGATACCCGCCCATGATGCTTTGAGGTATCCTTCTTTATTGGTTTACTTTGATTGTCACCAGGGTCTGTAGGTTCAGGGGAAGTGTGTTCGGCAGATAAATCATGAGCCCTGTCCTGGAGGGTGTCAGCCATTAAAGCCAACGTCTGTTCGGTTCTTTGAATATCAGCGTCAATGGTTGGGAAATCGCTTACGATAGTAGTGATTTGTTGATATTTCTCAAGGGCTATTTGGGCATCGCCTTTGTTCTCGAATTTTTTACCATCGCGGTGGAGTTTTTCGACAACGCGAATCTCGCCTTTGGCACGCTGGCATAATTCACTCAGTTCATAGGGGAGAGGCTTGTAGCTCTCTGTTTCTTTTAGGAGCGTATAATACTTTTTTTGGCTTTCTAATAGACTGATTACCTCAAAGTCTGCTGTGGCTGGAGCATCAACTTCTGGAACGGAGTTATCCGGAAGACTGTTTTCGGTATCGAGTTCTTTTTCTAGGGCAAGAAAATCATACTCTGTCGATAAATCTGTTTCGTCGAGGGTGTCGATTTTGTGGGTAATAGGCTCGTCTGGAGAGGGCTTGGACTCGTCCTCTTTTTCCCATTGAATATGGGCAAGCGGGAATTTATCCGAATTCTCCTGATACCACTTAGCAGCATCGTCATTAAATGCGTTAGTCGCTGAATAGATTTCTCCATTGATCATCTGGCCGATAAAGATGATAAGCTCTGACAGGGAGCGATCTTGTTCCCAGAAATCACTAAGGCAAATTGCAGCAGGATCAAAGTCTGGATGGAAAATATTACTTTTCGGCTTGCAACTCGGTGGGAAATGTGGAAAACCAAACGGGATTGCCAGTTCCACAATATGTTCGACTGAGTCGACAATTTCGGCCTCATCAGTTTTGCATTTACCGGTGATTGTGTAAGTAATCTCGTACTGGTCGGGTGGATCTCCCTTCGTAGGGGTAACAGAAATAAGCGGATGAGAATTGAAAAACTCACTTAACTGTCTATATAATTCATCTAACTGGGTGGGAGAAGTAGACATCGATATTTATTGTAATAGTTATTTGATTGATTACCATTTTTATCAGTATAGCAACTTATTTAAGCAACACCAAAAGAAAGTTCGACAGCGGCGAGATTTACACTCGAATGAGTGTCTTTCGTACATACAACGGCAATTGACAAAAGATCTCCATTTTGCAAGGGTAAATGAAAAATTTTAGCGCAGTTTTTAGTATCGTTAAAGAAAAAAACTGTCCCCTGTATAAACAGGAGGAGCGGTTATCTCTGTCAGACAAGACCCTCTCCTGTCCTGATGGGAAGGAGATGTGTCTCATCCTTGTTCGTGATTTGACCGAGCTATTGTTCAAGTTTCTTCAGAAGCAACCTATTGACCTAACAGATTATGCTGATACAATCTTTAATTGTAGCGGATGTACCGGTTTGATTAAATTCTCACTGGTAGATTCTGTGGAATCAAAAGATAATCTCTCTGGTACCTTTAACCACAGAGGCAGTGGAGCAGGAGCTGTTGCCCAAGTTGATTCGGCGGTGCTGGAAAGGTATGGGGATATTGTTGATTGTTCGTTGCTGCAGGCTGTTCCTCAAGAACAAGTAGAAATATTGCTCAGTCAGTTTCAGGAAATATTACTTGAGGAGGGAACAGTACTTATCCGTAAAGGTGAAAAGAATTGTAACCTGTACATTGTTTACAAAGGTGAGCTACAGGTTGAAAGCGGTGGAGTTCAGTTAGCCACTCTTTCGAAAGGTGAAATCTGCGGTGAAATTAGTTACCTTGGCGCAGACGTGGCAGTCTCAACGGTAAAGGCAATAAAAAAGAGCAAAGTGCTGGCAATGGCTGGGGATGTTTTTGGTCGTTTACTTGGAAACAACAAAGATGTTCAGTCCTATATGGCTCAACTACTGGCTGGCAGGCTGAGAAAAACGAATGCTGCACGAGCCCGTGATTTTAACTCCTGCATGAGTGGCCGGATTGACGAGATCGTTCCCGCTGAACTCTTCCAGATTTTTCACATGCACCAGAAAACAGGGGTCTTGTCTCTGGAACTGCCGGAGGGGAAAGCAAAAGTCTCTTTTCGTGAGGGTTGTATAATCAATGCCAGTTATTGTGACCTGTCAAACGAAGAGGCGATATTTAAAATATTATCTGAAAAAACAGGTTTTTATCGTTTCACGTCAGGTCTGTCTCCGAATGATATGAAAGCTGCAGAAATCGGTGATTTTATGATGTTGCTGATGGAAGGTGTCAAACGCGTTGATGAGGAGCAAGAGCGTTAATCAATCGTAGACTGAAAGGGCGGCAAGTTGAGAATATCCAGGAAACTCCTGACATGATACGCCGCCTGAAGGCTCGGACTTTTGAAGGCAATCAATGGCACCTTGCAGCTTCTGGCATGTTCTTCGTCGACGACTGAATCGCCAATAAAAATTGCTTCTTCCGCTTTGCAGTTGAAGTAGTTGAGGATTTCTACAAGCCCATCCGGGGCTGGTTTTGGCCGTTTGGCTGTTGCAGCTGTGACTACCTTACCGAAATAATTTTCCAGTTTATAACTCTTGAGCAACGGAACCATGGTGTTGGTTCGGTTGGTGGAGATTGCCAGGTGGAAGTTCTTGCTTGTAATTTCGAGAAACTCCACAAGATCAGCTTCGATCTCCATATATTTCAGAAAAGGTGCGTATTCGCACAGTTTTCGGAAAGTATGGATCTCCTGGAGTGTTGGCGAAGTGTAATGACGGAAGATGTGTTGTACTGAATCGGCCACGCTGCTCATGTGGACATAATCCTCCTCATCCTCACTCATTGGAGCTAATCCGAAATGCTCCAAAAGATAGTTGTAATACTTGCAATTAGCTTTTTTAGAGTCAAACATGACTCCGTCGCAGTCGAAAACGATGAGTTTTAGCATGGGGTGATCATTTTGAAAGATGTTGAGGTAAAAACCAGAAATGTTAAAACGGTGCAAAAATTTCTTTGACCAGCCAATCAATGGCAAAGATTAACAGATCCTCATCGTTTTCCAGGCGATTTTTTTCAGCTGGCGTAAGTGTGAGTGAATCAATCTGGTCGTTTAACATCATTTCCCTGAAGGTATCAATGTTATAGAGTGCTAAAATAAAGAGATCAATCTGTTTTGCAGAGGGGATAAAACCCTTTCGTATTGCATCATGTTGTAGAATAAATGCAACTGCATCGTTGAATCGGTTGTATGTCTGAAGCTCCTGCTCAGTACTGTATTGCAGAGTATTTTGTTCCACCGGCTCCTGGAAGCCTTGACAGTGTGCTTCTGTCACAAGAATGAAATGTTCTTCCACAGTGCCATTGTCGTTTCGCTTAATTGCACGGCCAAGAGGGTAGGCACGGCAGGCTGCTGGTCGGTGCTTATAGACCGTGCAGCCCTCCTCGGCCACAAACACGCAGCTGGCTCTACCATCATCGACCATTGTTAGATAAAATCTGGGAAATGTTTCCCCGGGATCTTGCTCTATGATGATATAGTTTTCAAGTAGCTGCGCAGAACTAAGGCCTGTTGCGATTCGTAGGCGGAGGACGTCATACGGGGTTAGGGCAAGCTCTAACATACGGCAGCATTCCGTAAAGCACTTTACGCCTTTGTGACAGGAAAAGCTGAAAGTGTCTGTGCGGTCAAGTGCTGTAACACGCTGCTTTGAATGATCTGATTGTGTCATCTGTTGTTCCATACCCCAAGAGTGCTAAGCCTCTTTTTTCCCCCATAACATGAGAACAGGACTTGCTATAAAAATGGAGGAATAGGTTCCGACCGCAACACCAGCTAGCAGGGCAAAGGCAAAGTCATGGATGACTGTACCACCAAGAAGATAGAGGGAGAGGAGAACTATACCCGTAGTCAGTGACGTGACAATGGTTCGACTGAGAACTTGATTGATACTGTCATTGATCGCAGGAGCAAGCGAGCCTGAGCTGGATTTGGGCATATTTTCCCTGATTCTATCAAAAACAACAACAGAGTCATTCAGGGAATATCCAGCCAGTGTGAGGAGTGCAGTAACGATGAGCAAAGTTATTTCAACGTCCATGATCCAGCATATTCCTAGTACTACTAAGACATCATGGAAGGTTGCTGTAGCTGCGGCAAGACCAAAGCGAATGTCAAAACGAAAAGCGAGATATATAATGACTCCGGCAAGAGAGATAAGGATGGCCTGAATAGCCTTGTTGCGGAGCACTGAACTGACAGATGAACCGATTTCAGTCTGACTCTCCAGGGTGAATTGTTTATCTGCCAGTTCGCTGGAAAGGATATTACCGACAGATTCTCCGAGGTTGGCAACCACAGCCTCCGATTTTTTTATCTTGATGATAAGTCGATGTTCATTTTCGACCTCTTGCAAGTTGATATCCTTCATATCGTTTCTGCTGAATGCATCTCTTACTTCAGCCATGCTGAAGTCCTGAGTCGCCTTGTACTGAAGGAGTGATCCTCCAGAAAAATCGACTCCTAAATTGGCGTTACCTCTAGCGATCTGGATAAAGGCTATAAGGCCAATGCCTACCATGACAGCGGAAATTCCATAGGTGATATTTTTTATTTTTAAATAATCAAGATTTGGTTTTTTGGTAAAGAGCATGAAGTTGAGTTTCTTCATTGGTCTCATTGCGTTGAGTGTATCAAACATCAGCCGGGAAAAGAAGAGGGCTGCAAAAAGGTTGAAGATGATACCCAAAGAAAGGGTGATGGCAAAACCTTTGATTGGACCAGTACCAAAGATGAAGAGAGCCATTGCGGTAATCAGGGTCGTTACCTGGGAATCAACAATGGTTAGAAAGGCTTTACCGAATCCGCCATCAATACTTGACCTGACGGATTTCCCGAGAGCATACTCTTCACGCATCCTCTCAAAAATAAGGACATTGGCATCCACCGCCATACCAATCGACAAGATGATACCTGCAATCCCTGGTAGGGTCAGGGTGGCATTGAGTATAGCCAGCCCGGAGAACAGCAGGAGGATATTGAGGATCAATGCAGAGTTGGCAATGACACCAGCCAACCGGTAGTATATCAGCATAAAACCAAGGACCAGGATAGCACCGAAAATTCCGGAAGTGAGTCCTTTGTTAATGGAATCCTGGCCAAGAGTTGCTCCAACTGTCATGTTTTGGATTATGTCCACCGGTGCTGGCAGGGCACCAACTCTGAGTACAATAGCTAAGTCTGCCGCATCTTCATGAGTAAAACTACCACTAATCTGAGCAGAACCACCAAGGATTCGCTCGCGGATAACCGGTGCAGAGCGAACAACGCCATCTAAGACAATGGCCATTCTTCTGCCGACATTTTGTTCGGTTATGTGAGCAAAAACCTTCCCTCCGCGGCCTGTCATGTCCAGGCTTACATACGGTTCATTGAAATTACCCCCGATCCTTACTTGGGCGTCTTTAATCATATCGCCGGTCATGAGGATTTTATTTTCAAGGAGGATGGGGATCAGGATTTCTTTCTGGGTCTGTTTATCGACGTCTTTTTCGAAAAAGAGGGAGGTGTTGTCGGGCAACCTGCTCTGCAAGGCACGATTAAGCTTGTTCATGCTTTCACCGTCCTGCCATTGTTTGGTGGTCCGAGCTTCAGCCACAAGCCCCTGTAGGTTTAAACCGGTAGCGTCGGCCACAATTTTGAACTCCAGCTGGGCGGTATCGCCAAGAAGTTTCAGGGCTCGTTTAGGATCTTTTATGCCGGGGAGCTGGATAACAATTTCATCATCACCCTGGCGGAGAATGACAGGCTCTGCTACACCAAACTGATCAATACGGTTACGAAGAATTTCTAGAGACTGGTCAACGGCATGGGTCTGTATGTATTTTTTCTTTTCGTCTTTTAACGTTAGGAAGATACGAGGGAAACTGCCTTCTTTTGCTTCAATTTTTGCATCTATGTCTGGGAAGTCCTCGTTGACAAGATTTTGCACCTTATCTACAGCGCTTGCGTTAGGCAGTGTAAAGACGATTGTGTTTGGAGATGTAGAGGAACTTCTAACAGCACTTATGGATTCTTCAGTTAGCGTGTCTTTGAGATCATTAGCCGCCAACTCAAGTGAGTTTTCTTCAGCCTTTTTGAGGTTGACTTTCAAAATAAGGTGCATCCCACCCTGAAGGTCAAGGCCTAGACGAAGTCCTTCAGGTGCCATGTAGGTTTTCCACCAGTTTGGAGTGCCCTGGTAAAACGAAGGCACAACAGTAACAAAGGCAAGGAGGATGACCGATACAAGAAAGGCGAGTTTAAGTTTAAGTGCTGTATTCATGGATATCCTTGAGGTTTTCTGTAAATAGAAGCGTGTTCCTATACTGCAAGAAATGTTGATGTCAAACTTGTTGATTATACCCCAATGCTTGAATCTTGCAAGGTTCAGTACATGATAAATAGAAAAACCTGCGTCATAGAGCTTTTTTTGGGGGGGGAGACCGTTTCGATGGTATAAAAAGAACCTTGCCGATAATAAAAGTCAGAAAGTAGATTTCTTACTCCTGCTATGATACTACAGTGGCTTTGGACATATTCAAAATTAGCATACAGGATGAACCCTTGTGCAACATTCGTATAGGTTTTTTCATGATAGATGCATTAAAAATTCTAACCAGAGAGGGGAAAGGTGTATACCCAGATATATATCTTGCGATTTCCAAAGGACACCAGTGATCAGCCATTCATTTATCGGCTGGTTAAGGAATATGATATAGAGTTCAATATTCTTAAGGCCGATATTCTTTTGCAGCGCGAAGGGTTGATGGTCATAGAGTTTAAAGGGAGCAGTAAAACGAATGTGCAAGCTGGGCTTGATTATTTAAGTAGCATGGGCGTGAAGATCGAGCGAATGGCTGCGAGAATTCGCCGTGATGAAGAGAATTGCTTCCAGTGCGGAGCCTGTACAGGGGTATGCTCATCAGGTGCCCTCTTTGTTCAGCGTCCGGAAATGTCCATAGTCTTTGATGCTGAGAAGTGTATAGGCTGCAGTCTCTGTGTTCCTATATGCCCGGTACGGGCAATGGAAGTGTCACTCGCTGACAATTTGATTTATACTGAAAAAATTACAACTTAATCAACGGAGGGTCTTGGGCCTTTACGGAATAAAAGGAAAGCCCCCCCTGATAGCTTAAGGGGGGTAAAATTTCCAATCAGGGGTTAACGTTGTACGGGTTCTGCGGTAGTGTCTTCCACGTCAGTTTGGCCAAACAGGGCCCAGTTCGGGAGACTTAATTTTGGAAACCATGCTGTTAGCCGCGATCTTGGAGGATCTCCTGCTTCAATGCGAGCCAGAAGCTTCTGGGCCTTGGGAGCTATGTCTGATTCTGGATACATCACCAGCAAGTAGTTCAGTCGGACAACCGCTTGATCATACTTTGCTGTTCGCACGTAGTATTCAACTACAAAATATTCATGATTGGCTAAAAATTCAGTTGTTGTAATAATCCGAGTTTTTGCCTCATTGGTGTACGGAGAATCAGGATATGCTTTTAATAATTGTTTGAATAGCTCAATTGACTTGATTGCTCCAGCGGTATCCCTGTCAATTCGGTCAATTTGCTTGTAATTGCACATTGCCTTCTGAAACATCACATACGGAATGCTTTCGTTGGTGGGGTGGCGATTTTCAAACTCTTCGTACAAGACTAACGCTTCAAGGTAACGTTCAAGATGATAATTACAGTCCGCTGCTTTAAGTTCTGCAAGAGTCGCTTCGGGGCTGAATGGGAAGCGGTTTAGTATGTCATCGAAAAACTCAATGGCTGTGAAATATTTGCCAACATTGTAGTCGTTCATACCTTTCGACAATAAATTCTTAGCAGGTAGATTCAGTTCGGGGTCGGTAATCTCGTTTCCGTCTTCATCTATCGATGTATAATTGAACATCTCTTGTAAACTACTGCATCCACCTAACGTGAGTTGTAAAAAGAGGATAAGCAGAAGTGATAGGAGGTTAAGTCTATAATGTTTTTTAGGCAGCGTCATTGTCGGTATAAAAGTTAGGATTATTTTTATCTTGTAAAAACCGTTCAGCGGCCAGTACTGCCACAGCACCTTCGCCAGCTGCATTGACGATTTGTCGAACATCTTTGCTGCAAATATCACCAGCAGCCATTATGCCAGGTATAGTTGTTTGAGACTCGCCGTCGATGGGGATAAAACCCCACTTGTCTGCTTTTAAGATTTCAAGTGGCACCCCATCGTTGTTTGGGGTGACACCAATGAGGATAAAAACACCTTGCACGTCAAGGGTCGATGTCGTTCCGTCCTTATTGAGGAGTTTGAGGTGCTCCACCTCATTTTCGCCTTCTATCGAGGTGACTGTAGAATTCCAAATGAAGTCAATTTTCTCATTGGCAAAGGCTATTTCCTGAATAATTTTAGTGGCTCGGAGTTCTTCTCTACGGTGAATTACTGTTACCTTACTGGCGAATTTTGTCAGGTACTCTGCTTCCTGAATGGCAGTGTTACCGCCGCCGATTACAGCTACGTGCATATTTCGATAAAAGGGGGCATCACATGTTCCGCAATAGGAAACACCCTTGCCGCGCATTTCATTTTCTCCAGGTATGTTGAGCGTGTTGGCGCTGGCACCGTTACAGAGAATGAGAGTGTCGCAACTGATCTGTCCTCCGTCCTCAAGGTGAAGGATGTGTTTTCCATCGCTCGGGTCAACTTTGGTAACACAACCTAGCTCAATGTTCAGGTCGAACCTCATGGCATGCTCGCGCATTTTCTCCACAAGATCAAATCCTGTTATGCCTTCAGGAAAACCTGGATAATTGTCGACCCAGTCAGTGAGCAATACTTGTCCGCCTGGAGCACCTTTTTCGATAAGTACATGGTCAAGTCGGGCCCTGGCTGCATATAGTCCGGCAGAGAGCCCAGCCGGACCTCCACCGAGAATAACAAGTTCGTAATGGTCTTTCATTGCTCTTGGAGTTCTCAAAAAATAATAAAAAAAGCTGTCTTCCTTGCGAACTTGATACAGTTAAGCAAGAAGGACAGCCTAGGAAATTCTTAATTCGCCTTTTCAATAAGTGCGACAAGTTGTGTTTTGCCAACGGAACCGGTGATCTGGTCAACCACTTGGCCATCTTTGAAAAGGATAAGTGTTGGTATTGCGCGAATGCCGAATTTGCCAGGAGTTGCAGGGTTGTCATCAACGTTCATTTTTGCAATGGTAACCTTCCCCTCGTACTCGACTGCCAAGTCCTCAATAACCGGGCCAATAGCCTTGCAAGGTCCACACCACGGAGCCCAAAAGTCAACCAGGGTAGGTATCTCCGATTTAACCACGGCATCAAACCCCGCATCACTAACTTCTTGGACTTTATCACTTGCCATTGTTTTCTCCTTCACTAATGAGATTAATTTAAGTCTGAATGCATAGATGAGAAGGATCCCTGATTAAGGGACACACCTCCGATTACTTTACCTTTTGCTTCAATGGCTGACAAGTAGAAAAACCATAATCTACTATGCTGTAGCAAGAAGCATAATTACATGAGATTTCCTACATTGCGCATCAATAATAAAAAAATCAAGGGTGTAAGATTGGCAGAAAAACCTTGAGCATGCTATATTGTTTTCCCATAAAAATCGAACCGTAAAGCTGACTGATAATCTTATTTCAGCTTACCATTAAAAGTAGCACAGACGGTTTGAACCATAAAGAAAGGAGTAGTTATGAAATATACCGCCTCAGAACAATTATTTAAGCAGGCAAAAAAATATATTCCCGGCGGCGTGAATAGTCCTGTGAGAGCATGCCGCTCGGTGGGACGCGATCCAGTATTCATCACCAAAGCTGCAGGTTCAACACTTACAGATGCAGACGGAAATGAGTATGTCGATTTTGTTTGTTCCTGGGGACCAATGATTACTGGCCATGCCCATCCAGAAATAATTGATGCAGTGCAGAAAGCTGCATTCTTAGGTACTAGTTTCGGAGCACCGACGCCCTTGGAGATAGATCTTGCCAAGATGGTTGTCGAAGCGTTGCCCTCTGTAGATAAGGTTAGATTTGTCAATTCGGGAACTGAAGCAACCATGAGTGCCGTGCGACTCGCCAGGGGCTATACCGGGAAAAAAGTCGTCGTGAAATTTGACGGCTGTTACCACGGGCACGCTGATTCTTTTTTGGTAAAAGCTGGCTCAGGTCTCATCACTCTTGGTATTCCAGGAAGTCCGGGAGTACCTGATGAAATCGTCAAAAACACTCTGTCGATTCCTTACAATGATGAAAATATCCTTGAGAAGACTTTACGGGATGAGAATCTTGAAATTGCCTGTGTTATTGTTGAACCGGTTGCGGGAAACATGGGCTGTGTTCCCCCCAAGCCAGGCTTTCTTGAAAAATTGAGACAGCTCACTAGTGAATTGGGCATAGTACTTATTTTCGACGAGGTGATCACCGGCTTTAGATTAAGCTATGGGGGGGCGCAGCAATACTATAACATTCAACCTGACCTTACCTGCCTTGGGAAAATTATTGGTGGCGGTCTTCCTGTTGGTGCTTACGGAGGAAAATCGGAAATCATGAATTGTGTTGCGCCGGATGGTCCCGTTTATCAGGCAGGGACACTCTCGGGTAATCCTCTGGCGATGGCAGCAGGTGTTGCAACACTGAAACTGTTGCAGAAACCTGGTTTTTATGAGCAGCTGGAAGAAAAATCAGCTGGATATGCAGGACGGCTTGAAAGTATCGCTTCCTCTGTGGGCATAGATGTGCAGCTTAATCGAGTCGGGAGCATGATGACCGGATTTTTCACCAAAGAGCCGGTAACTGATTTTACATCAGCTATGAAAGCTGATGCAGAGAGATATGGCCAACATTATCGTCAAATGCTGAGCAAGGGAATATACCTTGCGCCTTCACAGTTCGAAGTGGCCTTTATCTCAGCCGTTCAGACTAAAACGGACATTGAAAAGGCATTAGAAATGACTGAATGGTCATTCAAAAAAATGCTCTAAAAGTGAAATTTTATTGACTTTGGTATGGAGTCATGATACCAAACTCCTTTATATTGTAATGTCACTGTAGCGTTAGAAATGGTAGGTGAACAAAATGTCAGATGTTAAAAAAGAATTTGTTCAACTGCTTGCTAATTACGGGCATATTGGATTTACCTTTGTCGCTGCTATAGTAATCGGTATGGGTGGTGGCATTTATCTCGATCAAAAAGTTTTTGATGGGCGCACTAGCCCGTGGTTTACTTTTATAGGTTTGGCTTTTGGTATAGCGGCCGGCTACAAGACTTTGTTTGAAGTCATTTGGCGTGACAAAAAGGCTGAAGAAAAAAAGGCTGAGGAAAAAAAAGACCACAAAGATTAGTGCCTCAGTGGGTATTGTAAAAATCCCGATTTAATTCCCGTTTATCGGGACTAGAGGGTTGTGTGACAGAGAATTTGTTGTCCCTGCAGAAAATGCAGGTAATAAGCTGGGCGTTATTGGCTGTTATGACTGTGGCTTCAGCTGTAATAGTTTCTCTGTGGTTTGCCTGGTCTGTCTTTGCTGGGGGAGTAATTTCGATTTGCAGTTTTTGGGTATCGAATAAAGATGTAATGAGGATGATAGATTCAATCACCTCCTTACCTGCCCCTGAAGACCGGAAGGCTAAAGCTCAGCAAGGCCAAAAGGGTTATCTGCTGAAGTTCTGGTTACGTATTGTACTTATAGGTATTGTGTTACTTTTGCTGATTAAGAGCAGAGCGGTCAATATCTTTGGATTGATTATAGGCTTGTCA
>Ga0209692_10001375_pt1 | contig 33895 bp, 28 predicted proteins | sample tdDd472_FD_187129 | JGI IMG/M metagenome (GOLD analysis project Ga0209692, IMG submission 187129) | Marine sediment microbial communities from the Atlantic coast under amendment with organic carbon and nitrate - tdDd47.2 (SPAdes)... | ecosystem: Environmental > Aquatic > Marine > Coastal >...
TAAGTATGTCTTGCTCGCCTTTTTCGATTCGTTTCGCAATTTCAACTTCGCTTTCTCTGGTCAAGAGCGAAACTGAACCCATCTTTCTGAGATACATACGGACTGGGTCACTGCTTTTGTAAGATGTATCGCCAACTTTTGTAGAACTATTTTGGGGCTGTGGTTTTGCGGTTTTTCCTGCTGGTTCGATAATTTCAATTTTCATATCTCCAAGCATGACCATGATTTCGTCAAGCTCTTCTGGAGGAAATATTTCTAATGGCAAAGCGTCATTTACTTCGTCGTAAGTAAGACAGCCTGTCTTTATGCCTTTGGCAATCAGCTTCTCGAAAGCTTCTTTTTTGGTTAAATCTTCAGCCATCTTTTAAGTTACCTAACTTTTTTGGGTGTTAGTTATAAAGTCTTTCCTTTTTCATCAAAAAGTTCTACCCAAAAACTAAAATCTGGAGCCGAATTGTGTTTAGGTGTTTCGCTAATCAAACATCAACAACAAACTGCGCACCACTTTTGCTGCTACCACTTCCGATATGGCATTAAAATCCAACAGTGGTGCAAGCTCAACAACATCGGCTGCTACAATGTTGAGTGTCTTTATTGTGAATAACATTTGTTCAAGTTCCTGATAGCTTATTCCACCAGGTTCGGGAGTGCCTGTTCCTGGCATAACGGAAGGATCAAGGACATCAAGGTCGATTGTCAGATACACTGGCTTGTTACCAACTTTATCGCAAATGACTTTTATGGCTTCTATAGTTGGTGGATAAACTGTGTAATGACTTCGCATCCATTGCCACTCTTCTCTGGTGCCAGAGCGGATTCCAACCTGAAACAAATTGGCAGGATCAATTACATCCAACGCTCTGCGCATCGCACAGGCGTGAGAGAGTGGAGTATTATCATAGGTCTGACGAAGATCGGCATGTGCATCAAGCTGTATTACACACAATTCTTCATTTCGTTTGGCAAGCTCTTTTATAGCAGCCACAGATACAGTGTGTTCCCCCCCAAGTAGCAGCGGTCTTGCATTTTTATCAAGTATTGACGTAACAGCTTGTCCAATGTTGTTTTGAGCTTTCTCAAGCTCTTTATAGGGCATTTTAACATTGCCGAGGTCAGCGAACGCAATATCTTCAAGAGAGTTGTCACATACAGGACAGTATTCCTCAAGGCAATCTGATGCTCTGCGAATTGCGTCTGGCCCTCCACTGGCTCCTTTTTTGTAGCTGCCAGTTTCATCCAGCGGAGCACCCAACAAAGCCCAACCGCCTGAAACCAGTTCCGACTGAGAGCAAAGATAGGGCTTGTTCTTTTTCATTATTTAATGTCCTGTAAAAGCATTTTGGCAAAGTTTGGCATGTCAAATGCTGAGTACTGAAGCTGTGATGTGTAGTAGTTCAAATCTTCAAGACTATCTGCACGCTCCTGCTCGTAGTGCAACCACGGGTCAATATCATTGGAGGCCATACCAAATGTCCAGTACCCACTTGGGTACATAGGAATAACAGCTCCGTAGCTCCAATGCTTTTTAAACACCTTGCCCAGCTCTTTATAAATATTATGATAGACGTTCTTGTCAAAAAGCGGAGATTCGGTTTGCTGCACAAATATTCCGTCCTCTCTAAGTGAAGCCTTTACATCCCTGTAAAAAGATTCACCAAACAACCCCTCTGCAAAACCGACCGGATCGGTGGAGTCCACAATGATTACATCAAAACTGTCTTCATGATCTTTTAAAAACTGAATACCATCGCCAACAAATATTTTTGCTTTGGGATGATCAAGTCCCACAGCTGTAAACGGCAGAAACTCTCTGGAGGCATCTATTACATCCTGATCAATTTCACAGAGTATAGCCTCTTGTACTTCAGGGTGCTTAAGTGTTTCGCGAAGTGTACCGCCATCTCCTCCACCTATTATCAAAACCTTTTCAGGGTTGGGATGAGCCAACAAGGCGGGGTGTACCAGCATTTCGTGATATGAGTACTCATCCTGTTCGGTCAACATAACACAACCGTCCAGGATAAAAACGCGACCTAAACCTTCGTTTTCAAATATTTCCATGTGCTGGTATTTTGTTTGTTTATCGACCAGCACTTTGTCCTTGCGGATGGTCAAACCAAATCCGCCTTTTCTGAGTTCACTGAACCACTGTGGGTCACTCATCGTACTTTCTCCAGTCAGGAGGTTTATTATTTATCGGTATAAAGAACCAGACCAGCAAATGCGGCTCCGGTTGCTTCCACTCTGTGTTCTACTACTGTTGAAAGGATTTCCCTGATTTTGTATTCACGGTATCTCAGAGCTTCTTCAGCCATATTTCGAACTATACGTTCTACATCTTCAGCATGACCTCTGGCCGAGTATTCCATGATTACTCCCGGCAAAGCAGGATCTTCCGGTATTGCAACAGCTACTGCTGCTGAAATAACCTCTTTTGGTGTTGTGGACTCGATAGATGCGTATGCCAAGGGAACAAAGCTGCCCGGTTCCAAAGTAATCGAGTCTATCTGAACTACTCCCGGAGGCAGAATGCTGGACATTCTGATAAGATTTGTATTGCCCACTCCTGCTTTTAACAAGGCACAATCAAAGGCGTTTAAAGGTGTGTAACCCTCGGAAGCACCATTACATAAATAAAAGTGAGTCGGTTTAGATCCAAACATGTTCTTTACTCCTGAATATTGTCTGCAACTGGCTTGAACGGTAAACTTGCGCCATCGACCATTGGAAAGAGTCCTCTTTTAATTTCGGTATTGGAAACCCGCTCAGCCTTCAGTTTTTCGCGCATATGATCAAACGCTTTATATGGGTCAACCGTAGTTCCGCAGGTAAACAAATCTAGCGCAGCGTAATTATATTCAGGCCATGTATGTATGGATAAATGAGACTCGGCAATTACAACCACTCCAGATACTCCATGAGGTGAGAAACGGTGAAAAGTTTCGCCGACAATGTGGGCTCCAGCTATTTCAGCCGCATCTAACATTGATTGCCGAATTGTATCGAAATCATTCAAGACTTCAGAATCGCAATCATACATCTCAACTATTACGTGTTTTCCTAATTCTTTCAACGCAACCATTCTCCTTTTAATACAAGACTTTCAACTTAGATGTCTTTCATTTTACCAATTACGATATAATATTTTACGTCCTCGTTTTGTTAAACCATACGCTCAGGATTTGACGGTGCATGGCTTTTTCTATTAGAAGAGATAAACCTGTAGCCCCAGTCAAGGCGAATAAAAGCTATCATCATAATGATTATTATTGCCAAAACACTTGCAGCCAGAATTGAGCTATGAACTTCTTTGTAGAATATTCTTCCTTCTCCAGGTTTAGGCACCAAAGCAGGTTGAAGAGGTAAACCATAACGCTCTGCAAGCCTGTTCATGCTTGTCATATGGATTATCGGTACACCTTCCATTGAAAAGCGTGTCATAACAGAATCAATATGCAATCCTCCTCTTGGAATTGATCTGTTTAATCCGGGCTTGAACATTTTTTTGCCTAACTTGGTTCCAACCGAGGTAGTTCCGCCACCAACATTTACATAGGCTGTTATCCTGGCATCTCCTGAATACTCATCATAGAGTGCCATACGTTTTTCAACACTATCTGCATAGTTTTTAACTACCAAAGGTGTTGCACCGCTGTGTTCTATGATGTTATCAAGAATTTTACGGCCTTTTTTAGATAAGCCCAAGGCTCTGTCATCAATTCCACCTCTGGATATTGCAACGGATTTGAAAGAAAAGATGTGTCGTTCGACAAGCAGCTTCTCCATTTCAGGCCACATAAATTCTGGATAGTTGGCTCCCCATTGTGAAGATCCTGCACTGGATATAATTATGGGGTCTGCATTTAAAACACTTAAAGCCGATAAAACCGAGATGTTGATAGCTGGAAAAGAGCCAGAGATTCCTACAGCGACTTTATCTCCTTCTTTGACTCCTGCACGCTTTAACAAATGAACCATTACAGCAGCAAAATTTGGATTGGCAGTAGTTTGTTTTGATTGTAGGTGTCCAGGATTTGTTGTTACAGGTGAAAGTAATGCCCCGATCAAACCGGTTTGTGCAGGGTCTGCCTCAATATCAATTGGCAATCCCATCTCTATTCTTTTTGCATGTATTGCTTCAAATGCTTTTGCAGCAAGTTTGGCGGCTTTCAGTTTGGTTGCAAAATAAGATTGCTTTTCTTTAACCGTATAATTTTCAACAGCAATAAGCCCCAAAACCGCAACGCATGCAATTACCCAAAGTAGTCTCAGAGATATTCTTTGTGGTCGCCAATATATTTTCTTCATGTTAAAGCCTCCTGCCCAACAAGAAGAATCAGAATCAGGCGCACTACAATGGTTACGATGGTCAACGATGCAAGAGTTTGTAAAACACCCTGTCGATCCATCCATATAGCAATAAGACCAGGAATGACATAACCGATGACATCATATTCAATCTGGGTAAATCCAGGCCATTTAGCGATAAGCATGCCAATAATGTAGCCAATTAAAATCATCAAAGCCGTACGTCTTCTACCGTAAACAATCATGAATTCTGCAAGCACTTTGACAATGCCGAAAGTTAAAAACGCAGCACCCAAAGTGACAATTATATCAAGTGGGTGGTTTATATAGAGGGCCAGATAACCTGGCACAACAAGCCCGCCAGTAGCTATTCCGAATAATTCGGTGAACATAAGACCTGCAACTAGACCTATTCCAACCGCTAATGGTAACAGTTCAATCATTACGCGTACTCCAGTTTGCAGCGGTTTTTGAAAAACTGAACAAGGTCAAGTCCTTTGCCACCTATGTTTCCCATGCCAATTACCAATGTTTTTTTTGTGCATGCTCCAAGAATCGCTTCGAATATTTCTTCTGTTCTTTCGTCATTTGCTAAAACGAATTTTGCAGGATCAACATTACGTTTTGCAGCAAGGCGATGAAATAAATGTGAACCTGTTCCCATAAGTACAATTTTGTTTGCACTGTGCCAGAAATTTGCATCCTGAGCCATCTGCTGGGTTCGTGAAGGTCTGTCACCTCTGAGATTGAAAATTCCAACAATGCTATCAACATCTGAATACTTTGAAACAGCATAATCCCATATTTTAAATGTGGAATCGGGATCATTAGCTGCAAATCCATTCACGAAGTAAATATCTCTTCCGAAAAATTCAAGATGAAACTCTGAAAGTGCGCCAGGGTCAGGTTTGACTTTCCACATGCCTCTCAAAGCTGTTTCTCTGTCTATTCCCTGATCCATCAGAATCTTTAACGCCAGTGCAACATTTTCTTTATGCTCTGTATATGAAAACGGCTCAATTTCCTGATCCGTTATATCTTCAATTTCATTCTGACCAACACCAACCAGCCTGGTTCGTCTCTCATTTGCAGCTTCTTCAAATACTCCAAGATGCTTTTGTTCTGCCGTGTAAAGCATACCTTCAACCGGAATCATGCCTGCCAATGCTTTTGCGACATCAACTTCACCAGGCCCCATAACATCCAGATGATCGGCACGGGCATTTGTTATAACGCCGTGAGTGGCACGTACCATTTTCTTTTCTGAAATCCAGTGGAGAAGTGGTTGCAGCGCCATGCATTCCATTACAATTGCCTGCGCTCCAAAACTTCTGGCCACAGACGTAATTCTTTTCTGTTCAATAATGTTGGCTCCGGCAGGGCGATAAACAGGAAGTTCTCTGCCATCTGGAAGAATTGTGCGAGCCAATGTACCAGTTGTTTTGGCAACCGTCTTGATTCCGGCTTCATTAAGTCCAGATGCTATCAGACGGGTAACACTGGATTTGCCACGAGTTCCGGCCACATGTATGCGGATCGGAAGCATTTCCAGTTGACGCTTATGCGCCCAGCCCTCAACAATACCCAAAATCAAGAGGAGACAAGTCAATCCGAGAATGTAATCAAAACCTACCATATCATTTTCTTTACAAAAAAGATTTCCCTATGGCTACCAGTTGCCAATAGCCATAGGGAAAAATTGGTTACTACTTTTTCTTAACCGCTTTTTTTGGAGGAACAACTGATTCTGTGAAACTTTTACTTAAACGCATTTTTACGACTGTTTTTGCCGGTATTTTAATAGCTTCGCCAGTCGCAGGATTGCGCCCCATGCGAGCTTTGCGTTTTGCTAAAGTCAGTTTTCCCAATCCGGGTAAAGTAAAAGCACCCGCACGCTTTGCTTCTTTTGCAGACAAAGTCACTAATTCATCGAGAATCTCGGTAGTCTGGGCTTTTGACAGTGCAAACTTATCGGAAAAATGAGCAACAATCTGGGATTTGGTCAGAGGTTTTGTGGCATCAGCTTTTGTCTTTTTGGGTGCCGCTTTTGCAGTTTTAGTTTTAGCAGTTTTAGCTGTCTTTTTAGTTTCGCTCGCTTTTTTTGCAACTTTCTTTGTTGCCATAATGCGCTCCTTTGAAAAAATGATTGCTATTTGATTATCCGGCAATTTGAAATCGAAAGATAATTATTGCCAGCGGCATCAGTTGTCAGCTTGCCTGTAACCTCTATTTCCCGACGAATTAAAGGTATCAATTGCTCTATATGTTTTCTATAGACGATAATGTATTCTTTCTCTCCATCAACAGCAATTGTTATGCCGTCTACTTCGTTATTCTTATCCCAGCTACTAGCTGTTACAATGCCCGTTAAAGTTATTTCCGGCGATAACATAGGTAACTCTCTTGCAATCAAGTGTTTACATTTAAAAAATACAAACGACACGTCATCCCCTTTAGCAGAAATCGAGCCAATACTGTATCCCCTTGATTTTTAAGGAGTATTTTCATTTACAACAATATACAACACAAGAATTCGGACATATTACTTCCGATAATACACTGTGTGCTATAACGTAAACTATCTGTTAATGTAGGTTAAATCTGGATAAGTGCCTGAAATTACTTGACCATACCGCTTGTTCGGACATTTTTATTCTGATTGAAAAACCAAACAGGAAATTTCATGTCCGATAAAGAGTGCTAATTCTTAAATATCTCTTTTCTTAGCTTGTGTTTTTGCATAAGTCTATTGAGTTGTCTTGGTGTAATGCCAGCGGTTTGTGCAGTTTTACCAATGGAACCATGATGCTTTGCCAACACCTTGCCAAGATATTGTTGTTCAAGTGTTTTGTAGGAGTTTTTCCTGAAATCCGCCAATGTTATATCAGTATTGAGTGCAACTGATGTTTGCACGTTACTTGCAGAAAACAGCTCTTTTGGAAAACAAGCTGGGCCCAATGTATCGGATTCTTCAAGTAAATAGCCACGTTCCATCAGGTTTTCCAGCTCACGAATATTTCCGGGCCAATCATATAAGCGAAAAGCCTCTAAAACTTCTTTGTGAATATAATTGATTTCCTTGCCATAGAGTGCGTTTAGGCGTGAAAGAAACGTTTCAACTAATAAAGCAATATCCTCCTGACGCTGGCGCAGCGGAGGTATCTCAATTGGAAAAACATTCAACCTGTAAAAAAGATCTCCCCTGAAGGTACCATCCAGTCGCCGCTGGTTAAGATCTTCGTTGGTTGCTGCAATTATGCGAATATCGACATCAATCGCTTGCTCGCTTCCAATGCGCTGGATTACATTGTCTTGTAAAACCTGCAATAGTTTGACCTGCATGGAAGGAGTAATAGTGCCAATTTCATCAAGAAATATAGTTCCATTATTGGCAATTTCAAACCTGCCGAGCTTTTGTTGAGAGGCCCCGGTGAAGGCACCTTTTTCATGACCAAACAATTCGCTTTCGAGTAATGAATCAGGAATTGCACCACAGTGAACACTGATAAACTGGTCGCTATTACGCTTGCTGTGCTGATGAATCAATCTTGAAATGACCCCCTTGCCAGTACCTGTTTCGCCAGTCAACAACACCGTAACTTTCTTGGCGGCAACCGTACGAACCTTGTTAAATACATCTTGCATTATCGGGCTATTGGTACGAATTAGCTCCAAAGCATCTATCTGCCAGAACTGATCTCGGAGATAATCAAGTTCAAGCTGGATTTGTTTGGTATCCTGAATGCTTTCCATAACATTCTGGATTTCAACTGAATCAATTGGATAGGTTAAGTAGCTGCTGGCTCCAGCTTTGATAAGATTGATTGTCTCCCGAATTCTCTCCTGATAGGTCATAACCACAACTTCTACACCAGGAAGAATTTTTCGTATTTTACGAAAAGCAGTTTTAATTTCCGAAAAACTGTTTTTCAAACTCACGCCTTTAAGCAAAGTATCAATGTCAATAAACAGTGCATCAAAGGTTTCATTACCCTGATTATTCGGGCTGAAAACATCGAAATCGGCTACAAAACTTATGCTGTAGTCTTCTTTAAGAGCCTTGGATAATGTCTTGGCAGCCAGCTTTTCGCTGGTGTTTATCAAAATTGATCTCATAATAATGACTCGAATTCTAAATCAGGACAATAACGAAGTATTATATAGGGAAACTTTTGTAACTCAACAAAATTTATGGATGATTTATGAGTGAATGGAAAGGGATAAAACCCTTTCCAAAGCTGGTTAGCTTCTGTAAATTTCTAACTGCCAGCAAAGCACCCATAATCTTCAAGTACATGCAGCACACTCCAGAATCCAAACCACTGCGGATCGTTATGCCCATCTTTTACCGGACTATGTTCAGCAGCAGGTAAGAAAAGACGCAATCGCTTGCGTCGCTGGGCACGGGGCAACTTCTCTCAAAAAAGAATAGAAGCAATGGTGACTTTAGCCAGATCAGACAGGCAAATTGTTATTACTACTAATATGATAGACAACAATCTTTTTGAGCTAAATGCACAGAATGGAATCATTGATCTTGAATCAGGAAAACTCAAACCTCATGATCCCTCACAGTTGAATACAAAAATTATCCCCATTGCATATGATCCAAATGCAAAGAGTGAAATCTGGGATAAATTTCTGGCTGATACTTGCGGACAGGATAAAGAGCTTGAGAAATATCTGCAAAAAGCAATTGGTTATAGCTTATCTGGAGATATATCAGAGGAGGTTTTCTTTATTCTCCACGGAAAAGCTGCAACAGGTAAAACTTCGTTTCTTGAAGCTATCCGAATAATCATGGGCGATTATGCGATAAAATCTAATTTTCAGACTTTTATTCAGTCGAGAAATTCTACGAGAGTCAGATCAGATGTGGCAGAGCTAATTTCTAAAAGGTTTGTGGTAGTTTCTGAAGCTGGATCAAAAACTCAATTTGATTCTGCTCTGGTAAAAAACATAACAGGCAACGAAGCTATTCGCGCCAGACATTTGTACCAGAAGGCATTTGAATTCACTCCCAGATTTAAACTCTGGTTTTCTACAAATCATATTCCAGATTTCGACGCGAGTGATTCAGGTATGCAACGAAGAATACGGGTTATCAGTGGAGCAAACGGAGAAACAGAGAAAAATGGGGCGATTTTCGCCGAAATGACGAGATTTCAAGAAATCCATGAAAAATCAAAAAGCCACCCAGAAAATGTAGCGAATGGAAAATCGTTAGATATTAAGCAGTTATAGCGACAGCATAAAGCACAAAACTCGATCCTCGTTTTACTGAGAATCGGGTTCGTGTTTTTAGTAATGGTGGAGGGAAAGATGCCCGGGGTTGGAAGTGTCTCCGTGGTTTTCAGGAGCTAGAGTGTGACATGGCCAAACCCCTGACGTTCACCGATTGAGAACAACTCGGGCGAAACAGTGTCGTAACAATCTTCTCGAATGAAGCTTCGTTGCTCAGACTGGCATACTTATCTCCAGACTCAGGATATCATTTTCTAAATGGGTTTCCTCCCATCAGGTAAACATAGGTTGTCGCCCAGTTGGCCAGGATCGCCACAACACCGAACAGAACGGTTCCAATGCTCATAAGCGCCCAACCGCTCATGATGTTACCTACGACACAGCCTTTTGCCAGTGCTGCACCCGTTCCCACTAGAAATCCTCCCAGTAAAGCGATTAACACCTGTTCAGGAGGTTTAGGCAATAGCTTTGCTTGACCGGACATTCTGGCTGATGTGTGTGAGCCTAAAACCAGAGAACCAACCAACAGAACCAGCCACCAGACAACCTTTTTCTGAGGTTTTGGCGTTGAAGGTTTTGCAACTGTGACAGCGGGTTTTGAGTCCGGCTTTTGATAGACATGTTGAATACTGGAATCAGTAATCAGAACCTGCGCAAACAAAACACCGTGGGCGACACCAAGCGGATAGTTGCGAGCGCTGGCTGCCGAAGAAAGGTACGCTGTCATAGCAAGTAGGCCGATAGCCAATCCTGCCTGCCAGGGTTTCCACGGGCGTGTCAGCCATGTCCTGAGTCCTTTTGGCTCTGAAACTTTGGTTTGTGTGTTGCCGTGTTTGCGCTTCCAGATGATAACCCCGACCAGAGTTGCTACGCCGAAGAACAACGCCAATGTCCAGTATGGGACTCCTAACAGCGCGAAGAGACTCAATGGTCCTCCATCCGGAGCGGTAGTTGTTACTGATTTCATACCATTGTAGATTGTACTGTGTCAACAGAAAGGTAACAGATTGAGATTCGTTGTTACCAGCTCTTTCCAGCCACAATTTTGTTAGCCACTGTTAATTTCGGATTCCGACCACGATCCCTCTGGGGGGGCGAGGCCGGAGTGTTTTGATGTGTCAAACAAAATGTGGTTAACCGTCTATCATGCGCAAAGTTTTATCAGGTTTGTATACCCCTTATAAGTGTTTAATTTCAACATTGGAGTAAGTTTGGCAATTCCAGAATGTGGTCTGCGACAGTTGTATCGATCCTGCCATTTTCTCCCAACCTTCAGATTTCTGTGACGTTTCCATCGGTAAAATTCTTCCATGTCCGTTCTATGACTGCGCTCCACATAGCCATTAAACTGCGGCTGTCCAGGCGGTATAAGCCGATGGGTAATTTCGTGTTTGTTGCAAAGTTTATCAACAGCATGAACCTTCGGTTCGTTCTGATAATTGTTGTTCACCTGCTGGAAAACATGAGTAAATTCGACACCATTATCTGTTTGCAAAATCTTTATTTAAAAAGGGAAAGAGCGGATAACGATATTGAGGAAATCCTTACTATTACTGGCCGATAACTCCTCGTAGTAACGCAAAACCCGCAATCTGGTGGCGCAATCAATCGCCGTGTACTGGTAATGTTGCTTGCCATTTATCCTGTAAGGTACGTATTTCACATCCATCTGCACAAGCTGTCCTGGCAGCTCGACAAAGTGCTTGTATTTTGGTTTCTTCTGCGGATGTTTCCATTTTTTCGCCAGTCCGTTTTTCTTTAAAATTCAGGATATGGTTCGCATACATGGCACACGACGATAGCCAAGGCGCAACATCTGATCCCGAATACGCAATATCTTTTTGACAATGTTTTTGGTAGTTTTTCGACGAATGCGCTTTGGTGTAAGCTTCCGATCCACAAGAGTTTGTGGGTTAAAATCTTCTGATTTAAAGCGATTCCACCATTTGTAGTAAGTTTTTCTACTGATTCCAAAACGTTTGCAGGCTAAAGAAACATTGCCGATCTTCTCTGCGTCACGAAAAAGTGCTTTTCGCTTGGCAATCTGCTCTTCAGGTAGTAATTTCAACATGGGTAATGCCTCCTTTAAAGTTGTTCCTCGAAGCTCAACTTTACCAGACTTCGGTCTGGAAGGTGTTACCCATCTGTTTACACTCTATAAAATTGTCTAATTTGTTCTCGCAATTTGTATGAAAGCTGGTGTATCATGATTTTCGAACCTCTTGCTTATGCTGTAAATTCTAAGGTTTGGATACCCTTTTATAGCATCTTGAGGTTCATTTTGTCTCGTATGAAAATCCCCCATTTTCACTTGTGAAATTGCCCATCATAAAGAAAACACTACAGATTTCTGATTTTAACCTCAATTTTTGGGGGAACTCCTGCAATAGATTCCCCCGTGTAAATCCAAGGTTCTTACTGCTACAGCTTCATGCGAAACCGACCCACCGTTGTTCAACCACAACGACGGAAATTGTTCATTCATCCACGGGTCAACCCGTGGCATTCTGTCTACGACCACACATAAACCGGATACACGAGATAACATAATTCCTTGACATACTTTGGTGGAACCAAGCTGGATCGAAGCGCTGAATCGCACACAGCTCCTGTGTAATAATTATAAACTATTCCGAATAACATCAACAACAATTGACATGGGTCAGATAGAGATGATACATATCTAATGTGGTCGGTACTAGCATTTTATAAGAGAGTTTCTAGAAATATAGTTAAAGTTAGTGGGAGGATACGATGAGTTACTGCAAAAACATTTGTTTCATTCTTGTATGTTTGGGACTTGTTATTGTATGCAATTGCAGTGAAATCAAGCATGAATTCAATGATGCTGATGGAGATATGGTTGAACAGAAACAGCCGAATAATATTACCATTAGAAGGATTCAACCTGTTTCTGCAAGACCTGGAATGATGATAACACTATCAGGAGACTTTCCTGATAGTGGGAACATATTTGTGCATTTTGAGCAATACAAATCCATTCCTCTAAGTAGGTCAAAAGATACAATTAAAGCTATCGTACCTATAATGCCGCAAGGTATCGCTGAAATTATTGTAAAAACAGAAACGTATTCAAGCAATGTTGCTAAATATCAGGTTGATGAAGCGGTAAAGCCAATATTCAGTCCAGTTAAACTTGCAAATGTCATTGGCAATGGAACATCAAGCATAGTTGGCGATGTGCAATATTTTGTCGTAACAGAATTATCAGGAATCAATATCCTAACACAGGAACAACTTGACAACCTCTTGAATAGGTTGTCACAGATACAATTAATGAACGATGCCATTGTAATGAAATTGCAGGACCTTCCTGTGCATGAATCAAATAGACTGGAAATTTTGCTACGCGAAACTGGGGTTATTGAAGCATTTGAGAAACTTGAGACAAGCAGGAACAACAGAAAACAAACGAGTAGTTTACAGGAACCTAAATATTCAACTCATTGGGCATTGTTGACATTAGACATATTGTCTGCAGCAGTATCGGTAATACAGTCTGCAATGCCAATTGTGAACATTGCTTTGGTTGGAATATGTGGTCCTTGTGCTGGGGCTGGCCTAAAAATTGAAGCTGTATTGGAAATACTTAGTGGTATTTTTGACACGCTTATTCCTTCCAATCTGGAATCTATATACACCGTACCTCCCAATCAAACAGAATACGAACATCCATCTATTACCCCACCTTCCACAATATCTGTGTTAAAAGACCAATCGGCGGAAATCAAACATTATGGAAATTTTACTGCGGAAAAAGATTTTGTATATGGTTCTATCGATTTTGCCATTTCTTCTATTCTATTAAAGTATTTTCCACCATCGGCTACAAATGAAATAGAGGTAATTGCAGAAGAAATCAAATCAATGATAAAAGCTGTCATTGGACATAAAATATACGAAGAATTTTTCCAGAACGAAATTTTGATTTCCCTATATGATGTGCCCCTTAATATGGATTTTTATAATCCCGAAATTTCGGTAGTGCTGAGTGATGCACTAAACTCACCTCATATCGAACCATACCTTGAAATACTTGACTCTATAGGGGTTTCGCCGGACGATGTTTGGGGGCTACCTCTAGGTGAGAAAGTTTATTGCAGTAATGAGCAGATTTGTTTTTATGACAGTGACTGTACATGTTTAAAAGGTCTGGAAACCGGTGATGCTATTCTGCATTCAAAAGGATATACGTTTGTCGATTCTGGAGGTTTGTCGGGAATTTTCAACATAAAAGCTCCGAAAATTGTTGAATTTACAGCACAAGTAAAGGTCGAAAAACAACCACCAAACTGTAGCGAAATTTGTAGTTGGAGAAATTGCGGTACTTTTGAAGATTGCAACTGTGGAAGTTGTAATTTTGATGAAAAGTGCGAAAACCACCAATGTCAGCAGATATCTTGTAACGAAATATGTGATTGGCGTGAATGTAGTACCTATGAAGGATGCAGTTGTGGAAGTTGTGTTTCTAATGAGATATGTGAAAACTATCAGTGTAATAGAGTATCATGCTCCGAAATATGTGATTGGAGAGATTGTGGAACATACGAGGGCTGCAGCTGCGGCAATTGTGATTTTGATGAAAAATGTGAGTCTAATAAATGTATTGAAATAGATTGTGATGAAATTTGTGAAAATAAAGAATGTGGAGAATATGAAAACTGTGATTGTGGACAATGTGATGACTGGGAATATTGTGATAGTTTTCAATGCGAAAATTGCGGTAATTACGAACAAAATTGTTGTCCTGGAAGTATAGAGTGTAAATCACCGTATGAATGTGTTTCCGGTAATTGTGTGTTTGATGAATGTACTGTTCATCAGCATTGTTCAGATGAGACATGTCGGGATGGAGATGTTTGGTGCATCAATAATTGTGGAGAAAAAGACCACATAGTCTTCACTTGTGAAAATGGATGTAATACACATGATGAATGTGACAAAGTGCTCCAGGATCCATCATCTAGGCTCATGTGGCAGAATTCAGGAACAAGAAGTACTGGACCATCATGGGACTGGGCAGTTGACAAATGTAAGGGTATGGAATTTTATGGATTCAACGATTGGCACTTGCCTAGTGTTAACGAGTTTCGAACTTTAATAATGGGATGTCCTAATACGGAAGATGGTGGCGATTGTGTGATATCTAATTCGTGTAGCGGATTGCCATGCTATGATTCAAGTACATGTGAGGATTGTTCAAATGGTGGTGGTCCCGCTGATGGTGATTGTTATTTTCACAGTGATTTCAATACTTACGGTAGTTGTCGGGAATATTGGACATCAACTGAGAGATCAGATAATCCAGATAATGCGTGGTATTACAATTCAATAAACGCATATTTTTACAATACCAACAAAGATGGATATAAAAAAGCTCCTTATGCAAAGCTTATCATGTGTGTTAGAAAATATTGATAGATAAACGTGGTTAAAATCAAAGACAGTATACGCTTATTTTCGTTAAGTAATAGTGCTTGTAAAAGCATAGCTTTCCTTGTTTCCCCGTGCAAATTTGTCAATATTTGTCAATGGCCAACAAAAAAAGGACCTAGCAAAAATGCTAAGTCCTTGATTATATTGGTGGAGCTAGGCGGGATCGAACCGCCGGCCTCTTGAATGCCATTCAAGCGCTCTCCCAGCTGAGCTATAGCCCCAAATTATCAAAGTTTCTGTAACACAAGTGCTGTTACAAGGCGGGTTGCAATTTATAAACAAAGCTGGCATTTGTCAATATTTCTTTTATTTTTTTTTCATTTTCTTTCCAACTTTGTCACATACAATAAAAAAACAACTAAAATTTCCAGTATATTCAGATATTTTGCACAAAATGACAAAAGACAAACTTCGTTAACGAAAACAACTAACTTTTATGTATTTACCATCAATAAAATAATTTGACTCGACTATTCATTTATGATACCTTCCAATCCTGTTGATTTTAGGAATAGTTGTGTACTCGAAGTGCTTGAACTAACTAACAAATTACAAATACCAACCAAATTAACAGTCGGTCAAATCGCGCGGCATAGCCGTAGAATTGAAGTCTTGGTTCAGGAGTAATTAATAATGAAAAACCATCAAAATTGTGGGTTCTGGACAAAAGTTCTAATTTACACATTGGTTGCGACAATCAATATGCTGTATATGCCCTTGTCAGGGCTGGCATTGGTTGCAGCCTCCGAGGACAATCCCAGAGTGTATGTCCTTGGCTTTTCCTCTGATGGAGGCAACACTCCAGTGGAGCTTGTCGCAAAAGCAGAATCTGTTTTTGTTGACGGACTGAAAGATCAGTCTAAAATTGAATACATTAGCAATAAAGCAGCCAAAAAAATGCTGAAAGGCAAAAAACCGGCAGCCCCCACTGTTGGTGTAAAAGGCAATCAGAAAGATTTTGGCAAAGCTGTCAAATATCTCAAGAAAGCTAAAAAGTCCTTTAAAAAGGATAAACTGGACAGAGTTTTGAAGTATGCCAAAAAATCTGTCAAATACTTCAAGGCAAACGCCGACCTTATTGAGGACTTCGACGATGTAAAAGAAGCCTACCTCTATCTGGCTCTTGGTCTTGCCGAAAACGATGAGGATGCTCAAGGAGCATTGCTTACCGTGTTGGCTTTCGATCCTGACTTCACACTTCCCTCAGAGATGGAAGACGCTCTTGAAGAAATGTTCGATGAAGCAACGGATGCCAGCAAAAAAGCCCGCTTGACTATCGAAAGCGATCCTGAAGACGCTGAAATAATGGTCAACGGTCATGTAAAAAGCTCACCGGCAAAATACAGAAAACTTCCAGCCGGTGACTACTTTGTGCGTGTAAGCCAAGGTAGTATGACACCTTTCACCAAGGTAATCAGCCTTTCTAAAAAGCAAAAAGAAACCATGACAGTGGTTTTGGCTGGCGAAAGAAAAAACACTAGCGGTGATAACAGTAAAACATTGAAATCCCTGAAAAAGCAGCTTGCCAAACAGGATTTCGATAATTCTTTCTTCGAGGATCTTAAAAAACTCGGTGAATGGATCAATGCTGATTATATCGTCATGGCAGGATTTAAAACCAGTAAATCCAAGTCCAGACTTTACCCATTGGTTTTCAAAGTTTCCAACGGTAAAATGGGACAGGTTAAAGCAAGATCACTTTCACACAAGAAAGCTGCCAAAGCCAACAAAGCTGCATTAAAGCTCTATAGCAGAACAGAAAAAGCTATTCTTGCCGATTTCCCGGCAATTGTTCTGGCCCCCGGATTTGTTCTTGGACAACAACAGGAAGAAGCTCCGATAGTTGCTGCTGCTCCTGCACCCACTCCGGAACCAGTGCCTGAACCGGAACCAATTCCAGAAACATTGAATCTGGATGTGAATACAAGTATTCTGCTATCAAGCGATGATGCTGCCAAAGCCATGGAAGATAGCGAAGACGAAGAATCTATTGCGCCAATCGAGCGCACCCCCTTCTATAAGGAATGGTGGTTCTGGACTGTCATAGGTGTTGTGGTAGTTGGTGGTGGTGTTACCGCTGGTGTCCTGTTACAGCCGGACGGCCCCAACAAAACATCCAAAGTTACAATTCCGAACAAATAAGCGCAGGTAAGCAAATGAAAAATTACAAACGCGAATATATAGAATTCAAGGAGAGAAGTCAGATGACTAAAAAAGCAATCCTGCCGAAGCTGTTTGTGGCAATACTCCTGTGCGGAGTGCTTGCTTTGATAGGCTGCGATGGTGGAGCAGATACCTCCCTCACAATTGATGCATATCCTCCGGTAAACCAGACCTCCGACGGAACGTCTCCGGTTATGGCCGATATTTTCAAGGTTCGTCTGGGAGTTTTTGAACAGAGCCAGGATACATTCAATTTTGTAAAGCAGTACAAACTGGATAACATCGTCAAAGATTATATCACCTGCTCCACCTCCAAGGATAACTCTGGAGAATGGTCGGAAATTTCTTGTGAAAGATGCAAGGATGGCGGATGTAACGATGCAGATCCCACCGATCTTCTGATACGCAAGATAAACAACTGCAAAGCCAGCGGAACCAGATGTGAAGAAACAGAAATTCTGGATGAAGAGAGAGTCGATGCTCTGGAGCTTCCCAGCCTTCCTTCAGGTTCGGAACCCTTCACATATTCGCTTGAAGGTTTTGGTAATCTCGAAATAGAGTCAACCAACTTCTGCGACGCAAACAATCCCTGCGATCCTTCATGGGACTGCAAAACAAACGAATCCAACCTTCAGGTTTGTGTAAGAGTGGTAGACAACGCTGTTGTAGCGCACGGAATCTCTGCTCCCACCGTATACGATGGTGACAACGGCAAACAAATTAAAATGATGTTCTCACTGGCAACCAAGCTTGGTGTACTCACCACAGGCAATAGCAAGGCATCACAAATGAACCAGTCTCGTACCGGACATCAATCTGTTGCACTGCCCGATGGAAAAGTGCTGATCTTCGGTGGTGAGACAGTCTCTGGCACCTCCAGTATTTTCCAGCAATCCGGTGAGCTTTTCGACCCTGAAACAAACGAGTTTAAAGAAATTACAATTTCCGGCTGGTCTGGCGGACGTTCTTTCTTCTCGCTTAACGAAGTTGCCTCAGACGAAACACTTGAAGATACAACGGAAGTCAAGTTTGTTATCACAGGTGGAAAAAGCACACAGGGAATGTATGCCGACATTTACCTCGTAACCTACAACATGGAAACAGAAGCTCTTTCTTTTGAAATACTTCCTTCTCTTAGTACTCCGGTTGCAAACCATACGGTAACAACCTTGCAGGATGGCAAACTCCTCATCGTTGGTGGTCTTTCTGCAAATGGTGCAGTTTCCGATTCTTACATTCTGGATCTGGAAGCCAAAACACTTACTCCCACGACAGGACAACTGACAACAGCTCGTCACAGCCACACAGCAACCTTGCTTTCCAACGGCAATGTTGTAATCGTAGGTGGTGTAACCAACCCCAACAATTTCACTACTTCTCAGGTAGAGGTCTACAATCCAGACACGGGGCTCTTCAGTTCCTATGTCTATCAGGATGATGAAGATGACGAATCTGATTCTGTTTCGCGTACTGGTCACATTGCCATACCTCTTGGTGACAACGACGAAGATGCACGAGTGGCAATCTATGGCGGATACCGCATGATCGAAACCGATCAGGATAACGGTAGCCCTTACTACTACAACACCAGTGATGTCAACGATGTCACAGTCGCCTTTGTTGATGCAAATGGTAAAGTCACTACCTACTCATGGACACCAAACCAGGGCTACAGACAAGCCATGGCAGCTGGTGTTTATCATCCAACAGTAGAGTCCACCTGGTCTTTCCTGGGCGACTCCAAAGACACAGTTTTAGTCGCTGGCGGACGCAGCAACAGTGCAACCGACTTCAGCAGCTGGGTGGAAGTAATTCGCTTTATCAAAGATGCAGATGGTTACCAGTTCGGTTCCTTCCGTTTTGGTCCGGATGCATCTGTTGATATCATTGCAACCCCGTTCAGGTCTGCTACAATGGCCTCCGGTGGTCGCCATGGTATGAGCATGACAAAGTTGGTCAATGGTAATTACCTGATCTCAGGTGGTAGCACCTACGGAACAAGTGGCGCAACACAGTCAATTTCAACTTGTGAAGTTTTCGTACCACCGTCACATAACACCTGGGGTAATGTACCTGATCTGATGAGCAAATTTTAATAACATCATGATCTGACTTCAGCTATGAGACTTTCTGACTGACACATCGGGCTACCGGATTTATCTGGTAGCCCGTTTTATTAATCATAAATAACCAGAGAATCGAAGAGGAAAACCAAATGAAACCCTTACTGTCCATCGACGAAGTTCGCGACATGGCGCGCACCATACGTAAGGACTCCTTAATCCAGATTTACAAAGCTAAATCGGGTCATCCGGGCGGTCCCCTGTCTGCTGCAGACTATCTTGCTGTTTTGTGGTTCAGACATTTAAGAATAGATTCAGAAAAACCTTTCTGGGAAGAAAGAGACCGGTTCGTAATGTCCAACGGACATTGCTCCGCTCTGAACTATGCACTGCTTACCAGACGTGGTTTTATTGAGCAAGAGGAACTGCTAACCTTCAGAGATGCAGGTTCAAGATTGCAGGGACATCCCAACTACAGAAAAATCCCCGGGCTTGAAGCCTCTACAGGTTCCTTGGGACAGGGCTTGCCCGTAGCACACGGCATGGCTCTTGGTGCCAAACTCGCCAAAAAATCCGATGTAAGAGTTTTTGTCAATGTCGGTGACGGCGAACTTCAGGAAGGCACCATGTGGGAAGCAATCATGGCTGCTGCCCATTACAAAACAGACAATCTGATTGCAATGGTAGATTTCAACAATGCACAGATTGACGGTTATGTTGAAGACGTTATGGGACTCGAACCTCTGGATGAGAAATTCAAATCATTCGGCTGGCGCGTACTGACCTGCGACGGACATGATCTGGACAAAATTGAAGAAGCCTTTGTCACCGCCCAGAAATCAGATGGTCGCCCCACAGTGATTCTGTTTAAAACCAAAATGATGCACGGAACCCCGTCCTTCGAGGATAACCCCGGCTGGCACGGCAAGCCTTTGAATGCAGAAGAAATGACAACAGCACTCAAAGAACTTGGATATGATATTACCCCTGATGAAGCGGTTGATCAATACCGCCAGAACAACGCGTAGGAGGAAACCATGGCAAACTGGGAAATGGGTTTAACAAGAAAAGGCTACGCGGATGGCCTAGTGGAGCTTGGTCGCGAAACCGATAATGTTGTCGTTCTGGATGCGGATTTATCTCAGTCCACTCTGACAAAATTTTTCGCCAAAGAAAATCCCGAACGCTTTTTTGAAATGGGTATTGCCGAACAGGGCATGGTAGCAACGGCTGCTGGTCTGTCACAAATGGGATTCAAGCCATTTGTCACATCCTACGCCATGTTTGTTGCCGGTCGTTCATGGGAAATAGTCAGACAGCAGATTTCATACACCAATGCAGATCTGGTTGTGGCAGGCGCACACGCCGGTATTTCTGTCGGTAAAGACGGCCCCACACACCAATGCGTAGAAGATCTCGCTCTGATGCGTGTTTTACCAAACATGCAGGTTATCGTACCTTGCGATTACTGGGAAATGAAAAAGACGGTTAAATATTGTGGCACACACCGTGGCCCCTTCTACTTCCGTATGACCAGAGAAAAATCTCCCATCATCACCACTGAAGATGAAAAATGGGAATTTGGTAAAGCCAAAGTCATGAAAGAAGGAACCGACGCAACGATCTTCTCCTGCGGACTGGCAATGCACATGGCACTGGAAGCTGGCGAGATACTTGAAAAAGAAGGTATCAACACCAGAGTGGTCAACATGCACACCATCAAGCCAATTGATCACGATGCAATCCTTAGTGCAGCCAACGAAACAGGCGCAATCCTGACTGCCGAAGAACATTCCGTAATGGGCGGCTTTGGTTCTGCCATTGCCGAATCACTGGTACAGTCCGGTAACCCCGTACCGATGAAAATAATGGGACTGGAAGACAAATACCTCGAATCGGGTGATCCGGTTGATTTGTTTGCACAGGCGAACCTCACCTCTGCATGCATTGCCGAAGGCGTAAAAGAACTGCTTCAGAAAAAAATGAGCAAGGCTGTTTAGTTTTAAGCCAAGAAATATTAAAGCCCCGCAGAGCAAATATTCTGCGGGGCTTTTTTTATATCTTACTAACAATAAGATCTGCTATTTCGACTCTTCCACTTCATCATCCTCCTCAGAATGATTCAATGCCTCTCTCAATGTATCAAGTCTCTGTTTGACTAATTTATGAATCTCTTTGGCCGGACGACCCATGAGTATTTCCAAACCCTGATCAATATTCTTGATGGCCCAGATGTGGAATTTCCCTTTTTTAACACTCTCGATGATTTCTTCATTGAGCATCAGGTTAACCACATTCTGTACCGGAATAACCACACCCTGATTTCCGGTTAAGCCTTTAGCCTTAATGATATTATAAACACCTTCAATTTTTTCGTTAACCCCGCCGATAGGCTGCATCTCTCCATACTGGTTAAGTGAGCCGGTAACACAGATGCCCTGATTGATCGGCAACTCTGCCAGAGATGAAACCAGTGCAAACAATTCCGCACAGGATGCGCTATCGCCATCCACACTGCCATACATCTGCTCGAAGCATACAGAGGCCGAAATGGAAATAGGTTTTTCCTGTGCATACAAACCGCCAATCAGTCCCACCAGAATCAGCGAAGCCTTGCTATGAATCTGCCCGGACAACCTGACCTCGCGGTCGATATTCAAAATTCCACTCTGCCCGACATAGGTTCTGGCAGTGATTCGGGAAGGAATACCAAAGGCATGATCTCCCATATCGTAGACGGCAATACCGTTGATCTGCCCTACCCGCTTGCCCTTGGTATCAATAAGAACTGTACCTTCTGAAATCTGCTCGTACATTTCGAACTCTATTTTACCGGTACGAAAATTTCGCTCTTTCAAGGCTCGCTGGATATGTTCAGTTTTTACCAGCTTGCTTCGGGACTCCTTGGCCCAATAGTTGGATTCTGACACCAGATTTATCAGTTGAATAAAACGAGCACAGATGCGTTTTTGGTTGTCAGCCAAACGTGAGGCATGTTCGATAACCTTGGCCACTGCACCGGCATCAAACTCCAGCAACTCATCTTCTTCAATCAAGCGTTTGATAAATCCTGCATACTTGCGGATATTGCCCTGCGTTCTTGGCAGGCTGTCATCAAACTCGGCCTTGACCTTAAACAGGCGACCGAAATCCTCATCATAATTTAGCAGATAATAATAGGCATCGTAGGAACCTATAAGAATAACTTTGGTCTGCAAAGGAATCGGCATCGGTTTGGGTGAAACTGTCGATCTGGTGCGCTGTTCGATATCCAGTTCTTCAATGACAATTTCTTTGTTTCTAAGGGATTTTTTAAGTGAATCCCAGGTATAAACACTTTTCATCAGGTCGTTTACCTGAATGACCAGATAACCGCCATTGGCCTTATGCAAGGCTCCTGCCCTGACCAGAGTAAAATCGGTCTGCAAGACACCAAATTGTTCCTGATATTCCACCGAACCTAAAAGGTTGTGGAAAGTCGGGTTGCTCTCAAACACCACCGGCGCACCCTTGGTGTTTTTGTTGTTGACCAAGACGTTTACACGGAACTGATGAAAATCCGGCATGTGTGACTGTATCGGGCCTTCCAGAAAGTTGTCGCTCTCTTCCTGGGTTGCCTGAAACTCTTTTACTGCACTTGGAACATCTTTCCATAACAGGTCAAGCCATTCGTCCAAACCCTCAACCATGGAATATCTTTCCTTAAGCTCCTTAATCAGAAACTCGGTACCATCCAAAATATATTTTCGATCAAGATCCCTGGCTTTCTCCTGTTTTTCATGTTCCAGTTTTCTCTGGGTACGCAGAAACTCGCTAATCTCGTCCTGGATGTCACGAACCTTGTCTTCATAATATTTTCGTTCTTTGGCAGTAAGCTCCTCAAATTCTTCGTGATCCAGTGGTTTGCCATTTTTGACAACCTGAATTAAAAGTTCGCCGGAGACGTGCTCAATGTTCAAATCATTTTTCAGACCAAGTTTTCGAAGCTTATTAAAAGCTCTGGCTTCCTTGCTGTGATAACTTTCCGCAATCTTCTGTCCAAGCTTCAGGTAGCGTTCTCCCTCCTGAAGTTTTGGCACCAATCGTTTTAACTCTGCAACAAGAGAAGCTAAATCGGCACGGAATTTCGCTCCCATTCCAGGTGGCAAACAATATGCCTGGGGTCTATTCGGATCACTGAAATTAAAAACATGAATCCAGTCTGGAGGTGTCTTTTCCTTTTTGGCTTTCTGGCTCAGAAGGTTACGTAAAATCGAAGTCTTTCCGGAACCGGGGTCACCCAGCAGAAAGATATTAAAGCCTTTCATTTTATTATTTAAACCGAAATTTATGGCAGAAATGGCACGATGATGACCAATACTGCCTTTCAGTTTGCTAATGCTTTTGGTGGTTTTAAAATTCAAGCTAGCAGGATCACAAACCCGCCTTAACTTCTCGGGCTTCAGTTCTTTTATTGGCATATTAAACCTTTCAGTAATATTATTTCTTTTTCTTGTTACGTTTCTTGCGCCTTTGTTCCTGCGCATCCATTTTTTGCCTTGCAATAGACTGGATAGCAGCCGGAACTGCCCTGCTTTTGGAAATCATTTTGATATCTTTTTCCATCAATGTGCTCATAAATTTATTGGCAATTGGCAAGGGTGTTTTAGGGTTGCAAACCAGTGCATGGCGCACTACATAGGCTCTGGTAAATGCCCCGTTTTTGGCGATTTCTTCAAGAACTTCAGAATCAATGGTTCTAAGTTCTGCAGCTCGTTCGATCTCGGTTTTGGTCAGTCGCGGACTTTTCAGAACCGCTTTGGCTACCAGAGATAAGGAATCTTCTATCAGAATATTTCTAGCTTCCATATTGCCACGAACCGCCAATCTCATTTTTTGTGGAACAGTCATCTGGCGAACCAGATCACGCAGATTGGCCTTGGAATTGATCTTGTCCTCAATCACATCCGCTTCCGCATCAAGTCCGGCATCCGCTTCAAAATCGGCAGTCATAAACGACGGAAAAGACCAATCAGGTTCGCCATCTTCGCTAACGATTTCCTCAACGAACTTTTCAACAGGAACAGGTTCATCCTCTTCCGGCTTTAGCTTATTGATAAACTGATCAATAAGTTTGTTTTCGTCTTCAATTGTGATCAATTTCTGACGGCGGGCAAATTCCAGCACACTTGAGACCAATGCAACAGAAATCCGCGGGTTCTTTGGAAACTCGAAAACAAGCTGCGGATTTTTGATCAATCTGGTCTGGTTGTTTGAAATAATGGTCATAATCTTCGGCGAAGCCACACGCGTAAGCATCAGCATCGTATCCACCGAAGTAGCCGGGTTCATGATAACGGCTTCAACAATCTCATTTGAATCGTCGTCATAGAAGTTGCGAACCATATAGTCGAGCATCTTCCATGGCTGTGGCTGGCTGGCAATATTTTTCAGGATGTTTGGCGGAAGATCATCAAAACTATCTTCGGCAGCATTGCGAATCGCCGGCTTTTTATCGGCCATCAGGCAATAGAGGTTAATGCCCATCTGTTGCGGAGAAATCGGTGCCAGGTTGCGGGCCATCATCAGCCTTCTGGCGTCATCCGCTTCGAGGTTCTTTTTGACATCAGCGGGTATTTCAGATGCATCTAAAGGCTGATACTTGATTTCAATGCCACCCATGCTGGAAAGCATTTCTTCGGCATTCTCACCTTGCATTTCAACAACCATGGTGCCGTCTGCGCTTGCATCCTGTTCAGACTGCGGTGTTTTTGTCTCTTTATCATTTCCTGTTGATGTCATAAATAATCCTTAAGCCATGAAGAGTCAGAGTTAGGTCAACTTCATCTATTTCTTCCGAATGCTCGGCAATAATTGGAGCCTGCCCACCTGTGGCCAGAACACTAAGCTCGAACTTCATCTCTTTTTTCAAACGCTTCACCATGCCATCCACCAAACCGGCATAACCATAAATGATACCGGAACGCATGGAATCAACCGTATTCTTACCCAGTGCATTTTTGGGCGGTGAAAACTCGACCCTTGGAAGTTTGGAGGCGCGTAAAAACAGTGCTTCGGTGGATATCCGTATGCCCGGACAGATTACTCCACCTAAATACTCGCCCTTATCCGAAACACAATCGAATGTTGTGGCCGTACCAAAATCAACAACAATTACACCGGATTTGCATTTTTTATATGCCGCAACACCGTTAACAATTCTATCCGCACCGACCTCTCTGGGGTTGTCGTATAAGATCGGCATTCCGGTTTTAAGACCGGGGCCAATCATCAAGGCAGTCTGGTTAAAATACTGCTTGCAGGTCTGGAACAACACGTCAGATAAAGGTGGCACTACCGAGGCAATTATGGTGCCGTCAAGCTGAACCACATCCAGTCCATAGTCGGCAAAAATCTGTTTGAATTGAATGCCGTATTCATCAACTGTTTTGCTTTTTCTGGTAGCAATACGCCAGTCGTGAACGATTTTATTTCCTTCAAAAAGACCTAAGACTATATTTGTATTTCCCACATCAATAACCAGTAACATGCGAAGAATCTCCTTTCAAGATTGGTGGCACAGCATATCACAGGAAAGGTGGCCTTTCAAAAAGAAAACCACCATTCAATGTAGAATTTGATGCATAATTTTCGGCATTATTGAAAGTTTATCCATACAACTAAAAATGCTACAGAAATAATTATTGCAGTGCGTCAGCTAATATTGTATTATGAAGTGAGAGAAGTTTTTAATAAATCAATAAATATCGCTGGAGATATCGGGGAGGTATCATGAGGTACAATGCTGTTGTATTACTGTTTATATTAATATCATTAGGATTTTATGGCTGTTCAAAGGACGAGAATGCTGACAATATTGGTTGTCTCAGCAACAACGATTGTCCAGTCGGAAACATCTGCTCCAACTCGGAATGCGTCCCCGGAATTACCGACAATTCTGATGGCGATCAGGAAGAAGAAAAAGTCTGGTGTGGCGAATGCTGCTATGATGAAGATTGTGGACTGGGGTACATCTGCACCGACAATCTTTGCGTAAAAGACGAAACCCCGGATGGTGACACCATAGAACCAACCTGCACAACGGACACACAATGCGCCCCCGGACAAAGCTGTGTAAACGGTCAGTGCGTATTTGGTGACCCGGATGGCGATACCGACGGTGATACAGTAGTAGATGGTGATATCGAACCGCAAAACTGCACCACCGCTGCCGATTGCTCGGACTTCCTTTATTGTAATGGTACCGAAACATGCAGTGCAGAGGGCCAGTGTCAACCAGGAGTTAACCCCTGTGACGATGGTCAGGACTGCACCACCGATTCCTGCGATGAAGAGCTTAACCACTGCGACAACATATCCGATCACAGCCAGTGCGACGACGGCATAGACTGCACCTCGGATGTCTGTGTTTCTGCCAGTGGTTGCGTAAACACCGTAAACGACATGGCCTGCACAGTAGACGAGCTGTGCGATCCCGAATCAGATTTGGCGGATGAAACAACAGGCTGCAAACCTAAACCACAATGTGAATCAGATTCAGACTGCGATGATGAACTCTGGTGCAACGGTATTGAAAAATGTGTCGATACCATTTGTCAACCGGGCGAGGCTGTAGATTGTAACGACGATATCACTTGTACAGAAGATATCTGCGATGAAGAAAATGAAACCTGCAATAACACCCCGACAGATTCACTTTGTCAGGATGAAGACCTCTGCAACGGCGAAGAAATATGCGATCCGGACTCCGCCGAGGCAGATGCAGCCGGCTGCATTGCCGGTACAGAACCAGACTGCAATGACTCTGTCGATTGCACTGTTGATAGCTGCATAGCTGCTACAGGTTGCGAAAATGTACCGGATAACGATGCCTGCGAGGGCGACAACGTTTGTCATGCCGAACAGGGTTGCATCGGCCCCGAGTGCGTAGTAAATGCAGATTGCAGCGACAGCAGCGTATGCACAGGTGAAGAAGTCTGCAATATGGGACTTTGCGAAGATGGAACCGATTTGGATTGCGATGTCAATTTAAGCGGACAACACGACACTGCAACCTGCCATACAAGCAACGGCTGCGAGTACGCCTGCGAAGACAATTATCTGGACTGCAACGCCGACCTTGGCTCTGCCAGTGGCAATGGCTGCGAAATGGCCATCCAAACGGTCGGCTTTGGCGAAACAGGTGCCAAAAAGAACCAGGATTCATGCACCCTTGGTGTTGCTGCATGGCACGACTATTCAGGATGCGACGGATACACCACCTCTGGTAAAGAAGTGCTCTACAAATTCGTTGCAACTCAGTCTGGTGAAATGGTAGCCGGGGTACAAAGTACAGATTACGATGTCGATGTGTATGTTTTAAGTAACCCATGCAACAAGGATTCCTGCTACGCCAACGGCTCTGAAGAAGGCGACGATTACGCCATTTTCGACGCTGTAGCAGGTAACACCTATTACATAGTGGTAGACGGCTACGATGGTGATGGCTTGCCTGTTTGTGGTAAGTTTGACATTGGTGTTGATCTGAGAGAAAATACTGACTGCGAAAGCACCGGAAACAGTCAGGCTGCAACAGTCATCCTCACACTACTTGCCCTTATTGGCTGGATGCTTATGAAAAGGCGCAAAGAAAACCGAATATAACACAGATCTGAGAATCATTTGAGGCGGGCAGAAAAGCCCGCCTTTTTTAATGAAAAGCTCATGTTTAAACACCATAACCCTTGCAAAACAGAGGCTCAAATGCTACAAATATGCCTCTGATTAATGGAACTGATCCATTTAAACACCCACAGAAAATAATAATGCATTTGCTGATAGTTGATAATCAGCCATTTGTAGCCAGAGCTGAAAGGATTTTTGATGAGTAACGGAACTGACCCACGAGCAGATGCCAGACATCCCCGAGGACTTTACCTACTTTTCGCCGTCGAAGCCTGGGAACGCTTCAGCTATTACGGTATGCGCGCCCTGCTGGTTTTATACATGACCAAAGTATTGATGTTCTCCACCGAAGAAGCAGGAACCGTTTATGGCTGGTACACCGGACTGGTTTACCTCACACCTCTTATTGGTGGCTATATTGCCGACCGCTGGTGGGGACAACGTTTCTGCATTATGCTGGGTGGACTTTTAATGGCCCTCGGTCACTTCGCCATGGCCTTCCCTCCCCTGCCGTTTTTCTTCTCAGCTCTTGTTTTGCTGATTATAGGAAATGGTTTTTTTAAACCCAACATATCCACAGTAGTAGGTCAGCTTTACGAAAAAGACGATCCCAGACGCGATGGTGGTTTTACCATTTTCTACATGGGTATCAATCTCGGTGCTTTCTTCTCGCCACTTATTTGTGGAACACTTGGCGAAAAAGTCGGCTGGCACTGGGGCTTTGGTGCTGCGGGAATCGGGATGCTGGCTGGCGTAATTATCTATATGTTAGCCGGTGAAAAATATCTGGGCGATAAAGGCAAAAAGCCTGCAAAATTAACTGCCGCCGAGAGAGCCGCCAATAACAAGCCTTTAACTCTCGAGGAAAAACGACAGGTAGCGGTTATCTTTATCATGGCTTTCTTCATGATCTTTTTCTGGGCTGCATTCGAGCAGGCCGGCAGCTCGATGACACTGTTTGCCGAGCATTCCACCAACCGCATGATACCGTTTGTAGCCTGGGAACTACCCACAAGCTGGTTCCAATCTGTCAATCCGCTGCTGATTTTCCTGCTGGCACCGCTCTTCTCCAGCATGTGGCTTGGAATGTACAAAAGAGAAATAGAACCAAGTTCACCAATTAAATTTGTTTACGGACTGGTACTTCTGGCACTCGGTTTCGTAGTTATGATAGCTGCCGCTGCTGCATATGACGCAGGTGGGCCTGTAAGTCTGTTCTGGCTTCTGGCTGCTTATCTTTTGCACACTTTAGGCGAACTTTGTTTATCTCCGGTTGGTTTGTCACTGGTTACAAAACTTGCACCGGCAACATTCGGTTCTCTGATGATGGGCGTCTGGCTCTCGTCCAGTGCCCTGGCTAATCTGGTTGGCGGACTGTTTGCAGGAAACTACGACAACATGGAACACACCCTCTTCTTCGCAATTCCTGTAGCTACCGCAGGTGGAGCAGCATTGATGCTGCTGATCCTGACTCCGATGCTCAAAAAATGGATGAACGGTGTACATTAGTTGTATAGGTTTTGATATCCTTCAGCCGGGCAATCTGCCCGGCTTGAGTTTGCTGACAAAGTGGTGTTGTTTGAAAAAGCAACTATCAACACCCGTCATACCTGCGAAAGCAGGTATCCAGAATTTGGAATCAATGGCATTGATTTGTTGGAGTTTTTGCATTTTTTTGTCTTTACATGAAAATATATTCTTAATTATTTCAGTGACATAGCCATATGGATTCCCGCTTTCGCGGGAATGACGAAAAGACTGAATTGTATGCACTATGAGTCATTGTACAGCAGTGATTTTTGAATAATATCAAGAAATTTTACTTTGTCAACAGTCTTCAGCCGGGCAATCTGCCCGGCTTTTTTTATTTCTAAGGTGCAACGCACTTGCGTTTGATGGAATTACAAACCTGCCCGGCATTGCGTTCGCTGCTCCATGAACATGTATCCACATTACAATGCGGGGTTTTCTGAATACAATCATTGCCATCCTGTAAACAGTATTCCGTGCCACATTCTCTGTCCTGTTCGTTACAAACCAGAGTATACGGAGGCTGGGAGCAATCTTCCGGGCAGTTGCAGGGGTTTTCCTTAAAATGGGGCTGACAAACTCCGTCTCCGCATGGCGCACAGGTCTGAGACCAGCAGTTTGCCATACATATCACACCGGGGTTTTCATCTCCCCAATTTTCCATCAGGTCATTGGAATCTACTGTAACAAGCCCTGCGCAGCATATACCAAAAATTGGATAATAGGTTTCACCGACACCCAGACATTCATCGGGCAAGCAACAAATATCTTCAATGCCCTCACATCCAAAAGCTTCCGATGCCCCGTGTCCCTCGCAATATTCCAGATCCGAGGTGCATTGACCTCCCTTTTTACCACATTCGGTAGGCTCTGAACAAAGTGAAGATGGATTCTCGATGCAATCCCATTCGCTGTTTTTACAATCGCACCAGACAACCTGCTGACCGCTTTGGCAGGAGAATGCTTTTACAGAACCGGTCTTGCAGGTTTTGCAATCTTTTGGACAGGTTCCCAGCACCTCTTCTGCCTCATCGCAGATATCATCACCACATTTGCCACCACAAATACAAGTCTCAGTCGCAACCTGACACTTAGGTGCTTTGCCGGTGGCAGATGTGCAATCCAGCCCTCTGCAATCGGAATCCGTGGCGCAACCCACACAATATCCACCAGAACAAACTTCATCTTCGCAGTCATCGTTATTGGAACAAATACATCGACACCTGCCTTTGGCAAAATCGCAGGTTACTGATTCGCATCCCATACTTGCAGCATCACAGTCATCCCATTTCTCACAAGGAATAAACACAGAGTCGTCATCTTCTTCGAGTTCTATTTCAATCTCGGTATCTGCATCACCGTCGGCAATATCACTATCAGTTGCATCACCGTCTGTTATATCGCCATCCACGCTGTCACCGTCTGTGCTATCGCCATCGGCAAGATCCATCTCGGTATCTGCATCACCATCTGAAAGATCAGTCTCAGCAGTCTCAGAATCAACCAGATCCGAGTCAATTAGGTCCCCGTCAACAATATCATCACGATCAGACTCTACAAGATCCCCGTCGGGTTCTCCATTTTCAGAATCGCACCCAATAAAAGAAAAGATCAATCCGGCAATAATTAAGCACAACAATATATTTAGACGCATAACAAACCTCTTTTAGGCAAAAATCCACATTGACACAACTACAATAAACGTCTGCAAATCTAGCACAATAAAAGAGCCATTGCAAAAAAGCAGAATCCTCTCTGGATTAATATTCAGAAGGTTTTTCTCGATTTTCTCAGACAACTGGCAGCAAATTATCTACCAGTTAATCCATACTTTTTTGTATTCTTCCGGTAGCAGTTTTCGTAATTCCAGCAACGTTTGCTCTACATACTTACCCTTTATTTTTCCTTTTTTGGCCCGAAACAAGGCTCTTTCAAAGGAATCAATGGCTTTGTCGTTATACTTATCGGCTTTTTTTACAAGTACATTCTTATAATGCTGGCTATGTTTTTCCTCTAAAAAATAAGGGATCTCGGATTTCATCAAACTCCGCGCATATTCCTTATACACACAACCAATCTGATACAAGGCTGCAACTGCCCAGTCTGGTTGATCCTGATTCACAATAGTGCTGTACGTTTTTTTTTATTTTTCCGCTGCATCATGTTTGTTTTTCATCTTTTTTATCAACAAATTATTCCAGTCTGTTTTGTTCAAATGATCCTTGCCCACAATCAGCTCGATGGATTTATATTGTTTAAAATCATTTTCAGATTTACTGAACATTTCGTAGGCTTTTGAACTATAACTCGACATCAACTGTTCATCCTGAATCAAAAGCATCAGTTTGTGCGTACCATCAACAACCTGACTGATCTCGTCTTTCACCCCCTGATATGCTCGATTAAACTCGTTTTCATAAGCCCGTTTTTGATCAGCAGAAACATAACCCTCAGGATAGGATAAAATCTTTTTCAGCTTAATCATGTCCTGATTGTATTGATCGTGAGCTTTCTTGATGGACACAGCATTTTTAATATGAAAACTTCTCCAGTCCTTCCATTCCTGGATACGCTGAATAGCCTTCTCTCTGGCGAATGATCTTTCGGAATAAGCAACAACTTTGCGCCATGCTTCAATCTTGCTTTCTATTGTACTACTGCTGTCTTCGTCAACTTTCCCGGCAGCCACAATTAAATCCATATAATTTGTGTCAAAGTCGTTAAGCGCATCCTTAGGCAACTCAAGCCTGCTCATCACCCCAGGCTCATGTTTTTCAATCTGTAAATTATCTGGCGAATTCAAGCCCTGACCAAATCCGGCCCGTTCATAGACCTGCGCTGGTTGCGGATTTTTGATGTTGATCAAATTTACCAGTACTTCATTCACAGCCAAAGTGGCAGCCTCCTTTAATGAAACATGATCTTCATTAAAGCCCTTCCCATGATAAGGCTTCTGGCTGGAGGCCAGCACACAACCATCTTTCTCAATTTCAAGAGTCAGTGTACGATTACCACGCTCGTCCCCCTGAAGCTGAATACGCAAATTGCTGTTGGCAGGAAAATTTATCAAACATTTATCCGGCCTGACATATGAAGGTAAGTTACGATACTTTATAATGTCGTATTTGGAATGCTGTCGAATTTCTGCCACAATATACTTTTTCAGCCATGCCGGATTGCTGCTGGTCGCGTACTTGTCACCAATTACATCCACCTCATCGACCACAAGGCGCAACTGAGATTTTTTAAAGAATCGCTCAATGCTTTCTTCAACCGACTCTGCATGGGCGCGCTCTGCCAGCAAATCTCCCTGCCATGAATACAAAAATGCCTGTGGCAAATCGGCGACATTCCATTTATCCTGAATGGCCCCATCAACATCGCAAATATTTCTATCTGGTGACCAACCGGGATTACTGCACTGTCCACTGTCTCCAACTGAAACCACAATAAAACGTAAACCTTTGGGGCCATACTTGTCATGCAATTTTTTCCACTTTGGAACAGCCTTCATACAAGGTTCGCACCATGTTGCGTAAAACTCAACCACCACCAATTTCACTCCTGGACGGGAAAGTTCAGCCTGAATATCCAAAGTTTCAGCAGCTTCTAAACCTGAAACACCGAAAGAAATCAGAAAAATTACAATCAGTAATATTCTTTGTCCCATTTTTTCTCCAGCAGGAAATGATTGCAAGCAATTATGTACATGATGGTAAAAGTACCATAGGCATATAATTAATCAAGATATATGTGGCTCGGTTTTTGGTCTTGCATGTAACAACTATTCAGGATAATTTTTTATTCCTTCTGGTTAACCAATTCTCCTTTTTAGCCTTTACATGACTCCATTTTAAAACTTTCAATAATCCAGATTTTGCCTTTTCTACCAATGAAAGCGTTCTCAGAACATGATACAGAGTCTGAAACAGCTCTATTTCAGCCAGGCTCTCCCAATGATTCACAATATTGTTGGAAACAGAAGGTTTCTCTAAAAAGTCAATAAAACCAATTACTAGCACTATTTATCTACAAAAATAGCTTTGATAGTATTGCTTTACCAGCGTGAATAATATAGTATTAAAGCTCGTGTAGTTAAGACATCTAGGGGAAATAATGCTGTAAGCGTAGTGGACTTTATATTCTTTTTTGTACTATGGGGCTGTCTTTTATGTAAAACGTAGTAATCTCGAAATATTAGAAGGCATTAAAGATGAAAAAACTGATGCTGGTTTTGATGAGAAGCATATCTGTTGCCATTACACTCCTCGCCTTAAGTATTTTTATCGTTCCCGGCTATGCCTTGGAAACTGTCCAACAGCATAAAGCTGACAAAACTGTATCACCTGCCAATAAAGAAAAAGATTCTGCCCGAAAGAAAACAAGTAATTTCAAAGTAGGGGTACTCTACTGGTCAATGAACATCCCTGGTCAGGTTGCAATGCGAAAAGGTTTGGAGAAACAAA
>Ga0209692_10001376_pt1 | contig 33893 bp, 22 predicted proteins | sample tdDd472_FD_187129 | JGI IMG/M metagenome (GOLD analysis project Ga0209692, IMG submission 187129) | Marine sediment microbial communities from the Atlantic coast under amendment with organic carbon and nitrate - tdDd47.2 (SPAdes)... | ecosystem: Environmental > Aquatic > Marine > Coastal >...
AAAACGGGAGTTCATCTTCTATACTTATAATTTCAAGCAATGCTTTCAATTTGCTGATTTCCAACTCCTTTGCATTCATTATGTTTTCAATTTCTTTTTCATATTTTTCATATCAAACCTTTTAAATCATTTCAATTTACAAAATAATGTACACTAGGGTCTGAAGTGTTCACAGTGTTCCATAAAAAACGAAACGCTTGAATATCAAGCGTTTCGTTTGTCAATCTGTTGGTGTGGTGAGATTGCCTTCGGCGGACTCTTTGGGGGGATACAAACAAAAAGACCTGGGCCTACGCCCCAATGGCCCTTTTATTTTTCAGTCTTTATTATAGCAAACTCTCAACAGCCTGAAAAATAAAAGACCCATCACTTCGTGACAGGTCTTTTTTGTTTGTCGGAGTGGTGAGACTCGAACTCACGACCTCTAGTCCCCCAGACTAGCACGCTAACCAGACTGCGCCACACCCCGAACTTCGAAAATCCAAATTTCAAACTACAAGATAATTGTTTTTCCTCAAATCACCTATAAAGCTATTCCTAAATGATATATTCAGTTGCTGCATCCTAATAGTTTGAAAATTATACCGATATCTATTATTTTTGAAGCTATTAGGGAATTATAAACATATATAGTCTTGATGTGTTTACTAAATAAGGATAATTAGAACCTTCCAAACAAACACAAAAAAAATTATGAATAAGTTTACCTTTTTATCATTGAGTCTGTCGATTATTGCCAGTACATTATTCGGACAACGTCCTGAGAAATTCAACGCAATGGAATGGCGATTTATTGGCCCCATCGTCGGCAACAGGGGTTCTGTCGTTCTTGGCCATCCGGGAGAACCAAACACATTTTACCATGGAGCAAGTAATGGTCTCTGGAAAACAGAAAATGCAGGAACCTACTGGGAAGCTGTTGGTGATGAGTATTTCAAATCAGGAAATATTGGGGCTATGGAGTTCTCACTCTCCAACCCTGACATTGCCTATGTAGGAATGGGAGAACCTCAAATGCGTAACAACGTTAGTTGGGGAGATGGAGTTTACAAAACCACAGATAATGGAAAAACATGGACTCACCTGGGCCTTGAGGAAACACATCACATATCACAGGTACGCGTCCATCCCTCCAATCCTGACATTGTTTTTGTAGGTGCCTTCGGTCATGCTTTTGGAGCTAATCCAGAGCGTGGCGTTTATCGCACTGAAGATGGAGGAGAAACCTGGGAAAAAGTACTTTATAAGAGTGATAAAGCTGGAGTGATCGACCTCGTAATGAATCCATCCAACCCGGATGAGTTATTTGCAGTTATGTGGGAATTTGAACGCAAAGCATGGGGTCCCAAAACAGGCGGACCTGAGTCTGGGATATGGAAATCGACAAACGGCGGTGATACCTGGACAGATATCACTTACAATAATGGTTTGCCTGAAGGAGGTCGCGGAAGATCTGGTATAACCATGTCAAAGGCTGACGCAAAAAAGATTTACGCATTAATTGATTCTGAAACGAAACCAGGTTTATATGTTTCAAACGATTTAGGAGAAAACTGGGAATTTGTTTCGAATAATTTCCAGATTATCGGACGCCCATTTTATTATAGCCATATATATGCCAGCCCACATGATGCCAATGAGTTGTGGTGCCCTAACAACCGTATGTTCATGACCAAAGATGGTGGGAAAAACTGGATTTTAGATCCTGGCATTAAAGATGACTTTCATGATATCTGGATATGTCCTGAAGATGCTATGAGAATGATCGGATCCAACGACGGTGGCTGCCAGGTTAGCATCACCGGTGGCAAAACATGGTCAAGTCAGTACACCCAGAAAAATTCTCAGTTTTACCGGGTAAATGTCGACAATGACTTTCCTTACAATGTGTATGGTTCCGGACAGGATATCCTGGCATATAAGATCCCAAGTGCATCACGATGGGGTGGTATCTCAGGATATGAAACAACCATAGTTGGGAATGGTGAGATCAGTAGTGTTATCCCAAAACCCGATGATCTTAATATCGTTTACAATATTTCGGCTGGTGCCCCTATGGGCAGTGGAGCTCCGTTTACCGTTAATAACCTGGCTACAGGCCAGAATGAAGTGCGCTCCGTATGGCCGGTTCCATTGTTCGGTTTAAATGGTTATGATCTCAAATATCGCTTTAACTGGAACATTCCTTATTTCATTTCGCCCCATGATGACGGCACGATCTATTTAGGTGGAAATGTATTGTTTAAAACAACAGATGAAGGGCTGAACTGGGAAGTGATCAGCCCAGATCTGACGAATAATATAAAAGACCGGCAAAGAATTACTGGAACACCTTGGCTCTCAGAATATTTCGGGCAGGAGATATACAGTACCATCAAAAGAGTGGATGAGTCATCCTTGCAAAAAGGATTGATCTGGACAGGTTCAGACGATGGCAAAATTTACATTACTAAAGATGGAGGTAGTAATTGGGAAGATATCTCAATCACTGACGGTGTGCCAGAATATTCACAGGTATATGAGATTGAACCTTCACCTCATGATGCAGCTACAGCTTATGTTGTTTTCTCCAACTACAATACCTATGATGACTATAATCCCTACATTTTTAAAACTGTGGACTATGGACAAACGTGGACCAAGCTTTCTGCTAACTTTCCTCAAACGGAAATTACCAGGACTATCAGAGAAGATAAGATTCGCAAAGGATTACTTTTTGTCGGGACCGAAACAGGTGTCTTCTATTCACTCAATGACGGAGAGAACTGGGAAAAGCTGAAAGCTAACTTACCTGCTGTGCCTGTGGTTGACATGAAGATCAAAGATGTAGACCTCGTGATCGCAACAAATGGCCGTGGTTTTTGGATCATGGATGACATTACCCCCCTGCGCGAGAAAAGTGCTGAAGTAGATTCTAAAGCAGTTCACCTCTACCCTATCCCTGATCATACCCGTTTTGGATACAACTGGTGGTTAGACTATCTGCCAGGCGGAGATCCTGGGATGAAGAAAAACTATTTCGTTCAAAATATGCGTCCCGGTCTAACCTATTATGAGTTGAGCTTTAAACAAGTTAATGGCGAACGCAAACGAAAATTTATCGATGCCGGTGATCCGAAACCACTGGGGCCGGTATTGTATTTTAAACTTGCCAATGAACCTAAGGAGATTTCCATACAGATACTTGATAAAGAAGGAAATGTTATCCGTAACTATACCAGGCAAGAAATGGCCTTAAATTATGGAACTGGTGATGATCTTAACACAGGTTTGAATAAGTTTGTTTGGGATATGCGTATCAATCGAGTTACATCAGTACCTAAGCGGCCGCCAACAGCAATAGCTCCAATTGTTCCTCCCGGAATTTATACAGCAAAATTGACTGTTGATGGAGTTGTTGAAACCCGGGATTTTGAAGTTAAGATGAGTCCGAAAGAATCATATACACAGGAACAAGCTGATGCTAAATTTACCTTTTGGATGGAGATGTACCACCTGGCCGAAAGTTCTACACAAAATGTAATTGCTGCTCTGGCGACAATAGACAAGTTGAATGAACAAATTGAAGCTATGAAAACTGCAGGTGCTACAGATAGCAAAATTAAGAAAGCACAAGTGCAGGCCGATGTAATTGCTAAAATAGTTGGTGACTACGAAGGAAGCTATGTTTCAACTGGCAGGACACTGGCTGAGGTAATTAATCTTCCGGCCACCATTCTGTTTAAGATGTCATTCATGAGTGGTATCCTGGATCATTCTGAAGGACCCGTTTCCAATAGTATGAAAATTGAGTTCCAGGGATTGCTTGAAGAGGCAAAAGCAGTGGATGATAAATACCTGGCATCCATCGGTCCAGAATTAAATAAATTTGAAAAACTCATGAAGTAGTTAGTATTCCCGATATTGAGCCTATATATGAAAATAATTTATATAATCCTGATCACTGGAATATTAGGTATTTCTCTTGCAGCAGCTCAAGAGTCAGATTCAATATTTTTACGAAAGGCTGGTTTTGGTGGCCCTGACCAGGTTGACAACCAGATTAAGAATGATAATAAACCGAAACAGTCCTTTTTTGAGCTGGAATTCATGCAGCCATATTTCGATTATAAGGACCGGTTAAAAGAAAAATCTGGCTTTGGCTATGGACTTGATTATAGTGCCGTATACTTTTCGGCCAATAAGAGCCTGGATGAGAAGAATGCCGGGAGCGGGATGGTTCGGTTTTATGCATCATGGGACCTGGTGAACCGTGGAAAGAAAAACAGTGGTGCCCTGATCTTCAAATTGGAGCACAGGCATAAGTATACAACATTGTCACCACAGGAATTAGGATTTAACCTTGGATATGTTGGATTGATAGAACCCCCGTTTAACAATGACCAATTTCGTTTAACCAATTTCTATTGGCGACAAAGGCTGTGGGGCGACCACTTGTCATTTATGATAGGGCTGCTCGATGCAACTGATTACGTTGATGTATATGGCATGGCAAGCCCCTGGCTTCATTTTGCCAATTTTGCTTTTAGCACAGGATCTCAAACTATATATATTCCTAATGATGCTGCTCTTGGTATTGGCGTGGGCCTGTATATTACTGATCACTTGTACACTATTTTGAGCCTCAGTGATGCCGGATCTGACCCAACCAGGCCATGGGAAAGCTTCGAGACTTTCTTCACTAACAATGACTATTTTAAAAGTGTTGAGGTGGGCTGGGTAAAGTCAAAAGATCGTCATTTCTTCGATAATATTCACGCGACCTACTGGCATTCTGACGGAAGCGAGGTGACCTCCTCCCTTACCGGATGGGGAATTGCCTTTTCAGGCACCTGGTTCTTCAATGATAGGTTCATGCCTTTTCTGAGAGGTGGATTTGCTGAAGATGGAGGGACACTGCTTCAGAAATCTGTCACCTCCGGATTAGGATGGTACCAGGAAAAAGGAGGAAGTCTTCTGGGATTTGCAGCAGGATGGGGCGAAATCAATGAATCGACCTGGGCCGAAGGACTTGATGACCAATATACTTTTGAACTCTTCTACCGCATGCAGCTATCCAGCCGACTGGCTATCACACCCGACATTCAATATGTAATCAACCCGGGCTTGTATCCGGAGGCTTCCTCAATATTTATTTGGGGAATAAGAGGTCGTCTGGCACTTTAAATCATGGAATCTCAATCTAATATGTCAATCCTGACAAAATTAGCCCAGAAAAAATCGGAAAAAGTTTTAAGAAAGCGATAATTGTTTTACGTCCGCTAACCAACGGAGCCTGTCCTGAGCCCGTCGAAGGGCCACAGCCCGGTAAAATTGTCAATTCAGTATTCTATGTTTTCAATTTGAAATTGTATGTTCAATATTGAATATTACATTGACAATACAGAATACCGAAAACAGAATTCCAAATTCTTTGGGAGTGCAAAGATAATTCTTTTTAATCAATTTAATTAACAACAACTTTTAATTCTAAATGCATCATTACAACTTTTAAAAGGCTCATTTATCCTCCTCAGACATATCTTCATTTATTAGAGAATATTTATCTAGTAAATCAAGGTAAATGTTTAAATAATATCCCTTCAATGTCTGTTCAGTCCCCTTGATTTTTTCTTCTGCCTGATTAATAGCGTCATTATATGCTTCTACCAACTGTTTGCGATTTCTGAGTTCGTACAGATAGGCACTTTTAGATGAAGTGCTGTCTGTGAGGATATAATATTTTCTCAACTCCTCCATGACTATCTGTTGATCAGGAGTTCCTGCATAAGATTTCCTGTTGATAAGAACAACATAATCGACGGGTCTTTCAGGATTGCTGTCGTCGCCTATCAAGGACCAGTACAGCTTTGATGTATAAACATTTTTTGTCCCAAGATACAGTCGCGGGCATGATGTCTTATTTACCACTATTGGGAATTGCCCCCGGGTTTGTGGGGTGTATGTGAAGATAAGGGTCTTATCAATTCCAGGCATACACGTAAGATGCCCTTCCGTCCATATTTTGGAATAATTTATGGCTGCATAAACAGCGTTTTCTTCCATACTCTTGCTAATCGTCTGTATCTCTACAGCTTTTTTTCCCATTTTCGGAAGATAATCCATACGTATATTCCACTTCATGTAGCTGATAGGGATAATGGCAATCAGGACAACAATAGAAATCCAGGCAGGATACTTTTGTGTTGAAAGCCAGGTAAGTATCGCGAAAAAGAGAAACAATAGTAAGCGGGAAGAAATATTGCCAGTGATTAGCTTATTGGGATAAAAGAAATACAAAAGTGCAATAATGATCATGGTAATAAAACAGAAATCTGCAGTCTGCATTCTCCTGTCAGCAGCATTTTTTACTTTGCCGAAAATTGATCTAATCCTGCTTGTAACTGTAAAAATAACCAGAAATACAAGCAGCAACAGGATGGCTTTATTAGTAAGGTAATGAGGCTCCTTTACGAACCATGATAAAATACTAATATCACGGATTTTTTGGGCCAGGAACAATTTGGAAACATACTGGACCTTTACATAGTCAGTGATCTCCTGTATCGAAATAACATAATTTATCCAAAGGATAATTGCTGGCAATGAAAACAGTATAATGATAAGGAGCTGTATCCCAAATACTTTTAATGTTTTTTTGATGTTCCCGGTTTGAATCCATAAATTGACTATTTTAAATAAGAGAAACAATGCAATCTGCAAACCGGTAAAAGCAAACACAAATGCATGAGTTAAAAACCCAAGGATAAGTAGCAGGGCCATTATTAGCATACTCTTCCAGTTAAAGTTATTGAACTTCCGGATGTAGTAGCCAAGGGATAAAAACATCAGAATGAAACCCAAACAGAAATTCAGGTACCCATTGCCAATGAAGTAATTCGCTGAAAACGGGATAATAAGTAACGTGATCAGAGTGGGGGCATGACTGAAGGATCTCACCAAGTAACGAAACGAATATGCTATCCCCAGATAATAAACAGCTAGCAAGAGTTTCATAGCTAGTTTCGCCGACATAATTAGTTTGAAAAGAGCCAGGATGAATGTACCTGTCCAGTAGCCTACAATTAGGTCATTTATTTTAATATACCGGGCAACCTCTTCATTACCTTTTATCAGCTCGGAGATTGATTTTGCAACAAGCATATGTTGTGGACCGTCAACTGAATAGTAAAAATCGAGCATGAAGATTGCCAGAAGATTCAGGACTGCTATAATAAAGAAAATGAAAGGCTCTTTTCTTAGGATCAGTTCTGAGATCTTATTCATGGGAATGCTGGGATTTCATCAAAGCGTAATGGACAAATATAAATCATTTCATCAAACCATAAATATCGTTTTCCCTAAAATAAATCTTTTTTTCGTATTCTGCCCGAAAGAGATTATAGCATATCCATTGAAGAATACATCCTGGGCAACAAGAATGTCGCCATCCTTTTTAACCGCCTGTCCTTTGTCCTGATTGAGGTGGATGGTTTTCTCTTATTTGTTAGCCGGGATAAATACGGAAAGTTTCATGTTCTCCTTTGAATGGCGCCAAATTTAGGAAAATTTGACAGATTAACCTCTTATGTGTGATGAACACATTCTCAGGCATAGCTACTAAAAGTGGTATTTTCTTAAGGCTCTATAAAAAAGCAGGATTAATTATCCACTTTATTTCAACAAGTATAGGACAGCAATGTCAATCCAGGAATGGTTAAGAACATTCAATTCCAATCATTCTGCGGCTATTTTTATTATCCCTATATAGAAAAGATTGACCTCTAGAAAAAATCAAAAAAAGTTTTAAGAAAGCGACAAATGTTTTAAGAAAAGAAAGATAGAGGGTTGATCTTCTGATTTGTAGAAAAGTGATGATTGACTGCGCCACACCCCGAACGTTGTAAACTCCAAAATTCAAACTTTGTCCTCCGAAACCTCGGTGTAGGAGGGTCCAAAATCCAAATAAATTCCAATATCCAAATTTTAAAGAACTTCTAATTTCATAGTTCTGAGTTCGGAATTCTTCAATAACTCAACACCCAACACTCAAAACTCAAAACTTTAAAAGGGACTGCAAAGATAATATTTTCCCATGAAAACTAGTATATGATAACATTTAAACTCTTATTTTAAGAGTGTAGCCTAAAACAATAAGCATAGAGTGCAGATTTCTATGGAAGATTATTAACTAGCAACCTGCTTTCATCTTAGATAGTTGTTATTTTTAACAATTAGCCACTCTATCCTCCTTATTACAAATTCCTTGATATTTCTCAATTACTTGAATACAAATTGCTGAAATTCCTCGAGTGTATTCATAAATTATTATGTTTTTATATGATTATACTCTTGTAATTTTGTGTATATAAATTTAAAGGGAATAACACTGCCTAAGGACTGAGGACAAAACTTCATACGCAATTGTAATGCTAGTTCTTTTTATATTTAACTCATAATATATTGATTATGGCTTGTCATAAGACAAGCTATTTTTTGGCACGGATCACCACACATCCATATTTTTCTTATATTTGAAAGAGGCTGAACAACAGGAATAAACTACTCTGAATAAAAAAACCTGCATTTAAACCTCCCCTATGAAAAGATCTTTTGAGTTATTCTTCTTTCTGTTCTTTCTACTAAGTACTTCGATATCATATTCCCAGCCCTATTTAGGTGTATTTGGAGGAATAAACAGTAGCAAACTGTCGGGAAATGCACCTCCGAAAGCATCTTATAAAGGCCATATTGGCCTCGATGCAGGGGCTCACCTGGATTTAAAAATAGGGAAATCTGTGTGGATTAGCATTCAACCATCCTACTCACAACAAGGGACTAGGATATCATACAGTGTGCGGAATAAATATGAACCGGTTGACAGCATTCAAATAAAATTGAAATATGCTTCAATACCTGTTTTATTGAAGGTATCTTTTATCAATCAGCGATTTTATGCTATTGGAGGCATAGAAACGTCCTACTTATTCGATAATTCTGTTACCAGCCATAACGAAATACAGGATATTGATCTTAAGATCTCGGAGTGGAATGTAGCAATTCAATTCGGGATAGGGATGCGTATTCCACTGGGGTTTCCCAGGCTCTATATAGAACTGCGTTATGCACAGGGAATACTTAATCTCACTGATGAACCAATTAGCACCAGCTATGTCCCTCGTGTAAAAACCACTGGATTCAAACTATTGACCGGCATTGAAATTCCATTAAAAAGAAAGATAGACTAAGATCCTATGAAAAAATTCATGTTTATTTTCGTCTTTATGCTACTTGTTGGTGAGATTGCAGCACAATCCGACAGTACATCTCGCCTGAGGAAGATCCCCACAATGAATGGGCATTCTTTCCCCTCAATGATGCATTTTAAAAGTTCTTTTATTAATACAAGTATATATGCTACCCTGGGAATGGGTACTACCTCACTTCTGCAATATGAGGGGGTAACAGTTGGGGATTATACAATACTGCAATTTCAGGGAAAAATCCTATTTGTTAATGCAGAAGTGCAATATCAGCAGAAGATCAACTCATGGCTTGCCTTATATCTCAATTTTGCCCTTGCCGGCAGGCTGGGGACTGAAATGTCCACAATTCTTGTGGAAGGTGTTAATACAATATCTGGAGGAGATATAGGTTGGTTGATAAAAATTAAAAAAAGCAAAAAACTTAACCTTTCTGGCAGCATTTATCTTCGTACCTATAAAGGAAATTTTATCAGTGTTTCCCAATATTTTGAAGACATTATCAATAATGCTCCCGATCCGGGTGTAATTAATAATGTGCCGGCAATGAGTGCAGGTGTAGGATTACAGACAGCATATGCCTTCAATAATATGTTCGGGATGCAGGCACATGCTCAGTTTCTTTATGGAGAGGCATTCTCATATGAGCATAATAAAGCATTCTATACCTTTGGTCTTGTTGGTGATGTTGATTTTAACCCCAGGCATAATGCTCCCGTTGGATTGGCACTTGGCTATACCATAACCTCTGCACCGCAAATAGTTATGAGTACAGGAGAGTATGCCAATATATTTATGGGTAAAATAAGCTATACGGATTCTGACGACTTTGAACTTGGCCTCCAATATTCATTTTATAAGGTGGAAATTGAAGGATCCGGAAAGGACCCTTCTGTAAATAATATCGTTTTGTTTTTAAGGTTTTATTTCTAAGGGAATTTATAAAACTGGAGACGCTTGCCTGATTTGTCAGCAAATTATGTTGCTAATAACTATGCCATGAAGCCCCTGCCCTATTCACATGCCTTGACTTTACATCTGTAATTTAATACCTTTAATAAGAATTATCAGGATCACATTAAGCCACTGGAAATTAGCCAGAAAATGAGCAAACAAAATTGTATTGCCAGGATCAGAACAATTGGGTTATGTTTTTTACTGATCACCATTGTTTCCGGGTGTGTAAATCCTGGCGGGAAGGCTGACAATGAACTCTCATCTGCAGACTTGGATACCCTTATTTATTCTGACCCACATAACTATTTAAAGGTATTGGACAATTCCAAAGCTTCTAGAAAGGTGGAAATCAGATCCTATAAGGATATGTTTGAACTTTTTGAAGAGCTCAATTATACACCTGATGCATGGCAGGCCGGGATTCGAGAAATTCCACGTGTTTACCTGCCTATAATCGGTGAAAGATGGGGACCAACTACCTCAAAAGAACTTACAATCGAAAATAAGAAACGTTTATTTTTTCGTGGAATTGCGCCGCTGATCTTACGTGGCAATGAATTGATCATGATCGACAGGGATAGGTTGAAGGAAAAGATTTCTTTATTTAATAAAAATACTCCCCTTACAGTTAAGGATAACAAATGGATATTGGCACTTTCTGCTTTATATAAAGTTAAGTACAGCGAAGGTCAACTAACACTTTCTGTACTGGATGAATTATGGAAAAAGGTAGACATTGTTCCCGCATCCCTGGCATTAGCACAAGCTGCAGAGGAAAGCGGATGGGGTACTTCCCGCTTTGCCGCCCAGGGAAATGCCGTTTATGGTCAATGGACATGGGGAGAAAATGCGATTAAACCGGAACAACAACGAAAAGAGTTGGGAAATTATGGCATTGCTTCTTTTGAAACTTTGCAGCAATCCATTTGTGCTTATATGTTAAATCTGAATACCCATAATGCGTACGCAAGCCTGCGTGATAAAAGAGCAGAACTTCGAAAAAAGAATGAAAACATCACAGGATATATCCTGGCAGGACAATTAACCAAATATTCGGAACGCGGTGAGGAATATGTTAAAGGGCTGCGGTCCCTGATGGAATACAACCGCCTGGCTCCTGCTGATGATGCCTATTTATCTAAAGATCCGCCGATTTACCTGGTTCCTGTTGCAAAATAGATCCATGAATTAACACAAAATACATAAAATAATGAGATCAAACCAGAATAAAAAATTAAGTAAAACTGCATACAACATTGTAGGCCATTATTAATACTTAAAACAAAGAATATTCAACAAATTGAAGTAATCAAAAAATAAAAAATGAAAAAAACAATTCTAGCAGTAACACTACTAATAGCATTAGTTAGTTGCCAATCAACAAAAAATGAGCAATCAGCAACATCACTAGAAAAAGTAAGTACGGAAGATGAATTTTTTTCTTCGAAAGGAAGAATTGTCACTCCTGAAACGTATCCTACAGATGAAACATCGCGCCAGATTCTTAAGAGCCAAAGCCTGGTTGGGGTGAACAATTTTGTTCACAAGCGCCAATTAACACCTACGGATACTCAGCCCGTTGTGCGTATGAACCGAGACACTTACTATTCAAATGCTGTTGTTGATGTTTCCAAAGGAGCTAAAATTACTATGCCCGAGATTCCTGAAGGAAAATACATCTCGGTTCAACCGGTAACCGAAGATCACCGAATTCAGGCAATGATGTACGGTTCTGGGACTTTTGACTTAACAACACATACCGGCACACATCTTTATTTAATTATTCGTATTGATGCTACTTTCACCGAAGCAGAAACAAATGAAATTCAGGATAAAATGCGCATTGAGGCCAAGTCAAATGAAAAGTTTGCAACCGATCCTGTAAATAAGAATTCATTTTATGAAGTAGAAAACGCATTAAAAGCTAAAATGCCTGCTATTTTTAAACGTGACGGAGTTAATGCATTAACGGGTATGCTTACAGACCCGCGTGATGAATCTAATAAACTATTTACTGAAGAGAAGTACCAGGTAGGGGCTGCCATTGGATGGGGTGGTGCTCAGATAATTGATAATATTTATGAAATATCGGGAAACTATCCTACTGATGGATGTTATCAAATGACTTTTGAAGACCCTAAAAACACGGCTTTCTGGTCTATCACAGTTTATGACGAAAAAGGTTTTATGTTTAACGACCTCGCAAACTACAGCTCTAATACCGCACAAGAAAATGAAGATGGGACTTACACCCTTAGCTTTGGTTGCGGTGAGGATGCTCCCAACAATTTAGAAATAGCTAACCCATCCAACGTATTTAACATCGCAGTTCGTCACTACCAACCTTCAAAAAGAGTACTTGAGGAGGATTACCGCCTTGTACCACTGTTGAAAGCAGTAAATAATGAATAGATAAAAATCAGAATATATATGAAAAATACATTGTTGGTTTTTTGTTGTGCATTTTTCGTTATGTTTTCGGATTTGGCGTTTGCTCAGCAGAGTAAGGAAGAATTATCTAAAGAAGCTGCTAATCCAATAGCTGACCTGATGAGTTTTCCTTTTCAGAATAACCTGAACATGAATTATGGAGAATTCAATCGCAATACGAACGTTTTAAATATCCAGCCGGTTTTACCTTTTGCCGGAGGAAGGATAATTACCCGTACTATTATTCCAATCGTAAGAATTCCTGATTTCAGCAGTGAAGAAGGGAAACAGTCCTCAGGTTTGAGTGATATTGTTTTCACCGCTTTTTATGCCCCAAAAAGCAAAACCACATGGGGTATTGGTCCTGTGATTGAAATGCCTACGGGGGGTGAAAACCGGGGAACCCAGAAATGGAGTGCAGGACCATCCTTTGTTATTCTGGTGCAGCCCGGCGAATGGACATTCGGCGCCTTGATCAACAATGCGTGGTCCTTCGCAGGAAAAGAGGAAAGAGATGATGTGAACCACATGCTTTTAAATTTATTTATTGTTAGACAATTAGGAGAAGGCTGGTATGTGACCAGTGCCCCTATAATTACTGCTGACTGGACAGCAGAACCGGGACAAAAATGGATAGTCCCAATTGGAGTTGGGGGTGGAAAACTAATCATGTTGGGAGGTAAACTTCCCCTTAATTTACAGACACATATGTATTACAATGTCGTTCGTCCTGACTTTGGACCTGAATGGCAATGGCGGTTTCAGGCACAAATATTATTGCCTAAAAGTATTTTTTCGAAAAAGTAAACATGATTTAAACTTAAATTTATACTATTTTGAAATCAAAAAAAATAAAAATCATCCAGGCGCTAATATTTCTTTTTGTATTTGCCTTGTTTCCAGCTTGTGAACAGGTAAAACAGGAAGTAAAAAAGGAGTCAGCAGTATTTAAATACAACCAGGAAAAGATCACGAACGCCAAACCCTGGTCATCAGAAAACTTTGCAAACAAACCTGAAAACTTTCAGTTTGCTATTATTGGTGATCGTACAGGTGGAGCAAATGCCCAACATACCTTTACATTAGCCATGGATCAAATTAACCTATTACAACCTGAGTTTGTGATCAATGTTGGTGATTTGATCGAAGGATATCCTGAGGACAGGGCTGATCTGAATGGCATGTGGGACGAAGCTGATGATTTACTGGGCAAATTAGACATGCCCTTTTTCATCACCATTGGTAATCACGATGTAAGTACTCCGGAAACCAAAGAAGTATATCTTGAGAGGTACGGTGCAACCTACTACCATTTTGTGTACAAGGATGTGCTGTTTATGGTGCTCAATAGTGAAGACGATTCACGACCAACACCTCCGGATAATATCATGGAAGGTCTTAAAGTGTATAATAAACTAAAGATAGAAGATCCGGAAGCAGCTATGGAGATGCTTAAGGAGTTTATGACGGATGAAGCGGTAATAGCTGCGCTTAGCACACCTGTGGAGTTTCCAGAAAAACAAATGGAATGGATCAAGATGACGCTTGAAGAACATAAAAATGTACGCTGGACTTTCTTCTTTATGCATGAACCATGTTGGGAAAATCCTTCAGAAAGCTTTAAAGCAATACAAGCATTGGTAAAGGATAGAGAACATACAATGTTTGCAGGACATCTGCACTATTATGACTATGATAAAATCGATGGTTACGAACACATTACAATGGGTCCGGCCGGTGCCTCATTTCACCACGATGGCCAGGGTAACGTAGATCACATTATGTGGGTAACGATGACAGACAACGGCCCTCAGATGGGTAATATCGCATTGAAAGGTATTTTCGACCGAAGGGGTTTGGATACTACCTTGTTTGGTGCTTATGATCGTAAAGGATATTAGATTCAACTGGGTTTAACAAGTATAAAAACCCAAATTATATTTGATTTACAAATAAATAAAAACTTAAATGAAGAAATTTTGGATTGTTCCATTAATAATCATACTGTGTATTTCATATACATTGGTGGAGGCTCAGTCGGATTCAACGAGGCTCGATAAGCGAAGCTCAAAAGATTGTGAGCCCAAGGCCATTGGAGACCTATTTAGAAAAAAGGGGAAGCCGGAGAAAACACCTAGAAAAGCAAGCATTCTTGTGCTACCCAATATAAGCTCTAATCCAACAAATGGATTTATGCTTGGAGTTGGAGGAGGATTTGGATGGTATATGGGGCCGAAAGAGAATACAAAAGTATCATCAGCTAATTTTAGCGCTGTTGTCACTTCAAAAGATCAGCTGATCACATTTGTCAAGCCCAATATTTATACAAAAGGCAATAAGTATTACTTCCAGGGAGATATCCGGTTTTACATATATAGCCAACCCACCTATGGCCTGGGAACAAATGCCCCGGATACCCTGGCAGTTCCCTCCGATATCAGTTGGATGGGGCAGGGAACGGGAGATGAGACCCTATTTTTCCCGATGAAATTTAATTATTTTAAGTTTTTAGGGATCTCAAATAGAAAGATAGTCCAGAATATGTATGCCGGGATCGGATTACATGTTGATTATTACTATTCCATTATTGATGAAAACTACCGTCCTGCGACTGACTCAACACCAGAGTTGGAAACCCCAAACCATTATTATTCAGCACAAAATAATTTCAACGATGATAATTATATGCTCAGTGGAGTTAGTTTGAATGTTCTTTATGATTCCCGCGATAATCAGATTTGCCCATATGAAGGGATCTATGCAAATATCAACTACCGGATTAATCCAACATTTCTAGGCAGTGATCAATTCTCTACAGCCTTATGGCTTGAATTCCGCACTTACGTTGGATTATCTCAGAAATTCCCTCGCCACTTGATTGCATTTTGGGCTTTTGGAAATTTTAACCTGACAGGGAAAATGCCCTACCTTACATTGCCTTCGTTGGGCGAAGACCAGCGAGCCAGGTCAGGAAGGGGCTATACCAACGGCAGGTTCCGCGGGATGGACATCATATATACAGAGGTAGAATATCGCTTTCCTATTTCCCAATGCACCCAAATACTCGGTGGTGTATTATTTGTGAATGCAACAACAACTACTAATTCACATACCGGCGTTAGCCTTTTCCAGTATGTACGCCCGGCAGTAGGATTTGGTATTCGTATAATGGTAAATAAACACTTCAGAACCAATATAAATGTCGACTTTGCTATTGGCAAAGATGCCAGAGGTTTCTATTTATCCGGACAGGAAACATTTTAAAAACGAAAGACATACCTCATCTTAATAAACTTAATCGTCCATTATCCAAATACTTCTAACAGCAACAACCTGGACTGGAATATTAGGATCATTCATTTCTTCTCTTACGAGTAGCTTTAAGTCCTCTGCAATAGCATAAGGCAGGTCATTTTTTGAAGCAAGGTGAATAATTACACCGGGTTCTGAACGCCCCCTAGCCATATACATTACTTCTATTTCATTTTCTTGATTAATTCGTTCATTAACCGCCCTGGAAACTGCCGATGTAACCGGGTATGCAATAGCTACATTCTTACCCTCATTAATTTTATTGATCAAGCTGTTTGACATAGGAGCAAATAAAGCCAGTAAAATCATGACAAGACCAACCCTGGCCAGCATTGCAATTCTCTGGTATTTCTTTCTTGATTGTGATGATGATATTCCCAAAAACTGATAGATAAAACTGGAAGCAGCGATAATAGCAACAAGGTTAGCAAAAAATAGCAGGGCAGCACCAAAACCGTTAAGGTAGGCACCTTTTGACAGGGATATACCTATTGAACATGCAGGAGGAACAAGTGCGGTAGCAATAGCTACACCGGCAATTGCTCCAATTATATTTGGCCGTGCCATAGCATAGGCAGCTGCAGCTGCGGCAAAAAGTGCAATCATCAAATCAAGTACATTTGGTGAGCCCCTACTCAAGACTTCCTGTGATAATGTTTCTCCGGATGGTATTATATATCCAATACTAAAACTGATCACGACTGTTAGAAGAAACCCTAATAAAATAGTTTTTAGGCTCCTACGCATTAGTTTAGTGTTGGCTTGTGCTAAGGCTAATCCAAGGCCCATCATTGGGGTCATTAATGGAGCAAGTAACATGGATCCTATTACCACAGCTGGCGAATCCTGTATTAGACCAAGGGATGATACTGCAGCCGCCAAACCTAACATGACAATAAAATCAGGTCCCCACGTGGAACCTTGTCGTAGCTCATGTATCAAATCTGCATGGTCAGAAGGATTAATCCGTGGAAGCCATTCAACAATGGATTTAAGTCGAAGTGGCGGGATCCGTTTCACAATAGCAGTGCTTAACTGAGGGAAAGCTTTACTAATTATGCGGAAATACTTTTCAGAATCCATACCAGCTACGATAATGTCATGATCATCGTAGCATTCTTTTATCCCACCCAAAATCATTCGATCAACAGCTACTTTTATTTCGAAATCTTCAGCATCCAGACCAAGATCGTGGATCATGGATTTTATAGATTGTTCGCTTGACTGCCCTGCTTTTGCAGCTGACTCTTTTTCAACTGAAGCTACAGTTATCTTCCAATCGAGTTTTTTACTTAAATCACTTAATAGTTTTAATGTTGATCGGTCATGCAAATAGCCTGAAGCAAAGAACAGCACCTTTTGAATCTTCTCTGGCATAGCATCGCCAGACATGCTAATAAATGTACGGCACGGTGCTTCATTGATCATTGTAAGCGAACTTTGCTCTATCCCATCAATATCCTGTAAGGAAAATTGACTAGTAACAAGTAGACCGAAGTTCCCCTTTCTGAGATATTCAGCAACTGATCTTACAATCAATTGATTATTAAAGGTGACAAATGAAATGTTAAGATCATTTTCTCCCAAAGCTTCTTTGACAGCCTTTTGCGTGCTGTCTCCATACCACATCTCATAACATAAAAATTCAATTTCATCTTCTTCACCTGCAAAAGAAAGTGCCCACGATACAACAGCTTTTGCTTTTTCGGGATTGGGTATAAAACCTGCAATTTTCATAACAGCTCTTTTTAGATTTACCTTTAAAGATCGGAAAAATGTCAGGATTTAAAACTAAAAAGACTTAAAATCTTACAAAGTTTATTGCTTGACCTGTGGTTTTATGCCAAGTCTGCATAGAGCTTGAATCCAATAAATTGGAGCAACTGTTTTCCATTCAAGAGTTAATTACCTGTCTCATTTTGGTGGTTTCTCTTGACGGTTTGGATCTTGGAATAAAAAAATGCTTTTTACCTGACAAAATAGACCAAGAAGAAATCCGAAAAAGTTTTAAGAAAAGACCGCTAACCACCGGAGTTTATCCCGAGTTTATTGAGGGGGCACTTTAAAAATAAGTCTTTACCGCAAACTCAAATTGATCAATAAAGATCTCCTTAAAATTGGAAATATTGTTCTGCTCATAAAAAATCAGCATTGCTTTTTTGTATTCAACAGAATCTACTGTTCTGAATGAGATGGGGCACATATTGTTGTTTATCAATATTGAGTTGCTTATGATTCGGGCTGTACGTTTATTCCCATCTACAAATGGTTGTATGTAAGAAATCAAAACAAGTACTAAAAATGCCTTCTCAAAGCCACTATTTTTTCTATTGATAAGGGAACACATTTCCTTTAGATTCTCAGTAATTTGAAACTCATTGTCAAGAGGTTTGTAATTGGTCCCGGATATACCAACCCTTCTGTTTCGAATATTCTTATCAACTCCAAGATCTTTTATCAAAATGGAATGAATTTCTTCAATTTTAGCGATTGTCAAAGGTTCGATATAATCAGAATTTTGAACTATAAAATCGATTGCTTCTTTGTGATTAATAAGCATACTTGCCTCATCCTTTTTCTTGCCAGAAGCAGTTTCTTTTTCTTTAAGCAAACGTTCAGTTTCAAGCAAGGAATAAGTATTCCCCTCTATTTGAGATGATTTCCAGCTTAAATCTATAGCCAAACGTTCAATCTCTTTTTCATACTCAACACTGGTAATATCTGCAATATTGGCTTCAAATTGTTTTTGAAGAAGATTTAACCTTTCTAACTCGCTGTCATTAAATATATCTGCACCTGGTAATAAATCACTTAATAATTGAAAATTGAATCCTTCTTTTATTACACGCTCATCGATCTCCCTTGAAAAATATTTATTTATATCCATTGGCCTGATCAACTCATATGACGGACTTATTAAATATCTTGTAGCCTTTCCTGCTCCGTTGATAATGATCAACTCTGAAGTAATGAGTTTACTCAATACCCTTTTTACAGTAGCGTAACTTATTTCCAGGGAAAGACCTTCATAAATTTGCTTTGAGGATTGTAATGGATTTTTACTGATATATTCCAATATCCGATCTTCTTTTCGTCCTATCATTTTAGTTTAAATATATTTGCAGCTCACGTTTAATTCAAATATAGCTCATTTTTTAAATTGTAAGCCTTAATCTTAAAATATTGAGCCTGAATACTGGAGGTTTCATTCTTTTAAAGCTCAAAATAATAATTGTTATGGTATAAAACTAATCATTTTTGAGCTTAAAGCAAAGTAGCGATGAGCTTAAATTTAAATATGCAAATCAATAATTGTGCATTTTCACATTAATTTGGGCAGGTTAATCCTGACAAAATTGGCCTAGAAAAAATCAGAAAAAGTTTTAAGAAAGATAACTAACGGAGCCTGTCCTGAGCTTGTCGAAGGGCCCAACACCCAAAACTTTATTATCCTCACTGATGAGTATAAACTTTAATCTCTGTATTTCAGCAAGCATTAAATAGTACATTTGATTTCATAAATTTGAATTGAATTATTCAATCAACAAAAACATGCAATCCTATGAAAGGGATTATTTTCTTTCTCATCATCTCCTGCCTGTCAGGTCAGCTACTTTCACAGGAAAAGGATAGCGTTCATGAGAAGAAAAACTTACTGCAACGGATGGATTCCATTACCAACTGGAAAGTATCAAAGGGTCGCTCCACTTTCATGCCTTTCATCGCTCCATCATATACACCCGAAACATCTTTAATGCTTACTTTGGGCGGACTCTTTACTTTTATGACCAAACCCGGGAATAAGATTCTATCCAGATCATCCATACCCTTTTCAATAGGTTACAGTGTCAATGGCTCGTTGAACGCGAGTATCAGGGCCAATATTTATATGATGAGCGATAAATTGCGTCTCACTGCGGAATACTGGAACAAAAATATGCCTGACAACTATTGGGGTGTAGGATATATAAATGGTCGTGACATTCCTCAATCTGATTCAACCACGGCATATCATCGGAAATGGCAACAGTTTAAGTTTAAGATTGCATACGAGGTGCTGAAAAACTTTTTTATTGGCATCAACCATGATCGAAATAAAACAAAGTCAAGTGATGTAAACGCGGTAATGGAAGCTGACTCTAATTATATGTTATACGGAGACGACATTCATAATTCAGGATTTGGCCTTGTATTTCGTTATGATAGCCGCGACTTTCCGGAAAACGCCTACAAGGGTATCTTAATTGAGCTTGCGAGCACTACATATGGCATACTTAAGAGCACTACCAGTAAATACAAGGCCTATGAATTGGACTACAGGCAGTATCAAACGATTGTACGAAAAGGAAGTACGCTGGCATGGCAGCTTAAAACCAGGTTAACTCGTGGTGATGTTCCCTGGACAGAGATGTCAATGGTTGGGACACCCTTCGACCTGCGAGGCTATACCTGGGGGCAGTACAGGGATTTTTCCTCCATCTTTTTATTAGCTGAATACAGGTATATGTTCGGGCGTAAAAAGCCCAATGGAAGGGGTGAGATGTTTGGACCATTTGGATTTGTGGTATGGACAGGCACAGGATCAGTGACCCCTGAGTGGGGCGACTTCACCTATTGGCTGCCCAATGCGGGTGTGGGGATACGTTTCGAAATTCAGAAAAGAATGAACCTGCGCATCGACTATGGTGTTGGCGCAGGCTCAACTGCATTTTACTTCAGCTTTAATGAGGCCTTTTAAATAAGCTATTCTTTTATCAATCCTTTTCTTGTCAATTCATTTCTAACGGCTGTGATGATATCATCCAGGGTCTTTTCCAGTTCAGTTGGATTGAGTGTAGCAGTCGTCCCTGACCATATCATTTTCCCCGTCACAAGGGAATAGATACTTGTTTCAACATAAAAAGTCTGGTCCTCTGTCAAATAACCCGGTGAACCATAGCCATAGCCATAATAACCACGATAACCATAATAGCCTCCATGATAGCCACCATAATAAGTTGGTGGTTGATAGTTCAAGGATTTATTGACTTCTCTCAGACTCATTACGATCAGCCCATCTATACCTTCCTTTTGAAGTTTTGCATCCACAGCAGCCTGACTGGTGTCTCCCTGCAGGAGGATGGAATAGGATGGGACCGCAGCAGTTTTGACACTTGCTACAATTTTGTCCTCAGCAATACGGTTGCTGGTTTCGTGACTGATTCTGGCAATTACCAGGACTTTGTTAAATGGTTGTATGGTTGCCGAACCTAAATCAGGATCAGTCCATGTTCCAATCAATTGTGTTGATGGAGCACATGCAATCATGAGTACCAATAAAATCAGGGGTAACAATACTTTTATTTTCATAATTCTTTCTTTTAAAAATTAAATTTACTTAATTTCTGCTTCATTGGATGAATTTATCCATCCTACAAATAGCTTATATCCTATTGACATCACCACTGCACCGGTAAATAGTCCAATAAATCCGGACAATATAAATCCACCAACCACACCGAGAAATATCACCAGAATGGGGACAGGTGCGCCCTTCCCAAGTAAAATGGGTTTAAAAATATTGTCAGAGATCCCGGCCAGGAAGAGGTATACCGACCACAATATTGCAGGTAGCAATTCGTACTCGGAAAACAAATAAGCTATCATGGGGATCACTACCAGGGCTGCTGGTAATTGGAGAACAGCAAATAAAAATACTACCAGGGTCCAGACTCCTGCATAGGGGACACCTGCCAGCAGGAGACCAATTCCAATTAGAATGGCCTGTATCACTGCCACTCCGAGGACGCCTTTCACCACATTCCCGATGGTTTTCTTTATGATATCGGCAAATTCATCTCCTCTATCGCCAGCCAGCTTCCTGAAAAGCTTTCGTGTGGCTTCACCTGCACCACCAATGGTTAATAATATCCCGGCAATGATCAGTGACACCATCATCTGGAACACCCCTCCTACTGAGCTTAATATACCCTTAGCAATAGTGGAACCAACACCTGCAACTTGTTGTTTATATTTTATAAGGGTTTGTTCCAGGCTAACAGAAGCAGAGTGCCAGATGTCATATACCGTTCCTCCGATAACGGGCCATTCTCTGACACCCTCAGAAGGTGGGGGTATCGTCAGAGTTCCATCCTTAAAACTAGACTTCAATACTTTTATCTCTTCAACAAGGGAGTCCAGGAAATACCAGGAAGGAATAATAATAATGGCAAGGCTCATTATCACAATAATAAAAGAGGCCAGCTTTGTTTTTCCTCCCATGTGCTTTACCAAAGCGCTGTGCAAAGGGCTAAATGCCAAAGCAAAGATAAGGCCCCATAGCATGATGCTTACAAAAGGGTACAGGATCATCATGCACCAGGCGATAATTATAAAAAGAATGAGCAGACGGATCGTCTTATCATATATTGATCCATTTTCAATTTTTTTGGTCATGAAGTTTGTTTTAGGGAATAAATATTAAAGATAAACGATTTCAATAACATTGGCCTGCCGGCAGAAAATGTGCAGGTCATTATTCAGGAGTTGGAGAAAAGGCTACTTGAACAGAATTAGCCAAATCCCTATTACAAACATTTACCTTGCATTAATATTATCTTTTAACTGAATCGTCACCTATAAAAGATGACGTTGGTTCCACGTTTTTTTATACTTTTACCGTCACTAAAAACTTAACTATGAAAAATCTTATCATACTTCTAATCGCGATGGCCTTTATCGCCTCCTGTAATAATTCCAGCGACCCTAAATTGGTTAACGATGAACCCCTGCCCGACCTGGGCCAGCATCAGCAAGAAATGATGGCGCCATCCGGCGAGAAAAAGGCTGTATTGCTGGAAGCCATCGATGGTGGCACATATACCTATCTCAGGCTGGAAGCCGACGGAAAAGAATTCTGGGGGGCGGTAACTGCAAGAGCCTTAGAAACAGGAAAAACTTATTATTATACCGAATCTGTGTGGATGAAGGATTTCGAAAGCAAAGCATTAGGTAAAACTTTTGACTCCATACTTTTCATAGACTACTTCGGCGAATCACCCAAGCAGGCTAAGGCAGTTTCCCCCCATACCGATGGCGGCCAACATGTTACTGCCGGCAAAAAAGATGATATCTCAATAGAACTGACAGGAGATGAAATATCACTTGAAGAATTGTTCAGGAACAAAGAAAAATATAAGGGGAAACAAGTCACCGTGAAAGGGGCAGCAGTAAAAATCAACGTAGGGATCATGGACCGCAACTGGATACATATCCAGGATGGGACAAGCTATGAAGGCATGTTCGACCTGACCGTCACAACCACAGATCAGTTAAAGTTTGATCTGGATGATATCGTAACATTCAAAGGCACCTTAACGCTGGATAAAGACTTTGGTGCTGGCTATTTCTATGCACTTATCCTGGAAGATTCCCACATTGTTGAATAATAAACGCTTTCATCTCACTATCGTTTATTGACATCTCACACTTCTAATTCTGCATTTCACCCGAAATCACTTTCCCGTGCCTTCATGACGACGTAGTTTTACAGCATGAACTTTAAAAAATCGTGCATCATGAAAGCAAAAATCTTAACAATCACAATGATCGCCCTTATGATGGGCATGACAATAAATGGTAGTGCCGGTCCTGATGATTCCCTCAAGGTTGTAAACCCCACATCTGAATTCCAGGCCTGCATCAACCAGTATCCCGACAACATAGTCCAGTTTCACGTTGTTAAACCGGATAATGATAAAGTAAAGCTACGTGTTTATGATGAAGCCGGCTTCGTTATCTATACCTATTCAATAAGGAAACATAACACAGCCCGTATAGGATTCGACACCAAATTACTGAAGCCGGGAACATACCTTTATGTTATTGAAAGAAATAAAAAAGAAGTTCTCAGAAAGACTTTTACCAAAAAGAGTAAAAACAATTAAAAAGCTCCCCGAAGCTATCGTTCTTTGATTTCATGCCCGGAATGGTTATTTTTGGAAAATACCCCTTCACCAATTTACTGACTGAATGTTTAAAGTTGCGTTAAATAAGTTTGCTAAAAGATTACTGTTTGCTCTTTTACTTGCTTTGGTCGGAGGCATCCTTCTGGAGGTAGTTTTCAAACTGCAATACAGGAACTTCCTGTTGGGACAGTCACTGGAATGGTACCTCGGCGCCATTGGCCTTTCGATACTTTATGTTGAAACAGTAAATTTACTGAACAGATACCTCGACAGGCTTGCACCATGGGAGGAGAAGCCGGTAGCACGCCTGAACCTCCAGATTTTAGTTTACTGGATGGTAGGACTGCTGGTTTTTACCGGTCTTCGCCTGCTATATGTATTCCTTTTTTCCACACGGGGGTTTATTCTTTTAACGGATGAGATTACCACCGCTGCTTTTGTCCTTTGTATAGTCATCATCCTTAATATTGTCGACTTTGGGATTATCTTATTAAACCAGTGGAGGTTTTCACTGGCCCAGGCGGAGAAGTACAAGAAGGAGAGCGCAGAGTTTGAATTTGAGATGCTCCAGGCCCAGATCAACCCTCATTTCCTTTTCAACAGCCTGAACACCCTCTCCTCCCTGGTATATGAAGATGCCGAAAGATCGGCTGAGTTCATTCGTAAATTATCTGATGTGTACAGGCACGTGCTCGACACGCGCCAAAAGGAGTCAATCAAAATTAGCGAAGAGCTTTCTTTTATCCAATCCTATGTATTTCTGCTGGAGCTCAGGTTTGAGAAAAAACTGACTATAGAACTTGGTATCGAAGAGAAGATCATGGACCGCAAAATAGCCCCGCTCACCCTGCAACTGCTGATCGAAAATGCAGTGAAGCATAATATAGTGTCAGAGAAGCGGCCCTTACTCATTAAAATTTTTAATGATGGAAATTATATAGTGGTAGAAAATCCACTGCAGACAAAGGCCACCAAAGAAAAAGGAAGCAACATGGGCCTTAAGAATATTTCAAGCAGGTATGAGGCGCTATGTGGTGAACAGATTATTATCAGTGACAAAAATGATAAATTCATTGTTAAAGTTCCAATGATATGAAGATCGTAATTGTTGAAGACGAACCTTATGCAGAGCAGGAGCTCCTCCGACTGATAAAGAAAAGCGGTCGTGAGTTTGAACTGTTGAACACCATGGACTCCGTGGAAGATAGCATTCAATGGTTCAGCAATAATGATCACCCTGACCTGGTTTTTCTTGACATCCAACTGGCAGATGGATTAAGCTTTGACATCTTCAATGAAATAGAATTGAAGTCGGCAGTGATCTTCACAACAGCCTATGATGAGTTTGCCATCAGAGCCTTTGAGCTCAACAGTATAGATTACTTGCTGAAGCCTGTCAAATCAGATGCCCTGGAAACAGCACTGAAGAAGTTTGAAAAAATGAAAAAGGACATGTCTGCCACTAAAACAGGACTACAGGAAGAAAACCTGCAACAGCTGCTGCAGCTGATGTCTGCCAGGAATTATAAGAACCGCTTCCTGACAAAGATGGGTGATCAGATCAAGAGTATCGACATAAAAGATACGGCATACTTCAAGGCAGAAGACAATCTGGTGTTCCTGCTGGGAACCGATGGACGCAAATATATTATCGAATATACACTGGAACAACTGGAAGGGATCCTGGATCCGGGCAGATTTTTCAGACTGAACAGAACCTTTATTGTTGCATTGTCATCAATAAAAAAAACAAGCAAATATTTCAACAGCCGCTTAGTTGTGGAGCTAGAGCCTCCCGATGAGGATCAGGTATTGATAAGTCGTGCTAAGGCAAAAGAGTTTTTAGAATGGTTGGATCAATAAGAAATGTAAATGAAGTGAAATGAAATTATCTGTGTTAAAATATCCACTCTATTTAATAGGCATCATAATCAGCCTTAGCTCCTGCTATGATATGCGGGTGGAGGTGGATCATCTGCCATCAAACACGCCCAATGATGCCAACATCTACATTACCGGAGAATTTAACAACTGGGATCCAGGCGACAGTAAATATTTATTGCAGCGAGAAAACGACTCCCTGTATTATATCAACCTCCCAAGGGGTGTGGGAGAGCTTGAATTTAAGTTCACGCGTGGCGACTGGACCACGGTTGAAAAAGATAATTGTGGCTATGAGATTGATAATCACAAGCTAACATATGGCGGAGATGAACGGGTGATAAGCGAAAGCATCCTGAGTTGGGCCGACCTGGATCCTGTTGATTGTGATAAGGTGGTGATCATACTATCATCGCTGCCGGAGAATACACCAGAGGATGCCATGCTGATGTTGATAGGTAACTTCAATAATTGGGAAGCATCTGGTGATGAATACTTCTTCCAGCTAGATGAAGGATTAAATCTGCCGGTGCTTACTGTGTATAGACCCCAGGAGGTAGAAAATTTAGAGTTCAAGATTACCAGGGGAAGCCTGGCAAGAAGTGAGGCTGATGGCCTCGGAAATACCATCAAGCCCCGTATTTACCAATATGGCCAGGCCGACACCCTTTTCCTGGAGGTAAGGTCATGGTATGACCTGGAACAAGCCAAGGGTAACACCATTACCCTCCTCCTGGACAGGATCCCAGAAAATACACCTGAGGATGACCCGATATTCTTTGTGGGTGAGATCAATGATTGGTTTCCGTATGACGTGAACCTCAGTTTAGAGAAGAATAACAAAGGACAATACTTTATAAACTTGCCCAAAAGCGCGTACAATAAAGAATACAAGTTTACCCGTGGCGGCTGGGGGACTGTTGAAAAAGACAGTTATGGCTATGAGATCAACAACCGTTTATTAACGCAGGAAAAATCATCAGACACAGTTGTTGTTTCCATATGGAACTGGGCTGACCTGTCGGTACCCTTGGGTGGTGAATTGACCATTTTTCTCATCAGCCTGCCTGATAGCACCCCTCAAGGTGAAGACCTCTATATTGCCGGAAACGTCAATAATTGGGACCCTGGGGATGAAGCATGGAAATTCAAAGGCAGTGGTGGCCCGCTTTTTATCACCATCCCCCGGCAGGGTAATATGCTTGAATTTAAAATTACAAGAGGTAGCTGGGATAATGTAGAGGTTGATGCCAATGGTGATGAAATTCCTGACAGAAAATACCGTTGGGGTGAGGTGGAGGTTCTGTACCTGGACGTAGTTAGATGGAAAGATAAATAGAATAAAGACCTAAATATTAGCACCCTCCCTATAATTAACCTTTAGTACTCTCAAGAGAATGAAGTATCTGTTTAAATACATGTTGTTCTTTATCTGTTGTGGATTTGTTCTATTGGCTTGCAAGAAAGATGAACCAGCAGAGCAAATCTCTCCATCAGATATTTTCAATCTCGTATGGATTGTTCGGGATAATGATAGTCTTCAGAGTCGCGTACAGATTGCTTAAGCTATAGTAAGAAAATCATTTTGTTGACCAATCGCAGCGTATATAGTTCTGCAGAGCGATTTGTCCTTATGATGAAGACTTATCCGAATCTGATCATTGTGGGTGATACCACTGGTGGGGCCTCTGCGAATCCTAAAAAGAAAAGTTTACCCAATGGATGGAAGTACTACATTTCAACATGGCAGTCGGCAGCACCAGATTATAAACTGATTGAAGACAATGGCATCGCTCCTGACCAATACGTTCTGATGACAGCAAGTTCTATTAATGCCGGGGAAGATCTTATCCTTGAGAGGGCCCTGGAATTGCTTGATAACTGAACAATGAATAAATCAATACTAGTTCCCGGGTAACACAATGATAAACTCTGTCCCTTCACCCTCTTTTGTATGAAGCTTTAACTCTCCATTGTGCCCTTTGGTGATAATATCATATGACATCGACAAGCCAAGGCCTGTTCCTTCCGCCGTAGGCTTGGTAGTGAAGAATGGCTGGAAGATCTTATCGACTATATTATCAGGAATTCCGTTGCCATTATCGCGTATCGTGATCTGGATCTTTTTATCCAGTTTCTTCGTGCTTACTTCTACCATCGGTTTATACGGATCTGTTGCCTTCGCAGCAGCCTCAGACACAGCATAAAAGGCATTATTGATGAGGTTTAATAATACCCTGCCAATATCCTGAGGAAGTACCTTGACATCAGGTAGGTTCTTATCAAAATCAGTATTAAAATCTGAATTAAATGATTTGTCCTTTGCCCTCAGGCCATGATAGGCCAATCGCAAATATTCATCAGCCAGTGCATTTATATCCGTGGGTTCTTTTTCATCGCTGCTTATCCGGCTATGTTGTAGCATTCCTTTTACGATAGCATCGGCCCGCTTACCATGATGAAGTATCTTCTCAAGGTTCTGAGTAATATCTTCAGATATATCTTTGACCTCTTCCGTATTGCCTTGCGACACTTCTTCTCTCATTTCATCCAGTAGTTCTTTACTTACCTCCGAAAAGTTGTTGACGAAGTTCAGAGGATTCTGAATTTCATGCGCTATGCCTGCGGTGAGTTCACCCAGGGATGCCATTTTTTCGGATTGGATGAGCTGTGTTTGGGTTGCTTTGAGTTCTTTATATGCCTTCTCAATTTCTTTAGCCTGTGCTAATTCTTTTTCCTTTGTAGCTCTGCTTGCCTTATCAGCAAGTCTCCTTCGCTGTATCCTGTCTATTGCAACTATTATGGCTATAATTATCAAACCATATACCGCATATGCCCACCATGTTCTCCACAAGGGTGGCAAAATAGTCACTGAAAAGTTTGCGACTTGTTCATTCCACACTCCGTCGCTGCTTCCGGCCTTTACATTGAAAGTATACTTGCCGGGTGAAAGGTTCGTATATGTTGCTGATCTCTGCGTTCCTGCCTCTATCCATTCTTTATCATAACCCTCCAGTTTATATACATATTGATTTTGTTCTGAATTGGCAAAATGCAGGGCTACATATTGGACGTTAATTTTATTCTCATTGTATTTCAGCTCAATCAGTTCCCTACCATCAGTATATATGCTTGTATCCCGCTTACCATCTTTTGCGTAGCCAAGCTTCTCTATAACAATAGTTGGAGGAACAGTGCTCGCATTCATATTGTCAGGGTTAAATGATATGATACCGTTTATCAAAGCAAGCTGTATCGTACCATCCGTTTCCCTGAACAGGATATCATTGTATCTTAAAGATCCAATTGGAAAATGAAAATTTTTAATAATATTGCTTTCCGGGTCAAGCCTTGACAATCCTCTTGATGAGGCTGTCCAGATGTTGCCTTCATTATCCTCCGTAATTCCAAAAACAGAATTAAAAAGCAGCCCGTTTTGTTCACAATACCTTTGCTTATTTTCTGTTCCCTTTTCTGCCAGATACAAACCAGAAAGATATGTGCCTGCCCACAGTCGCCACTTGCTATCCTCATAAATATTTACTACACAATTGAACCCACCCTTCTGATCCAGATAGGATGTGAAGGTCTCCGTTCTGGTGTCAAACCTGTTCAGGGCACCCTCGTTGGTGCCAATCCACAAAATTCCTTCTCTATCAAAAGTCATAAACAGAACCCTGTTATCATCCAACTCATTGTCGGCCTGAATCATACCATTATTATTAACAAAGGGGTAACTCCTGAACACACCACTTTCTTTGTTAAAGCTACAAAGGCCTCTATCACTTGTTCCTATCCATAAAATACCCTCTTTGTTTTCGACCACCGAAGTAACAAGATTGCTGCTAAGGGATGTGCTGTCACTGGGATCATGTGTAAAGTGTTCTACTGATTTATCCCAAGGGTTATATGAAAAAAGTCCTGAACCACCAGATCCTATCCAAAAAGTTCCATCACCCCCGACAATAACGGTGCGGATCTGGCTATAAACCTCATTGTTTTTCAGTTCAATTCTCGTAAAGCTGTTTAATTTGTAATCCCACTCGAAAAGCCCTGAAGTATTATTGACAAAAAATATACTGTCACCATGTTTTCCACTTACATGGAAATCATCCTGGCTGATGATCCCTGGCATTTCACTTGATGGAAGCTCAATAGGAATAGGATTAAACAAGGATTTCTGGTGGTCCAGGTAAGCTATTCCTCTCCATGGAAGGCTCACCCAAAAGGTTCCTGATCGGTCATAAAAGACTTTATTAATTCCCCTTGGAGAATCCGGCAGGCTTCCCGGAGTATTACTATGAGTATGAAATGTAACTTTTGCTGTTTTCACATCCAGGTAGAATAAGCCATTAATACTCCCGGCGAGCCATAAATTTTCTTCTTTATCTGAGGCAATTACCTCTATATTGCTCATAATTCCTGTGGGAGTGGTAGGCAGGTCTATAGAATAGTTGGTAAAAGTTCCAGACAGCGGATTAAAAAGTGAGATGCCTTTTTCGGTAACAAACCACATCCGCATTAATGAATCACTTAAAATAATATTGCAATTCCCGGCGATTGAAGCAGGGTCATTCTCTGAATGCTTATATGACTTATACGCTTTTGTCTTTGTATTTAGCTGGTAAAACGGTCGATCGTAAGGAATGTTATTATTATCCAGGTTTGGGATGTATGTTGTTATCCAAAGCATATCTTTATTTATAGGGTCGGTGGTGATGCCTGAGACCATCAAGTTTTTTGTACTGTCAGGAATCACAAACCACGGTACAAATGATTTCGACCCAGGATCAAAAAAGCTAAGCAGGCTATCCGTCGCCAACCAAATTTTTCCCTCTGCATCCTTAACGATATCACCATTCTCATACATAGGCACATAATGTTCAGCATTGCTGTCGGAGCTATATTTCTCAAATTTGTTCGTAGATTCATCAAAAGCATATAAACAAGGCTTACGCTGTATTTCCTCCATTGCTAATAGCCAGTGAACATCACCTTTTTGTTCCTCTACCCATTCCATTAAATAAAGATCCGAGTAAATATTAGCATCAGAATCATCCAGCTGTACTCTTTCAAACGCATCCTTTTGCCTGTCGAAACAATACAGGCCATTCGTTCTGACATAAGTCCAGAGCTTCCCATTCTTGTCCTCATGTAATAGTCGGATGCTGCAATAAACCAATGGAATGCCATTCTCATCGGGAATAGGATATGATTTCAGCTCATAACCATCATAGCGCAACAAGCCGTTTTGTGTACCCAGCCACATATATCCCAAATTATCCTGTAACGAAGAAACCACAAAGCCTTCGGGCAAGCCGTTTTCAACCGATATTGTATTAAAATATGGTTTTAAATATTGTGCTTGTACCCCGGCAAAACTAAAGAGTAAGGCTAATAAAATTATTTTTCTCATGTTGGTTTTATGTGTTATTTACTGGTATTTGTATTATAAATTCTGTTCCTTCACCCTCCTTTGAATGAACCCTCAACTCACCCCCATGCCCTTTGGTAATGATGTCGTATGACATTGACAAGCCAAGGCCTGTTCCTTCAGCGGTGGGTTTTGTGGTGAAGAATGGCTGGAAGATCTTATCAACTATATCAGAAGGAATTCCGATCCCATTATCATGCACCCTGATCTCAATTCTTTCGTTCAGGTTTCTTGTGCTGACTGTAACCACCGGTTTGTGCTTACTGTCTGACGTTGCTGAGGCTTCGGAGACCGCGTAAAATGCATTATTGATGAGGTTTAATAGCACCCTGCCGATATCCTGAGGAACCACTTTTACTTTAGGCAGATCTATATCAAGATCAGTTTTAAAATCTGCATTAAAGGATTTGTCCTTCGCCCTCAAGCCATGATAAGCCAATCGTAAGTATTCATCGGCAAGTTCATTTATATCGGTGAGTTCCTTTTCATTGCTGCTTGTGCGGCTGTGTTGCAGCATACCCTTTACAATGCCATCGGCCCTTTTACCATGATGAATTATTTTTCCCAGGTTTTCAATAACATCTTCAGTAATATCTTTGACATCCTCTGTATTTCCTTGAGACATTTCCTCTTTCATTTCATCCAGCAGTTCTTTACTAACTTCCGAAAAATTGTTGACGAAGTTCAGAGGATTCTGGATTTCATGGGCTATGCCTGCAGTGAGTTCACCTAAGGAGGCCATCTTTTCGGAGTGGATCAATTGTGTCTGTGTCGATTTCAAATCGTTTAAGGTGATTTCGATCTTGTTCTTCGCGTCCTCAAGCTGCTTAAAATCCTCGTAACGGGAGTATGCAACCGCGAATGTTTTGGCGAGTGATTTCGCAAGGTCAATCTTGTCCTTGGTAAGCGGTTCATTGTTTCCCACATAAAGCATCCCCTGTGTAAAGGGGAAGAAATGTAGGTCGAGGGATTCAGGAGGGGGAGCATTGCCCTGGTATTCCTCCTTGTTTTGAATCTGTCCCAGGTCGATCATGGATTGCATCCATGAAATGAAATCGTTTTTATTCCAATGCTTAGTGTAAACTGTTTTTTTTCGCCAGTGCTTTTCAATTGCCTTCGTCATGGCATTGCTATTAAAAGGCAAATTCAGGACTCCCAGAGGTTTGCCATCAGGGGTTGTAAGGTATACCCGAATTTGGGAAAGCGATTCATCTATGATAAAGACACCACAGCGATTGAATGGAACCTCCAGTGTTTCGAGTTCACGCCAGATGAGGGGAGTGATATGTTGCAGGTCATCGGTGGAGCGCATACTTGCAATTTGTCCACGTACTCTGTCGAGTGAGGCCTGCTTAATGGCTTCCTTCGCCTGAGCCTCTGTATCCATAAGGTCCAGATAACGCCTGTATGTCAGGCTAAGCACGGATGTATATCTTCTGAAAATTTGAATATCCTGCTCCTGTAATTCTTTGTCAGTCCATGCATATACACCACCTTCTTTAAAGTAAAAGTAGTAGCCATATTGGACTTCATCATCGGCAAAGTCATGGAAAGCAACCTGTGGGTTCATTACCTTGTAATAATCCAATATCTCATTACCACGTAAAACAGGGTAATATTCTTCCTGGTTCACCCAGGATTCAAAAACCTTATCCAGCACAGGGTGTCCAGCCAATTTCAGATCCCCAACTATCTTTTTTATTTCTTGATCTGGATTGGTATCTATGGCCTGTATCCTTACTATTTTGGTTTTCCCGTCAACTATGCCAACCCCACATCTGTGTGGAGAAACATTCAGCCCTTTAAGTTCAGAAAAGAATGCATCCACTGTTAAGCCCAGGTCTTCAGATGTACGCATAGACATTGCCATGGAGCGCACTCTCTCCAGGGCGGCTTCAATTTGTGCTTCACGGGCTTGTTCTTCTGCTTTTTTGAGGTCCAGGTATCTTCTATAAGTCTGTCCGAAAATACCGGCAAATCTATTTAATACTTCAGCTGCCTCTTCAGAAATGGGGTTGGGTGCAAAAGAAAAGAGGATGCCATCAGAGTAAAAGAAACTTCTGTGGTATTCATTATCGGGTAATGAATCTAAGTCGACCTGAAATGGATACTCAGGTTCATTGTTGAGCGCTGTATAATATTTTATGACATCATCTCCAATATAATCGTAACTATAAACCTTTTCACCTTTATCCCATGCTTTCTTAAGTCCTACTAGCATAGGATGTATCGTCATATCCAGCATTCCCATTTTCAGATCAATTTCACCATCAGGATATGATGTTGCTGACCAGGTCTCCATGTGTTTGGTTTCTTTTTTAAGGATCCCTATCCCACAGCGTATGTCTTTGTCGAGTCCCAGCTTTAACACTTCATCAAATAATGTAACAACTGTAGCTCCGACATCCTGGCTATTGTGCATGGCCATAGTTCGCGCACGCACTCTTTCGAGAGCTAGTTCTATCTGTGTTTCCCTAAACTGTCGTTCAGCCCTTTTCAGATCCTCAAAACGGCGATAAGCGAGATCAAACACGCCAGCAAAGCGGGCCAGGGTCTCAAGGTCCTCTGCCGGAGGATCAGGCACAACACCAGGCAGGCTGTAACCAATCTCACCATGGGTTGTCCGGGCCATAACAAAGGTCAGGCCACCGATGTGGCGAACGTCATCCAGGGTGGGAGCATTAGGATCCA
>Ga0209692_10001377_pt1 | contig 33859 bp, 32 predicted proteins | sample tdDd472_FD_187129 | JGI IMG/M metagenome (GOLD analysis project Ga0209692, IMG submission 187129) | Marine sediment microbial communities from the Atlantic coast under amendment with organic carbon and nitrate - tdDd47.2 (SPAdes)... | ecosystem: Environmental > Aquatic > Marine > Coastal >...
TGATACAACTATTACTTCAATAGGTAGAAAAGCAAGATCCTCTACAGCAAATATTAAAATATGGTGTAAATCTTTAAAAATCAGATAATGAATAATATATCCAATAAACGATAGGCAAAGTAAAGCTAATATGAAAGCAATATCGCCTCTATCAATGTTCTTAAGCTTTTTCAGCATTCCACTACTCCTCAAAATTTATATAAACTATTTTCATAAATAATCATTCAATATTAAATACTGATAATTTTACAGCAAGAATATAATTATAATTTTAAAGTAGAAAAATAACCACAAAGAATTTATATTTATTTTAGTAATTAATTACATAAGTATATACAACATACATCAGTATAAAAAGCAAATGACTAAGTTGTCCAACTTAGTCATAATGTGTATTAATATAAAATTTACTTCATTGGATCCCGTTTGGTAATTGGTGCTGTCAAAAATCTAATTAGAATTTTGCTATTTGTTAGCCATGCAATATATGCACCATTCTTTTTATTATCTAATATTTTCTTACATAAATAATCTGTAACTACTGGAACTTTATCAGCAAGTATTCTATAAATTTTAAGTGTTGATTCTTTATTAGGTGAATTATCAATACCCTTTAACAAAAAATCTGTTAAAACCATGCCTGGAGATAGTCTACCAATAATAACATCTGTATTATTAAATTCCTTAGCCAAACATCTAGTAAAATATCTAACCATTCTTTTAGTCATTCCATAGTAGTCTGATCCATTTACTATCCTGCCATCACTACCTAGGCCTTCCATATTGTATATTGCACCATGCCCTTGATTTAACATATACTTACCTATTGCTCTTGAACCATTAATTACACCAAATGCATTTACGTTAATAACATTATTTATTTCATTTTCGTCTAATTCCATTATTGAATTAGTTGAATGATTAACTCCAGCATTGTTTATCCAAATATCTATTCGTCCAAATTTACCGTCAACTTCTTTTACTAATTTATTAATACTTTCTTTATCTGTTACATTACAAACAATTGACATCATTTTGGTACTGTGCATTTTTAATTCATCTTCTGCTTTATTTACTGAATTTTCACTTGTACCTGTAATAACAACCTTGTTGCCTTTTTCTAAAAATCGTTCTGCAAGTCCAAAACCTATTCCTCTTGAGCTTCCTGTAATTACTACAACTTTACTATTTATACTCATGTTTTACCTCTGCTTAATATGTCTTAATAAAATTAATTATCATTTCTACTGTCTTTTCCTGCTGTTCTTCTCTTGCTATAGATGCAGTACCATCACCTTTTTGCTCACCGTAATCTCCAAAATATGCATGGTTTCCACCAGCTATTTCAAACTTATTTTCTGTATGTTCTAGTTTAGTAATATCCAGACCTTCATCTTCACTTCCATAAATGGCTAGTGTAGGTATATCTGCATCATCAATTGGATATGCCCCTAGAAGTATAAGCCCATCCAGTTTGTCAGCATTTTTATCTACATAACTACTTGCCATAGCTCCTCCAAGAGAATGCCCAGCTAAATACCATTGATCTATATCAGGTATTGCACTGTACACTTTATCAGCCGCATTTATATCAAAAACAGCAAGGTTTAGAGGCATTTCCACCAGAACACACGTAATACCATTATTTGAAATGTTTTGTAATAGTGGAGCATAAGCAATTGCCTCTACTTTACCACCAGGATAGAAAATAAGACCAATACCTTTATCTGCATCTTTATCTGGATAAAATATCGTCATATTATCTTCACTTTTCACATTTACATTTGATGAGTATGCCTCTATAACATAGTCATCTGCTCTATAATAATCCAAAGTATAAATATAAAAGCTACCAATCAAAACCAATATTAAAACTAACACTATTATAGCAACTTTTTTTAACTTACTATTCATATTTTTCATATTTACTCCTTAAATATATCACTTAACAATCACTAGTTGTGTAATTAATACTATCTCATAATAAACTTTACCATCTTATCTATTGCATCTGATGCTTCTGGCATTGGAAGCCCCATCCATACATGCTGCATATCTGCATATTCATAGTATGATAAAGTACTATTACACTTCGATGCCTTTTCTTTTAACTTTTTTGCTTGTATATTTAGCACATCATTTGTACCTGTAAATAATGCTATATTTCCTATGTTATCAATATCCCCATAAAGTGGAGAACACAAATAATTCTTTGTATTCAATTTTCCAGCATACCTTTGCCCTACTATCTTTAATGTTTGTTTATCTAACATTAAATCCTTATCTTGACGTTCTTTAGAAATATCATCTTCCATGGATACATCAAGCCATGGAGAAAGTAATACTATTTTTTTGGGTTTAGGATTAGTATTTTCATCGGCAATATTTTGTGCAAGTGCTATTGCTAAACCACCTCCTGCAGAATCTCCCATCAAAACAATTTCCTTGTCATTTTTTTCAATCAAATTTTTATATATCGCGTTTACTATTTTAATGCAGTCAATACAAGTGTACTCAGGTACTAATGGATAATTAATAAATGTTAGTTTGCATGGCACAGCACTTAGAATTGAATTAACTATTTTCCAATGCACTATATTAGCTTGTAATGTGTAAGCACCTCCATGAAAATAGATAATATGCTTACTAGGATTACTAGTTGATTTTAATGATATGCACTCTCTCTTTTGACTAATAAAACTTTTAATATCATATTTCTTATAGTAGCTTTTAGGTGGTTGGCAATATCTATTTTTTCTCTTTGGGTTTAGAAACATTGTAGATGTTATTTTTCTCAGCCCAATGCTTGAAATGGCTTTTTCTACAACCTTTGCTTGTCTGCTTATCATTACTCCCTCCACAACTTGAACCAATATATTTCGTACTAATTCTTGAGCATTACATATAATCTTATGCAATTTACTTTTCTTGTTGCATAATCTTCTTAATTAATATTTATGCAATTCTAATAATAGATTTCTATTTATAGTTTAACATAATAAATCTTAAATAGTTAGGAAATCTTAGATTCTAATACTTATTTGGTAATGTGTTAAATAATATTATATTTAATATTTTATGAACACAATAAAAGACTATTGAAATCAGAAGGTATCAATAGTCTTTCATCTAGATATCTATAAGTAATAATATGTTCTAAGTAGTATTCAAAAATAAGTTAGCTACTATCTGTTAAGTGTAAACTGACATGAATTCACAATCCTAATTGCATCATCAGCACTTTTTTCTGTTGCCTGTCTACAGTATTTCTCCAAAGCCTTCTTATCAGTTTTTCCATAATGAATACTTACAGGGCCTTTTACACATCCTCCTTTACATGCCATCCCTTCAATAAATGTTCGTTTAGCAAGTCCAGCTTTCAGCTTTCTTAGAGTCTTATCTATTTCATCAAATCCATCACATACAATAATGTCGTATTCATCTAAATCTTCATATTTCTCAAGCTCATTAAAAATCGCACTAGATACTCCTCCAGTTGCTGCAAATCTCCTACCAAAGTATGATGCATTATCAAGAGGCGAAGGATCTAAATTGTCTATATTATCTAAATCAATCATTCCACTTAGTTCTTCAAATGTTAAAACGTAATCTACACAACTATCTTTCATTTCCTCTTTCTTAGCAACACATGGTCCTATAAATACAACTTTGCAATCAGGTTCAAATGATTTTATTAGCTGTGCAGAAGCTATCATTGGTGATACTGATTTCGAGACATACTTATTAAGTTCTCTATATTTTTTGTTGACATAGCTAACAAAAGCTGGACAACACGAGCTTGTCATAACACTATCTTCCTTAAGAACTTCAATAAATTCTTCAGATTCATGCTTTACTATCATATCTGCACCCAATGCTACCTCTACAACGTCTTTAAATCCTATATTTTTTATAGCTGTTATCACTTTGCCCACTTCTGTATATCCAAATGAATCAGCTAATGCTGGAGCAACCATTGCAATAACAGAATCATTACCCCTTAACTCATTAATGATTTGTACTATCTGTGACTTATCTTGAGCTGCACCAAAAGGACAGATATAAACACAAGCTCCGCATTGAACACATTTATTATCATCTATCTGTGCTTGATTTGTCTTACTAACAGTTATAGCACCAGTTGGACATACCCTCATGCATGGACGCATAATATCAGCTATAGCATCATACGGACAAGCACTTTTGCATTTTCCACATTCAATACATCTATCATTATTTATGTTCGCCTTATTGTCAATTATACTTATAGCATTTACAGGACAACTTTGCTTACATCTATGAGATATGCAACCTCTACACATATCAGAGACAGCATATCTATTTACCCGACAGCCATCACATGCACTATTTAAAATTTCTATTACATTATCTCTTTCATTAATTCCACATATGCTAGATTTCACTCTTTCGTTAGTTACTGCTCTTTCATGATAAATACAGCATCGAAATCTTGCATTAGGGCCAGGATTTAATTTGCCCGATATATACATTTTTTTATTATCCAATTCATCTGCAAATGATAGCATTGCAACTTCTTTATATACTTCATTCTTTACTTTTTGAACATGGTTTTCAAATACTCTCATAATCTATCTCCGATATATATTCAATATCAACATCTTTACCAATGCTTCTTAAAGCAGAAACTAAACGATTAACAACATTTATTTTTAAACTTAAATGCTCAGGGAAATCACGATGTTGGTGTGCACTATTTACAGATTTACCAAACCAAATTTTGGTATATGTGCTATCATCTAATAACAACTTTACCATCTTGGTAACTCCATCTTGCTTCTTAAAATCTATCTCATTATAATCATTTTTAAAGTTTTCTATCAGCTCTGCGCATTTCGACATAGTAATGATACCCTCAGTAACTAAATTAACTCCCTTTATCCTAGCAGTCACCGGAACATCTGGGCTAATGTAATCAAAGTTTGTAATTATTTGTCTTCCAGTCTCTCTTGAAAAAATTTGTGCTGCAGTGCCACCGCTTATCAGTTTCTTACCATTTAACTTATTAAAATGTTTTATAAAAGGTTTGTCCAACTCTTTGTTAACAGGCGGACCAGTAAACACGTGTAAATTCTGTGGCCGTCTTATCTTAACAGCCACAACTGTCGTATCATCATCTGGTGTACTTTCATATAAATCATTGCAAGCATCCAATAGCCTATTACATAGATGAAACGCTGCTAATACTTGTTGTCCTACTAAGTATTTGGCTACATCATCCCATTTCCATCCAAATGAAAGGTATCTTCCTACTCCTGCATGAACAACACCATCGCTGCAAATATACATAACATCACCCTCTTGCAATTTAAACCTGCTTACAAGCACCTCTTTATCATGTATAAACATAGACTTTTTTTCAGGATTAATTACTTCGTATCTGCGGATTAGAAAGAATGCTGGATTATCATACTCATAAATCTGACAATTTAAGTCTATATCTATTTCTATTATACTAAATGTGGAGTATGCTATTTTTCTAACACTACATACAGGTAATGTGTGAATAATAGTATCTACGACTTCATGTATATTTGCATTACGCTTGAGCATAGTTAGTGCAATCTGAGATGTTAATGTGGACAAAATATTAGCTTTTACTCCACTGCCTAATCCGTCTGCAAGAACAATTATTGTTCTCTCTTCGCTTTTATATAACTGTACCTTATCTCCACATAGACTTTCGTTTTTCTTGTTTAAGTAATTATATGAAATGTCTATATATGGTCTAACATATTTCATTTACTACTCCCTAATTATTAAATCGCGCAACTCTATAAGGCTCATTTTTGTTTCTGCTGTAGTTTCTCCTAGCAGTCCTGCAATTTCTTGTACAACTCTCATTTGCTTGTCTATTACTTCACTGGTTTTTTCCAGCGTATCTTTTTTCATACGCTCTAACTCCATTTTGTTCTTTTCATGTGATGATATGTCAGTAAAAAATACTACAGTCTGAATTTTATGTGAATCATAAATCAGATTTACTAAAAAATACTTATCCAAGTCTTCTTCATATATCTTTTCTGATAATACATTTTTATTAGCATTTAATAGTACAGCAAATTGATTACTGCTTACCATAAAGTCAATAGGTAGTCCAACCAAGCTTATACCATTATTCTTATTAAAAAGCATGTCAAATTTAGGATTAGTTTGCTTCACAATATTTTCATTATCAAGTACGCAAATGCCATTTGGGCTATTACTTATAAGCAAAGAATGCTCTTCCTCTGCAATTTCTCTTAAGTATGGCAAACAATCTGTATAGTTAGATGAACCATTGTATACTGAAGTTGCTTTTTCTATACAGGATTCATATCCACAAGCACAACAGTTAAGATGATCCTTTTCAGAATATTTTCTCATCATTCTAAGTATTTCATTTAGCTTTTCTTCTGATGGAGTACTAATACAGATTTCTCTTTGTTGAAATCTTTTTGCTAAATCCAATCTACTTGTTTTAATATCAGAAACAACATCTCGCTCATTTAAATTCTTGATGTGGTTCTTCATCCTTAGTTTCTTGACATAATGACTTTCTTGGATATTTTTAGGCATCTCGGGTCCGTTTATACAACTATCTTTACAAATATTTAATTCAATACTCAAGTTAGATACTTTTCCTTTTTCAATATCATCTAAGATGCTTTTGCAGTTTTCTATACCATCTACGTGTAGGTATTCATATCTTTCACTTTCTATTTTGCAGCCTAGTGGGAATGCTTTACCAGTACTAGTACCATAATAGTCACAAGGAGTTGGTAATTGCAAATTTATATCTATGTCTTCATCCTTTAGCCATTTATCAAGTTGTGAGAATGTTATCACTGCATCTACCATGCATTCACTTTCATCAGCTTCTACTATTTTTGCTAGACAAGGACCAATAAATACAACAAAGCTATCTTTGCCATATCGTCTTTTTATATCCATACCGTGAGCAACCATTGGGGACACAACTTGAAGCATTGAACTAATTAATTTAGGGTAGTGACTTTCTACCAAATAAGTGGCAGATGGACAACATGTAGTGATTATATTAGATGTAGAACACTCTTTAATATCTATATTATACTTTTCATAAACTATTTCTGCTCCAATGGCTGTTTCTTCAATATGGTCAAATCCCAATTTTTTTATTGCAGTAACAATTTTATTGGAATTATCAATATTAAAAGCCGATACATATGAAGGCGCTAGTGATACAATAGTCTTTTTCGTTGATGCTATTGCACATTTTACTTCTTCGTATTGATCCACCAATTCCAAAGCGTTTTGGGAACATTGCGAATGGCATAAGCCACATTTAATGCATTTATTATCTATTATTGTACGCTCATTATTTGAAAATTTTATAGCCTTAGTTGGACACACCCTTAAACATTTAAAACAGTTATCGCAAAGGCTTTTATTAAGTTTAATTAAGTTCATCTATTAGTTCCATAATTATCTGAGGTTGCTTGATCTGGTAAATTCTTTATTATGTTTTCAAAAAACGCTTCACAAGCTTCTGGCTTAATCCAAGTAATCTCATTTTTATTTATACGTATGCTAACTCCATTGCCACAATGTCCCATACAAAAGCTTGCTTTCAATGTTACTCTTGATTGCATTTTATACACTTCAACAAGTAATTTTAGTTTTTCTACTACTTCATAAGCTCCTTTTATATGACAAGAGCTTCCTATACATACCTCTAAAACCATCACTAATCTCCTTTTTATTACAATAGCTATTAATTATTTGACTGTGCTGTAATTGTAAATTATAATATTGTAAAGCATTGTTAAAATTATAACGATATATTTTTACTTATTCCACTAGATATTTTACAAAATGCTTGTTTTTTTATATGGAAAGGTAGTTTTTTAATATATAATGACCAGTTGCAGTAATAATAAAATTAATAATAGCAAATCATATGTAATGGCAAATTCATCCATAAGGTATTATAATGTTAATCAAAATTATATACTTAAGTACAAAACGAAGGATAAAATACAACTGATTGTTATTCTATGGGGAGAGGTAGAATATTCATTTTCACATGAATATATAACTCAAAAAAATACTGAGTTAATTGTAATACCATTCTATTCGAATGTTGATATTCATGTCATTAAACAGTCAAAGCTAATGATTATTGAAACAAGTGATGAATTAGTTAAATCAGTATACAGCAATGTTAAAGATATTAACTCGTTAAATAATTCAATAGAAAACCCCATGACGTATATTCAAATTAAATATAATAACTTACTGTATAAATGTATTCAAAGTATACATAACGAATATGTTGAGAACTATGAAAATCCATTTTTAGTAGAGCTTAATATCAATAAACTTATATATCATCTTTTAAAGACTGAATATGCTGGATACTTGTTTTCTATTAAAGCAAATCACCCACTGGAACATGTAAAATACTATATCTATAGAAACATTAGAAGAAATATAAAAATAAGTGAACTAGCAGAAATGGTAGGAATGAATAGCTCAAATTTTACCAACACCTTTAAACGTAATTTTGGAATGGCCCCTATAAGTTATATTAATACTAAAAAAATGAATGTAGCTGAACAAATGTTAAAGGAGAATTCAGTAACTGAGGTAGCGTATGAACTAGGTTTTGAAAATATATCAACATTTATTACTCAATTTAAAAAGGTATATAATGTCACACCTAAGCAGTATCAAATTTCAAAAATGTACTAGAATGTATTGTATATCAACATTCAAATCCGTGTTCTTTAGCTTTAGGGATTACTAACTACCGTACACTCTTAGTATGATTAGGTAACAATACATTTTCAAAAGTAATATGAGACTTTGCTTAGTTCCAAATATAATGTTTAAATACACTAGACAATATATTTAAATAATGATACAATTCAAATTACAATAACATACATAAAAAGGTGCCCACAAAATGGGAGAATAGGGAATGAAGTTAGAATCTTCAACGGTCCCGCCGCTGTAAGTGTTCAAAAGTGATTACACGTGCCACTGATTGAAATCGGGAAGGCTTATCACATAATAATAGTCACAAAGTCAGAAGACCTGCCTTTTTAGGTGAACTACATATAGAATAATGGAAAAGTTCTTATGAGTGTATTTATAGTGCATTCATAAGAGCTTTTTATTATATTGGAGGATAAAATGAAACAAAAATTAACATTGAAAAAAATGGTACTATGTGCTTTGTTTATTGCTATGTCAGTAATAGGTGCATTCATTAAACCTTTTGGTAGTTCGATAGCCTTTGATTCTCTACCAGCATTTGTAGCATCATCATTAATGGGGTCTTTATATGGTGCCATAGTTGGAGCGCTTGGACACTTCATTTCAGCAGCAATAGTTGGCTTTAGCCCTATTGGTATTGGATTACATCTTATTATATGTGTTGAAATGGCAATTGTTATGATAATCTATGCATTATTAGTTAAAAAAGTCAATATTGTAGTTGCTGGAGTAGTTGCAATCCTATTAAATGGTGTTGTATCTACTGCAGTATTTATACCAATACTTGGATTACCTTTTTTCTTAGCAATGGTTATTCCACTAACTTTAGTTTCTGTAATAAATGTAGCATTAGCAATTTTGGTTCATTATTCACTTATAAAAACAAAAATTACAAATATATTCGGTATCTAATGTAAATAGTGCTATTATTCTTCTAATACATTGACTGTTTTCTATTTTGCTTATATCTTGTTTAAATTACAATTATAATAATACTTGATGTAAGCAAATAATAACTTATAAATTTCAATTAGTTAAAATTATCGAGATTTTGAAGATTAATAAATAAATTTTAATCTATGCAAAATAAGTTATAATCTAGACATTTGATTATTGACTTTTATCTCCATCTACTGATGGGGATTTATGTATATTTGCACCTAATGAAATAGAACTACTTCCATATTTCCTGCGAATGTCATCAACTAAATACTCAATTTTCTCAGCTTTTTTATTTTCTTCATCTTCTTCAATATCAAAAAAGCTAATTTGCCCAGATCCTTCTTTACTTACTAAGTTGGATCCCGTTATGGTCAGCATACGTATAGGTTTATCCATATTCCATGACTGTTCTAGTATTTCTATTGCCACATTAATAATTTCAGATGTTATGCAGGTTGGCTTTTGTAGTTTTCTCTGTCTTGTTATAGTTTTGAATTTTGGATCTCTGATGGTTATTTGGACTGTTGTGCATTTAAGTCCATAACATCTTAGTCTCGCTGCTACATTTTCAGCAAGAGGTAGCATTTCCTTCTTAATTTCTTCTACGCCTATAAGGTTATGGTTAAATGTTGATCCCCTACCTACAGACTTCATTTCTCGTTTTTTATGAGCAAATTGGACTGGGCTATAATCCAAACCATTTGCATAATCATGTATCATCTCTCCTGTCTTACCAAGTTTAGATGAAATTATACTTCTATCTGATAATGCTAAATCTCCAATAGTTTTTATATCCAATTTCACAAGAGCTGTTGTTGCTTTTTTACCTACATAAAGCAGCTCTGAAACTGGAAGTGGATATACAATTTCTTTAAAATCTGCTTTAGTTATAACTGTAGTTGCATCTGGCTTTTTATAATCTGATCCAAGTTTTGCAAAAATTTTATTAAAAGAAACTCCAACAGAAACAGTAAGTCCTACTTCTTCCTTAATGATTGTCCGTATATCATCAGCAATGCCTTTCCCACTTCCAAATAGATTTAAGCTACCAGTTACATCTAACCATGCTTCATCAATACCAAATGATTCAACCATATCCGTATACCGTTCGTATATTTGAAACACTATTTTTGAGTATTTGGTATACTTTTCACGATGAGGTGGAACTAGTACTAAATCAGGGCACTTTCTTTGTGCTTGCCAAATGGTTTCTGCAGTTACTACACCATAACCTTTTGCAATCTGATTTTTTGCAAGAATAATCCCCCGCCTGTTTTCAGCATCTCCGCATACAGCCATGGGGACATCTTTTAACTCTGGTTTTGCTAAAATCTCAACAGACGCAAAAAAGTTATTTAAATCACAATGTAAAATAGTTCTAACCATAAATTGATATAATTAATCAGTACTAAGCAAATCCATTATTATAGAAATTTTTGAATTTCTAGTGCATGACCATCTGGGTCAGTGGTGAAAAAATGGTATATGTTATAATTATCATTTTTCCTAGGAGCGCCATCAACATAAACTCCTGCATTTACGAACTCATCGTATACTGCATCAACATGATCTGTAACAAAAGTTAGCATATTACCTTTTTTCGCTACATCCATATGCTCACAAAATCCTATTAAGTTACCACCTGGCAATTCATATATTCTACATGAGGCTTGCTCTAGCCACAATGTTAAACCTAAGAAGTCACAATAAAATTCGTGAGTCTTTTCTATGTTGTTTGTACCATTAAAATGTACATAACCATTAAACTTCATTTCTATTCTCCTAATTAGTTTTACTCAATTATATCATACTTCTATAATAACCATAGATTAATTAACTGTGTAAATAAATTTAATATAAAAACTATACTTAACAATTAGCTTGTTTAGTATAGTTTAATCTAAAACTTAAATCCCAGCTACTACTTTAGCTATCTCCACTCATCTAGTCATATTTCTAGGGTACTTTTCAAAACCAACATTATATAATTCCTACCTAAATATTTTATCCTTTAACAACTACATAATCACTGTTGTAAGATTTAGCTTTAATATTTACACTTTTATTTTGAGTTTTCTTATCAAGCCATACATTTATTGTCAAGCCAATAGTAACTAATATACCACCTATTAAGTTGTTCATTGAAAATGACTCAGTTAGTAACACATCTATTACAATGCCTGAAAAAACTTGCCCTATAAATAGAAGTAAAGTCAAGTAAAAAGATGAAATCTTTGTAACTGTTATATTTAGAATCATTATTGCAAAGACGCCAATAAGACCTCCTGTATAAATCCAAACATTTGACGAAAGAGTAAAATCATTAAGCATAGATTCTCTTCCACCAGCAACAATCATTATTACAACAGCACTTCCAAATCCTATAATGTAATTAAATAAAGTACTTTTCATCATGCTGGTCTCTTGTGCCAATCGTGCATTTAATGTCCTAGAAATAACAACTGTTAACCCAGTTAATAGTGCTACCGTTATTGCCATACCCTTTTTTGCTTCGCGTAATGCAACCATTATGAAAATACCAATGAAAACAAATGTAAGACCAATAAGTTTCTTTTTAGAAAAAGCTACCTTTGGCATCTTAAACCATCCAAAATGGTCAATTATTATTGCCGTTACACTTTGACCCAATAATCCTAAAGCCAAAATTGCAGATACGCTAATTTTACCAAATGCCATACTATTAAAAACGACTGTCCCTACTCCTAGTAATCCACCCAAATAAAAATAGAAAGGTAATCTTTTTTTAGATTGTTTGGGCTGTTTATTAAATGCATAAAAAACAATAACAAAAATTAGCCCTATTAAATGAATGACTGCTGTTGAAGAGTATACCCCATAAGTTGATGCAAGTTCACCATTTGCAACAATCATAATTGCAATAAAAGCTCCTGTTAACACTGAAAATAAAAAGTACACTATAATTTGCTCCTCTTGTAGTTATACTACCATCATCCATTGACATATAATATGACATATGTCATATTATTTGGTGGAGGCGAAAAAATGATAAAAAATAGTATTAATGATGATCATGTACACATACTAAGGGAATTTGGACTAGAAGATATCGATTATACAAATCTATCATTACTCAGATACGAAAGTGGTGAATTTATATATCTACAAGGCAACACAATAAAGTATTTATTACTCTTTTTAAGTGGTAAAGCAAAAGTTTTTTTCACATCTTCAAATGGTAAAACTCTTTTAATGGCCTACTACACAAAAATAGGGCTTATTGGTGATTCTGAACTAATGGCAGATAAAGAGATAGCTACATCTAGCGTCCAAGCTATTTCCGACGTTACTTGTATTGGTATTCTGCTACAAAGCTATAAGAAATATTTAAAAAATAATCTAAAGTTTATGAATTCAGTCGGTATAGAACTAGCAAATAAATTACATAACAGTACTTTAAGCAGTACATTCAACATCTTGCATTCCCTTGACATAAGGCTATGTGCATATATTGCAATGACAAACAAAAATGGATACTTTAAAGAAAAGCTCACTGAACTATCAGAAATTATGGGTACAAGTTATCGTCATTTACTGCGTACTCTAAACAGACTTTGCAATGACGGGTTATTAGAAAAAACACAAAAAGGATACCTGATATTAAATAAAATAGCTCTACAAAATAAAGCCAACGAGTATTACAAATAGTTTTTATTGTATATGACAATACGTGTTTTATTACAGCTAAAATTTAAAATGGATTAATTAAATCTGAATCTACTCATTCAAATAACCTTATTAATGGAAGTAATTCCCACTGCCATAATGGTGCAACATATCTTTTTTTTGGATTACTTGCTTCAACAGCCTTGACGATTTTTTTAGCTATATTCTTTGTATTATTTAGCTGTGAAATGAGTAACTTCTTTTCTTCTTTTTTTATTATTTTTAAATAATCATCACTGTAATTATCAATATCCATCCAATCATACCTCTTTTTCATATTTTTCTGATTAAATCCAGTATCAAAACTACCTGGATTTATCATTACTATATTAATGCCTAGTGGTTTCATTTCATTTCTTAATGCATTTACCATACCTTCTAAAGCATATTTAGTCATACTATATGGTCCAAGGAATGGCATTGGTATTAAACCAGCCATGGAGCCTATAAATATTACTCGTCCTTCACCCTTGCTTAACATTTTCTTTATATTCCACTGAGAAAAAGAAAGCGTAGCAAAGACATTTGTTTCAAATACATCTTTTATACGAGTAACGCTAATATTATTTAAAGGTCCAGAGTCACCAATAGCTGCATTATTAATTAGAATATCCACATCAACATCTTTAATAACTAACCAATCCTGTTTATCTAATATATCTAATTTTATAACTTTTACACTTTGCTTATAATCAAGCAATTCTACTCTAGTACTTTCTATCGATTCTTCTCTGTGAACAGTTGCATAAACATAATGTCCATTACTTGCTAAACGTTTAGCAACATCCAATCCAATACCACCTCGACATCCAGTTATTAAGACTTTTGCCATCACATACTCCTTTCAATACTCAATGCATTAGAATAGTTATTTGTGTTTGCTTTTCTTTAATATTAAATCATTTGTAACAACATAATCATTACAGAAATACACACCAATATTATACTTCCATAATTTAGTTTGCTATATTCCTTATATTTAATACAAATGTATGTAAAGCAGTGCAAAAATTAATAATTTAAGTATAAGAATTATAAATCTATTGTTTTGAATAAAAAATACCTATTCGCTAAGGATAACTACTAGGAGGATCTAAAATGAAAGTAGATAATTTTAATGAATGGATAGAAGTTTTAAGCAAAGAGCTAGATTTAGGTAGAAAAATTGGATTACCAAAAAAAGTGATTCAAAAAGGATCAAAAATGTTAGGTAACTATTATTCAAAGTCAATAAATCCAGATATACCAGAAAACATTCTTCTTAAACAGCTTTGGCAAGTAGCTGATAAATCTGAAAAAGATGCATTATCCTCAATGATGATAAAGTATGTAGATTCATACCATCATCATAATTAGTAGTTAGAAACTGATAAGGAGGTGATTACTATAAAAAAAGATAAGGAAAATAAACACTACAAAGCATATCTAAAATCTGTAATTCAAAAGGAAAAGCAAGAAGATATAGATAAACCTAATGTTGAATTAGATTTACCAGAAAGTGTTAGAGTTATTCATGGTGAAGAGCTTAACGGAAATGATGGTTGAACAAAGAATAATAAAAAAATAAAAAGATAGTAGACACAAATATAGTCCACTATCTTTTGTTATCATTCCAGTTTTTTAATTACTTACGACTTATTGGAAAAGTCATACAATGTGGTCCCCCACCAGTTTTTAGTATTTCTGTAGAATCAAGCTCAAATACTTCAAATCCTCTATCTCTTAGCTGATTGTTAACATCCACATTTGCTTTTAAAGATATAACACGCTTGTTACCTAGTGCTTGAAGATTAGAAAAATGTTTAAACACACCTTCTTCTTCAATGCTTATTATATCATATCCATTATTTGTAAGGTAATTCTGAAAATGTTTTGGAAGCCCATCCCAGTATGATACAGCTGTTTTTTCTCCAACTATATTAAAAATCATATCCAAGTGAAGATATCTTGGATCAGATTTAACTTCAATAATTTCATAACCATATGGTATAAGCTGTTGTCTAATATTATCTATACCTCTTTCATTAGACCTTTGGAGCTTACCTATTGCAAGTGTCTTCTCATCAAGTTGCCAGAAATCACCACCCTCTACAACACCTTCTGTACAGCGAGCAATCATAGGTACCCCTAATTCTTCAAGTTTCATTGCATACTTTTCCGATTCCTTCTGACGCAGCTTCTCTTTAAATCTACCAAGAACAAAACCTTCTTTAAGGTTAAACCCAAAGTCTCTTGCAAAAACCATGCTAGTTAGTCCTTCAATAGGTTCAAGTATTTCCACTTCAATACCGTTGCTTTTGTATATCTCAATTAATTGGTCATGCTCACGAATAGCTCTATCCTGATTAATTGTGATTCCTTTAGCCATCCAGTCAGCAGCTATTTTATTAATTGGAGCTAATGCCAAATAATCTGGTCTACTAAGAAGCACTTTTTTTAATACACCTGTTGCTGAACTTACATGTATTGCTGTCATCTCATTTTCCTCCTGATAAGAATAATAATCAAAACAAAAAGGGAGTATTAAGCCTAAACTTAATACTCCCCGTACTCGCGGTTCTTTTCACAAATTCAGTATACAAGATGTATACTGATTTGTCAATATTTCGTAGGCTTAACCATTATAAATAACAGTACCACTTTCACCTTTAATTGCAAGGGGTGCTTTTTCTAAAGATGCAATTACTGCTTTTCTATCAGGACCACCTTTAACAAAATTAATAGCTGCTAATACTTTTGGTAGCATGCTGCCTTTTGAAAAATGTCCTTCATTTACATATTGCTCTGCCTCTTTAATAGACATTCTGTCAATATCCTTTTGCTCAGGTGTCCCAAAGTTTAAAGCAACTTTATCAACAGCTGTAAGTATAAATAAATAATCAGCATATACAGCCTCAGCAAGCAAACCAGAAGCATAGTCCTTATCTATTACTGCAGATACACCGTTGTAACTTCCATCTTTTTCTTTAACTACAGGTATGCCACCACCACCACATGTAACTACAATAAACTTATGGTCCAACATGCTCTCAATAGATTCCTTTTCAAGAATCCTAACAGGTTTTGGAGATGGCACAATACGTCTATATCCACGTTTTGCATCTTCTTGCATTACAAGTGTTGGATCTGCTGCCATTAAAGTATCTGCTTCTTCTTTACTATAAAATCCTCCAATAGGTTTAGTTGGATTTTTAAATGCATCATCGTTCCTATCCACTTCAATCTGCGTAACCACCGATGCTACATTCCATGACTTATTCTGAGCATAAATTTCAGCTTGTAGAGCGTTCTGTAAGTGGTAACCAATATATCCCTGACTCATTGCTGTGCATTCAGGTAAATCAAAAGGTACTACTTTATCATTAATTTTTGATGCTTCTTCAAAAGCAAGGTTTATCATTCCTACCTGAGGTCCATTACCATGACTGATAATAATCTCATTCCCTTGTTTAATCACTTCAATTAATGATTTAACTGCTTGTCTCACTTTTACTTTTTGGTCTGCAGGGGTCTTGCCAAGTGCATTACCGCCCAAAGCAATAACAGCTCTTGGTATGTCGTGGTGTTTCATGGATGTTCTCCTCCTTATTGTAAATCGTCTCCTTGTAATTCAACTGTTTGCCTAAAAGCACCAGGTGGCATGAGCCTTAACTTTAGGAAGTTTCTCGTAAGTGTTTTGGCCGTATTGTATCCAACTGCAACAGCTACATCTGTAATGCTCCAATCTGTTGAAAGAAGCAGTTCGCTAGCTCTATTAACCCTAACAAAATTTAAGAAGTCTTCAAAGTTCCTTTCAACTTGATATAGTAAAATTCTGTTTAGTTGCTTTGTTGTGACACTAAAACTGTCCGCGACATATTTCGGTGTTAATGTCTCCATATAATTTCTATAAATATAATCAACAATCTCAAATGAAGCTTTCGTCTCTTTAACTTTACAAATATCATTAATCTTCTGGTATGTTTTTCTGTAGTCATTAGCTTTCATACCAACTCTTGACATAAACACTTTGCTTATATGTGCACTATCTACAAACCCTAATATCTCTGCCAATTCCTCCATAGTAAAATCAGTATATAGAAGAAAGTTAATCGTCTTACCTATACGCATCTCATTCAAAAGATCAAAAAACGATAGTCCTGTGGTTTTATGAATATAATTGCTTATGGATGACTCACACATAAAAAATTTACTTGATAGCATCTTTAATGTAAGTTTCTCACTTAAGTGATTATATATATAATGTATTATTTCTGCATTATCAATAGTTTTTGCAGTCCATTCCTGATTATCTCTATACAAATCACCGAACCTATAGAACTGAACTAAGATTTCAACTAGCTTATTCGTCAAGTATATGTTGCTTAAGTCCAAATCCTTTTCAGCATCTTTTACTACTTCGATACCTGTTTCCTTGCGAACTTGATGAAAAAGTTCAGCCATCATTCCTTGTTGAGCATCACTGCATTGAATTACAGGAGTCTGTGTCAGATGATCAATAATAGCTACTGCATCATTGTTGGTATTATAGAAAGACTTTATTATGTTGTTAACTCCATCAAAATAATATTTGAGTAAATAAAATTTTAAAGGCTCTGACACTTCATAAACATCACTGGTTTGCCACGGAAGAATAGATACCATAGTTCCAGGTTTTAATTCATAGCTTTTACCCTGTAGCTTTAAATACCCTTTTCCTTCTTTAAATAGCAGAAACCTTGACATCTGGTGAATAAGCGGTTTTGTTGGTGCATCTATAACTTCTACATCAAAACTACAAATTGAGCTATGATCATAACAAGACCTATATTGACTTTGCATACCAACTATAGCACTAGTATTATTACCATGTTTATCTTTGTGTGTTTTCACTATACAACCTCCAATGTTCACTGTCAATTTGCTAAGGGACATTATAAGCTTAAGTCATTGTATTTAAACATTAATATTTTTAACATATATTTGTCAAGTGAAATTTGTTGATATTTGCCGTTAAAATACAACAACAATACCCTTATATGTCCTACATGACTAAAATAGATAATCTATGATATAATATGTAAAAACTTATAAGGAGTATTTCATATGGGATTGAATCTTAGAGGTAAACACTTTTTATCATTGCTTGATTTTTCACCTGAAGAAATTCGTTACTTAATAGATCTTTCTAAGGACTTTAAATCTATGAAACGCAGTGGAACCCCACATCGTTACCTTGACGGTAAAAACATCGTGCTGCTTTTTGAAAAATCATCAACAAGAACACGCTGCTCATTTGAAGTAGCTGGTATGGATTTAGGTATGGGTGTAACTTATCTGGATCCAGGTAGTTCACAAATGGGTAAAAAAGAAAGTATAGCCGATACCGCCAGAGTTCTTGGTCGTCTTTATGATGGTATAGAGTATCGTGGCTTTAGTCAAGATCTAGTAACTGAGTTAGCTGAATATGCTGGAGTACCTGTTTGGAATGGTCTTACAGACCAGTTTCACCCTACTCAAATGTTAGCTGATCTTATGACTGTTGAAGAAAAACTTGGTAAGCTAAAAGGCGTAAACTTCACTTATGTTGGTGATGCCAGAAACAATCTTGGTAATTCACTTATGGTAGCTTGTGCCAAAATGGGTCTTAACTTCACTGCATGCTCACCAAAAGAACTTTTTCCAGCAGACGATCTTGTAGTCAAAGCTAAAGCAGTTGCAGAAGAAAATGGCTGTACCATCACTCTTACAGATGATATTAAAAAAGGTACAACTGGTGCTGATGTAATCTACACAGATATCTGGGTATCAATGGGCGAACCAGATGAAGTATGGGAAACAAGAATTAAGCTTCTAGAACCTTATCAAGTTAATAAAGATATGATGGCAAATGCAAAAGATACTGCTATCTTCATGCACTGCCTACCTTCATTCCACGATACAAAGACAACTATAGGTGCTGATATAGCAACAAAGTTTGGTATTAATGAAATGGAAGTAACAAACGATGTCTTCGAATCAAAACAATCAATGGTTTTTGATGAAGCAGAGAATCGTATGCACACCATTAAAGCTGTCATATACGCTACATTAGGCTAATTTAGAACACAAATTAATTATGTAAACCCTCTTATACATTAGAGGGTTTTTACTATGTATTACAACAGCCCTAATTATCTATATTCAAAGTTTGTTTTAACAGCTGAACAGTTGCTTCCTTATGGGTTTTGCTAAGTACTCCTAAAGATGCCATAATATAATAATTATCGATTAGAATTTCAGCTGCTCCAGTTGGAAGTAGTTTCATGCTATTTCCATTAGTTATTAGTTGCTTGAGAATATCTATCCTCTTGGGAAGTCTGGTCAATGCACCACCTGTACCTATAATATACTTAACTGCAGATAAATCTTTACCTCTAGCCATCTTCTTCCTGCCAGAAGTTGAATAAAGATCAATTAAAGTTCCTGCATGTCTGTCCATTGCAGTTTCACATGCTACAGCTGCTAAAACTTCAACAAATCTCCTCTCGTTATCTGTCTTGGGGATTGGCTTATGGTTACTTATAATCTCTTTAAGTTCTTCTCCTGATACGTCTAATTGCCTAGCCAAAGTTTCCTCAGTTATAATATCTATAACATTCTGTGCATTCACATAAACACCAAGATCTCCTTCAACAGTTCTTTTAGCATTTGGTTCTGGTGCAATCATAATCCTTGCAATATCTTCTGAACCTTCTGTTACTGAATGTATATCTGTTGTTGCACCGCCTACATCTATTGTTACTACATCACCAATCATACCTGCAAATACTTTAGTAGCCTCCATCACTCCTGCAGGAGTTGGTATAATATTGCCAGTGACCATATCCCTTACTTGCTGCATTCCTGGCGCGTGGATAATATGCTCTTCAAAAACATTTTGAATTACTTCTCTTGTAGGTTCTACATTTAATTCATCTATTCGTGGATATACATTATCTACAATATATAAATGACTACTACAACTTTCAAATATTAACCTAATCTCTTCTTGATTTTCTATATTACCTGCATATATTATAGGGATACCAAGGTCAAGTTTTGCAATTTTCTCAGCATTATATATAGCCGTATCACGCTCTCCATAATCGACTCCACCAGCCAGTAACATAATATTAGGCTTTACTTGCTTAATTCTTGCTAGGTCAGTTCGACGTAGTTTACCTGCTGTAACCATATGTATATTTGCTCCTGCACCTAAAGCAGCCTCTTTTGCAGCTCTCACAGTCATATCGTATACTAAGCCATGTACAGTCATCTTCAAGCCACCTGCAGCACTGCTAGTAGCCATTAACTCATCATATAAAAGATTCTCCACTCCTAAGCTGTTTTTTAGATTCTCAATCGCATTGCTCAATCCAATATTAACATCACTGTCTTCAACAGTGGTTGGTGCTTGCCCTGAGCCTGCAAAACATGCTTCCTTACCAAGCCAGAAACCATTGACCACTGTAGTTGTGCTACCAATTTCTGCTACTAATACATCCAGTTTCATAAAACTCTCCAAAACTAGCAAAAGCATAACCCATTAACCTTGTAGGTCACATGGTTATGCAATCACTTTATAGTCATAGACTTTTCCCCATTCTAATCATAGAATAGGATTACTTTCTGTTGTTTACCAAGAAAGTAGCGATATGTTTACCTTTTGTTCCTCTTCCGAATCCTGCATCTATACCAGTTTTTACAGCCAGCTCGTTAATAACCTGTGTACCACCACATAAGATGTTAATTTTATCTCTAATACCCTTTTCTATGCAAAGCTCATGAATTTTCTTCATGTTTTTGTAATGTATTTCATCATGACTGATAATTGTAGATGCAAGAATTGCTTCTGCATTTGTCTCAATAGCTGCATCTACTAATTTCTCAACCGGACAAGATGTACCAAGGTACTCAACTTCTATACCCCACTTTTCAATACCACCATGTTTTATATCAATTATCTCACGCAATCCAACAGAGTGTTCATCTTCACCAACAGTTGCAGCAACTACCTTCAAAGGTTTTACATCAATAGCAGTCCACAATTCATCGTCAGATAGCATAACAGGTTCATCAGGAATTTCAAGGGTAGATAAATCTATTTCAATGTCAACTTTGCCCTTCACCTGTATTCTTGAACCTTCAGATGGATGAAGTTCTTCTGTATGTATTACCTCTGGTGAAGCTATATTCATCTTCTTAGCCACTTCAATTGCAGCAAATTCTGCAGTACGTCTGTCTGTTGGCAAGAACAGTTCTAATACAACAGTGCCATCTGCTAGCCATTCCATTTCAGGTTTAATTAGGTTAGTGTTTCTGTACTTTTCTGCTTCTTCTAAACGATTAGCAACATTATCCTGCTCATCTAATTCATCTATAAATACTATTTTTTCTGGCTTTTCTAAAGTGCAACCAGCTATTAGTTTAGCAGGGTCATTGATAGTATCAGGGTCATATTGCTCTACATTGTTGTTACCATAGTGAGCTGTTACTGGTGCCATATAATCAGGCTCACGTTCATATACAGTACCTACTCCTATTCCACCATCAATAGTTCTACCAATACCATCACCCTTTCTTTCAGGATACTTTCCAGAATCAACAAAGAAACCTTTTTCTACAGCTTCAAAGTATCCACCAACTTCATGTAGCTCTTCTAAATATAGAATAGCTCTTTCTTTAAGTTCGCGCACTTGCTCTGGAAGATATCCTTCTGTATTTAATCCCACCATTTCAAGAATGCCATCAAGGGCTACAAGTGTCTGCTTAGCTGTGTCGCAAGCTTCTATGTTGTAAATATGCCAAGGAACATTACGCCCTTCATCTGGCGTGATTGTAGACTGTATATCTGCTCTAGTAAGTTTTGAAATCATCATATTCAATACATGAGTAACTGTAGCTTCTCTAGAAGATGAGGTTATGTACTTAGTGTTCTGCTGTGCTCTCATCCTATACTCATCAAAGAAATCCCTAAGTGCAACCGCATAAGGCAGATCATACTTAGTACATGGTACAGGTGCAGCTGATGGAGGAACAGTAGATAGGCAGATGTTTCCTTTTTCCATACCAACTTTGTACGAAAACAGGCAGTTGATACCATGCTGTACCATAAGCTCTGGCATTACTTTCCATGCATCCCTGGCTGTAGCATTTGCATTGTGCGCGCCATCAATTTGTGCAATATCAGCCCAAGTCATTACCATCTTACTCTCAGCAGCATCAACGAAACTACGAACCATATTTATGTTTCTATAGAGCACATTGTACTGAGGATCTTGATGAGCACCATTAACACCCTCTTCAGCAAACATTACAGCAATCTCTGGTCCTGCAACTCCAGATATGTATGAATGATAATTAATTGGTCTGCCAACTTCTTCTTCAATAAAATCCAGTGCTTTTCTATGAGCACGAACTTGTTTTCTTGTTACAGGTATGCCACCTATTCCTTGTGGAGATCCTTCAATTAAACCATCATAGTGAGATTGACCAGCTGTACGGATGACCATGATATGATCAGCTCCATGCCAAGCTGCCATTCTCATTCTACGTATATCATCTTCAAAACGACCAGAAGCAATTTCTGTAGTTATTACTTCATTAGGTTGTGGATCTAAATTATCAAAATATTGAACTGCACTAGGAATACCTATACTATTCTTTAACGGTTCAGAACATTCACTATATTTATGCCCGCCCATTTGAAGGTTAGGTACAGGTGTACGCCAAGTCCATCCACGACGCTTTGGTGTGTAATCTTCAAGATTGCTTAGAATATCTCTGATATCCAGCTTTTCATTTGGCATATATTCTTTCATCCTAAATCACCTCCTAGTTAAAATTCAGGGTATCCCAGTATTGACCATCCAACAAGCCTAATCCTGCATCCCTAATAGAAATTTCGTTGTTCTTAGCAGCTCTATAAACTAAATTACCTACACCCTTACCAATAAGCCCTCTATCAATGGCCATTTCAACTAATGGCTTAGCTTCAATGCTACTAAAGCCCATACGGAGCAAAACACTTCGCTCAACACTTGGAGATGTATGAGTTTTTGCTAGATCAAGCAATGGCTCAACTGTCTTATCAAGAAGTTCCCAAAACCTTGCATGAAGTTCATCATCTGATAGATTTTCGAGGTGCTTTCTTCTTGTTTGAAAATCATCATCTCTCTTAAGATAACCTTTCATCATATCCTCCTGTTTAGTAATTCTATAGATTCTTTTACAAATGCTTTATCTGTCCTTGCATCCTCTGCAAGGAATTTAATGTCCACATCAGTTATATTTAATGCATCCTTTACAGCATTCTTTATATACGATCTTCGTAGTTTATCCATATCAAGATCAATTGCTTTTATCAATCTTGGATGTTCAGGTAGCACGATGTTCTCTCCACACTTTTCATCCTTTGGGTCTCCAACAATAATTTCTACACCCATTGACTTAGCAAACCCAAGCTGCGGTTGCAAGTGTTTACCAGCACCTGTATACTCTGTTTCCTGTACAAGTATAATTTTATCCTGATCCATTTCTTGAGCTAAGCTAAAAGCAGCTGTTAAAGAAGTGTTTCCTGCAGGTCCTCTTTCAAGACCTTCAATCTGAGCTAATGCTTCTGTGATATAGAAAACTTCCCCTTGATTCACAGTAACGTATCTATCCATATAGCGCAAAGGTCGTCCTGCAGATCTTGGTACATCTGACCTGTCTGGATATGTGGAAAATGGTATTCCAAAACCAGTGTGACCAGTTGTAAATGATTTTCTGTTAAACTGGCTGTCACTTGCCATATGAAGTCCTTTTAGGTTTACACTAGCACCAACAACTTGTGTCTCTGTAGCGTCCGCTTTTATCAATCCTCTTGCTGTTCCAGTCAAGTTACCACCACCAGCATTTGTACAAACAACTACATCAGGATTACGGCCTTCTTTTGCTTTAAACTGCTGTGAAATCTCATAGCCTAGGGTCTCAACTCCCGCTATACCAAACGGTGTATACAAAGAAGCATTAAAATAACCAGTACTTTCAAGCAACTTAAGAAATTCATAAAACAGTTCTGGCCCTACAGTAAGCTGAACAACTTCAGCACCAAAAGCTTCACATTTTCTTGCCTTTTCAATGATTTCAGGCTGTCCTTTTCCATTTGAATCATAGCATTCTTGTACAATAATGCACTTAAGTCCAAGCATTGCTGCTTGTGATGCTACAGCAGCACCATAGTTGCCACTTGTAGCAGCAATAACGCCTTTATAGCCTAGTTTTTTAGCATGATATGCACTCACAGCGGCGCGTCTAGCTTTAAAACTTCCAGACGGATTAGTTGCTTCATCTTTTATGAAAATACGCGCACCTTTACCTTCTGGAGCTAGTCTCCTTGATAACTTTGTAAAGTTCTTTAATTCAATGATAGGCGTGTTTCCAACAGATTGATCTATTTGAATCTTAATGATTTCTCCAAGACTATAACCAGCCTCTATCATCATCTTTTCATAGTCAAAAGCTATACTTCCGCTTTCAAACATATTGTAATCAATACCAACAGCACTTTTCATTATCTCATTCTTACGTGCCATCACATCGTTGTAGCTGTTACTTTTCATCATACTCACCGCCCAACATATCTCTTAGCTGTTTCCCGATGTATAGAGTTTCAGTAACACAATCACCATATGATATTTTATAGCTAGGATTAATCTCAATTAGTTCACCAGTAATTTTTCTCCCAATAATTGTTTCAACAGATACCTCATTGCCTATGGCTGCTTTTTCATCTAACAAAAAACCTTTATCCCACATCTCAAGTGGTACATTTTTTGTGTCTTCTGGTAAGTTTGCTCCACGCTCATAAGATTCTAGCACAATTTTATATATCCTGACCCAATCACCTTTTTTTGCATTCATGACAAACCTCCTAATCTATCAGTTCTCTCATATCACCCATAATAGCACGAGGTACTGGCAAATCAATCATGGTCTTTAAACCAGGTTTTGCATTAATAACATGAGGAATCATATTTACACACATTGCAATTGTTCCAATTCCACCATCAACTTCAGGTGTTATAGCCATATTAACAGGTGGATTACCTTGCAGTTTAATGTAATCCCCTGTATGTGTTCCTTCCATTTCTGGCTCTATCTGCTGTGGGTGAATCATATTAATTTTTACTTCATTATCAATATAGCCTTGACCTGTCATATTTATTCCAGCAAGATTTCCAGCTGCAGCAAAGCCATATGGAGATTTTCTATCAATTGTGGTTAATATGGGTTTCATCTGTTGCTCAAATTTATCTACTTTCCAGCCAATTGCATCAGCAATCATGTTAATACTCTCACTAAAGCCTACATGACCAGCCATTTCATGTGCAGCAACTCGTTTATTGAATTGATCTTCTGTGATGCCGACTCCTTGCTCTTCCATAACAGTAACCCCAAAAGGCGAGAGACTATTGACACGTTTAGCTTCTATATGTTCTACAGTTTCCATACAGCCTGTAAGACAGACAACCAATAAGTCCATAATCAAACCTGGATTGATGCCTGTACCAAGAACAGTAACACCATTAGCTTTTGCAATTTCATTTAAACTTCTAGCAAGTTCAGGTTCTTGTGCTTGTGGGTAAGCCATCTCTTCTGCTGTTGTTATAACATTAATTCCCTTTTCCATAATAAGCGTTAGCTTATCATAAGCACCTTTAGTGAAAGAATCTGTTGCCAATAGACAAAGATCAGGTTTTTCATCATTAAGCACTTCTTCAATATCTCCACTAATTATGACTTCCTGCCATTTGTCTAAACCAAGTACTTCAGCCACACTCTTTCCAAGTCTTTGAGGATGAAGGTCACATACACCAACAATATCAACACCTGTTTTTTTGTATAGCATGTTTGCCATACCAGCACCCATAGCACCGAATCCCCAAATTGCTATTTTAATATTTTCCATCTTTACCTCCACTTATATCATCAAGTTACGTTTATTACTATTTAACATACACTTTTTTAACATATTCGCTTGTCATTACTGCTAGTATGCCACCATATTTAAGTTTAAACTTTATTGTATCTCCTACTTTATACTGTTTCTTTGCATTGGTTACATCTAAAATCATATGGTCACTACTGCCACCAAGTATTTCAATGCCATCATCCATTAGTATTAAGCCATCTATACCAACATCTTGTCTCCCAATTGCACAAATAGCTCTTAACATATTGCCTTTATCTATATAAACTGGTTTGTTACCAAATGCATCTACGCCCGATTCACCAACTGGCAATGATGGTTTTTCTTTAAGCTCAATAATCTCAGCCTCCAATACAAATACATCATCATAAGTATTTGGTACCCTATTACTGAATGCAGTCTCATTACCGCACACAAATATTTCACCAATTCGTAAGTTATTAATTTCTTTAGGAAAATCTTTGTGGTCAATCAAATAGTATGAACTTGAATTACCACCAGATATATATTTAAGTTGTATACCGAATCTATTTTCAATTTCATTTCGTATAGATACAAGTCTATTCATATGACTTATCTTTGGAATAACAGCACCAAAGCAGGTTAGATTTGTTCCGATACCAATAACCTCTACTCCTTCAAGTGAGAGGGATCTTTTAACAGCATGAAAAAGTTCATCTTCATTATAGAATCCCTCTCTCAAATCACCAAAGTCAATCATTAGGATTACACTATGGACTTTTCCGCGACGAACAGCTTCTTTAGAAATCAGCTCCATTGTTTTTATTTCTGAATTCAATGATATGTCTGCATACTCAATCAAATCTTGAATTTCGCTATGCATAGGCAACCTTAACAAAACTTTTTTCACATCTAATGCTTGTAGTTTTTTGAGATTTTCAATCCTAGATTCACCAACTGCTTTCAGTCCTGCCCATTCAAATTCTTTTGCAATCATTGGATTACCACTAAAAACTTTACTTACACCAAAAATCTCAATGTCCTTACTATCCATCTCATCCTTAATTATTTTAATGTTATGACGAAATTTTTTTAGATTTATTGATACTCTTGGATACATATACTAATCCCCTTAGTAGTTTATTTTGGTACTCTTTAAGCTTATTATATATTAAGTAATGAAACAAATTGCTTATTCTATAGTAATATATTCACCATAATCATTCATTCTCATTATTAACACTAGCTAATATATTATTCTATACTATAAATATAAATGGGTTAATTATATATGTCAATTCAGCTAAGGACATCTGAAAGTTAATTTGTTGTATTTAATCACTCTTTTCTAAATATAGAGTTTACTTACTAAAGAATACTACCATTATACCTGATTGCTATACTTTATAATGTAATAATCAAAGCTTAAAACTAATAGTTATATACTATGAAAAATATTTTTTCATCCTTTCATTATAATCAAGATATAAAAAAACACGAACAATGTTCGTGTTTACATCCTATAAAAATACTATAAGATCAATAAAATTATTTATTACTAAGTATTTTCTGTTTATACTCATCAAGTACAATAGTCTGCTTGTTTATTCTTGATTCTTCAGCTGCAAAAGCCATTAAATGAGATTCTATTGAATCGCTTACCAATGTTTTGCTATGCATATTAGATGTTAGCACATCAACGAATGATTTAGTAAAATGATAATCAGCTCCGCCGTGGCCATAAATTAAACTCTTTATACTGAACCTTGGGTTAACTCTATATTTTCTTTTGATACTTTTATTTAATCTCAAACCATCAAGGATTTTTGCAGCAATAAAATTACCAATGTCACCTAATGCAAACTTTCTTAGTTTAAAAAGAGTTACATAAATTCTCTTATAATTAGCATGTATTTCACCTTTTTCGCACATAATTTTTATCGTTCTTGAAGTATGCCTTGTAAAACCATTTATGTTGAAATTAGCAGTAACTCCATTTTCAAACTCAAGAACATTTGCCTGTTGGGTACATACGTTGTTTCCGGCTTTCCATATGCAGCTTCCGTAGTTTGTCTCTTTTAGTCCTCTTGTTATTGCTTTTTTAGAAAAGTCTCCATTCGTAAAGAATGCGGGTGAATGTCCGCCCTCTAATGAATAGACTCTCATTCCAGAATATTCACATGTTCTCTGATACTTGCAATCAAAGCATCTGTCTGCACTTCCTTCAGGTGCGTTCTCTTTTATAAAGAAAGCTGTAGAACCAAAGGATGAAATATGCTTGCATTTGCTACCTATAAGCCAATAAAGAATATCAAAGTCGTGGCATGTTTTGGTCAGTGTTATTGGAGCAGAAGTATTAGAATTGTTCCAGTTTCCCCTTACATAGCTATGGGTTAAATGATAGTGCCCAATATTTTCATTATGGTTAATCGTAACTATTTTACCTAGCTCTCCAGAGTCTATTATATCTTTTATTTTACGCCACATTGGATGATATCTTAATACATGGCAGACAATTACTTGACAATCAAGTTCAATTGCTTTTTTTTCTATTTCTACTATTTCTTTAATGCTGGTTGAAATTGGCTTTTCAAGTATGATATCATAACCTACTTCTAAAGCTTTCATACTTTGACTATAATGATGCTTATCTTGTGTTGCAATAATAACCGTATTGCATACTTTATCTAGCTTGAAGAATTCATCTTCATCTGAAAACGCCATACTCTTGTCAATATTAAACCGGTGAATCATATTTTGTCTTTTTTCTTCATCAGGATCGACAACTGCCACAAAGTCAGCATTCAACTTTTCCTTATATATTATATTTGCGTACGCATCCTTGCCACGATTACCTGCACCTATTAATGCTAGCTTAATTTTTTCCATGATAGTTTCCTCACCGTTATTTTATGATTCAGTTTCTTCCTCTTGCTTGTTTTCATATGACATGATCTCTTTCTCATCATATCCTTTTAGAACAAAGTAAACCACAAACATTATTGCAGCTGCTGTTAAAATAGCAACACGAATACCTAAATCATTACCAACATCTTTGCCTAGTAATAGTAAGGATGTCAACATGAGGCCAGAGACTGATCCCCCTAATTTTGCAACAAACCCATTAGCTGCAATATACATTCCAGCACTGTCTTCACCTGACTTCTCTCTATCATATTGAGCACAATCGGATGTGATAACATGTGGCAATATACCAAACCCTGCAGTTGCAAAAGGCAACAAAAGTATAAGTGCTCCAAACAAGAAATATGGATGAATATTACCAAGCCCTAATAAACTTATTACAATATAAGAGATAAATAATAGTATAATGCTTATTTTAAGAATAAACTTCCTTCCTTTTGATTTTGCAAGCTTATTAACAAGCGGATACAGAGCTAATGCAATGACAGCTATAATTATTATTAGATAACCATTAATCTCTGCTTTTTGCATTGCAAGTACAGTTACATAATATATAAGCCCACTTTCGAATATTCTAGTAGAGATAGTATACCCAAAATTCGTATATAAGTAATTTCTGAAACTTTTATTCTTAAGGACTCGTTTTAAAGATGGTATAACTTTTTCTTTGGTGCTTTTAATTGAATTTGCGACATATTTCTTTTCATTGATAAGAAATGCTGGTGCCATTACAGCTATCAAACCAATAATAGAGAGTAAAATAACCGTTGACCTAAAACTAACAATTAGAGTCATACCGAACTTGTTTTGAAAAAATCCCCATAAAACCGTTGCAAGTGCAGCAATTACAAAACCTATAAACCAAAATGCACTATTTATGGTTCCAAGGTCTGCTTTGTCATCGCCGGATTTCGCTAGATCAACAAATAGAGAATAAAAGGGAATCATATACATAGTATAAAATACTTTGCTTAATAAAAATATCACCAAGAGCCATATTACATTTATAATGCTTATCTGAGGTACAGGTGCAAAGAATACAAGCGCAAATGTCAATACAAATGGTATTGCAGCCATTCTCATAATAGGTATCCTCTTACCGTTCTTGTGCTCAAATCTATCGCTGAAATTTGCTATAATTGGATCTAGTACTGCATCAAAAATACTTCCAACTGCCCAAATAAGCCCTAATAATGTCATCCCCCAAAATAATGCTCCCTGTGGTATTAAATATGGTATTACAGGTTTGCCACTTACTTCTGGCGCTGTAAAAAAGTATACGAAATTATTTCCTAACAGCACGGTTATTATGCCAATGCCTAAATTTCCACAGGAGTATAATAACTTAACTTTTAGTGGTAATTTTTTATTCGTCACTACTCTACTCATTTCTCTCCCTCCTTCTTCTTTTATTTTAGAGCTTTAATGTATAATTTAACTTGATTTTTAATAATCAATATAGGATCTATCCCTGTCTCCTTTTCAATTGTATTACCTCTTATAGATATATTTTGACCGAAGCTCCATAACACATTTGATATAGTTGATTCCATTAACCTTACATTTATTTCAGAATTCATAGATCCATCATTTACCCCTTCTCTAAGCAAATTTTTTATGTATACATTTGCATTCATTACAACTTCTTCATACTCATCACGATTTTTAATATCTACTTTTCTTAAAGGGTCATTTCTAAAATAGAAGTCAAACTCTGTTAAGAATTTCATTTCTAAATACTTCTCATTCATATCATCTATTAATCTATATAAAAAAGTTTCTAATTTTTTCAAGCCATTACCACCTAATAATGCATACTCTTTTTCATTATCTCCATTCCATTCTTTAAGAATAGAGATGGCTATTTTATAAGCTATATCTTCTTTTGTTGCAAATAATCTATAAATTGACCTTCTATTAACATTAAATATATTGGCAATATCACTCATTGAAGTATTTATAATACCATTGTTCAAAAACAACTTTTTTGCTTCTTCTAAAACTTTCTTTTTCTTTTGATCCATCATTTTAACTTTCATTTTGTTATAATAACCCATTTACGCACAGGGTGTGCGCTTAATTTTATTATATGCTCTATTCTATGTATTGTCAATTTAAAATTATTTTCTATTGTAACTTTAAAAATTTGTAACTTAATTTAATCAACACAATCTTAATTAAGATATGCTAATATTTGTTATTGGATTGTTGTAATAACAGAAATTAAAGCGATAACCTTTAAAAATTCTAGAATTGCTTTGATTAATACTATTAGAAAATAAAAATAAAAAATGAAAAGTGCTATAGTTTGTAAAACAATATATTGCAAATATTAGTCATGATTCTTAGTATTGCTGTTATTATTAAATAATAATATAAACTAATTCTAAATATTTCTTTTTGTTTTCATAGATTTAATACGAACTTCTACCAATATATATGCAATAAAAGGAACTACAACTTCAAAAAAACTGCCGTAATATGGCCATACTTTCATAATCCATTGTTGATAAATTAACATGTTATCATTAAAAGAGAATTTAGAAAAATTTATAACTAAAATAGATATAGGAATAATAATAAATTTAAAATCCTTTACATTAAAAAGATGAGCTGCTCCTTTACATGCACCATACAAAAGTATGGTTAATTTTATAAAGACACTGACAATAAACACTATAGCAGCAATCGCTTCTAACCTGTAAATAAAATCTCCTAGATGAATAGTAGAAAAAGATGAGTATGTAGGATAGTACATACCTTCTGCCACAGAACTACCTAAAACAAGAATATCAGATACTGATGTAATTATAATTATTACACCTCCAAATAGCAAACCTTTTAAAAACACTTTTTCTACAGATACACCTTTACTAAATGCAGGAAACGCTAATAAGAAGACTACAGTCTCTATAAACGGAAAAGTTATAACACCAAAAGCTCCTTTTAAAATTGGCTTTAATCCATTGTCAAAAACCGGTAGTAAATTATTGATATCCATATTTCCAGATACCAGCAAAACACTTATTAAAATAAATCCTATAACAAAATAAACAAAGACCTCATTCCATCTTCCAATTGTCTCTATTCCATAATAAACTGCTAGAGCGCATACAGCAATCATCACGCACATTACAACGACCATTGGAGTTTCTTTAAGTCCTACAGTAATAACAAACTGACTATAATTCCTTAACACAATAGCACATAAGTCAAAACTAAACCATGTAAATAGAAAGATTATTATTTTACTTCCACCTTTACCTAAAAAGTATTGTATTGTCTCATAGAAATCTCTTCCAGGTAATGCAGTAAGTAATCTTATGTAGATAAGCATTATTATAGCAGACGCAATCATTCCAGTAATTATTGCAATCCAAATATCTCTTTTAGCTTCCATCCCCATAACCATAAGCATAGAAGATCCAATAATAAACATTACAATAAGTAATGTAGCTTGTTTTTGGGTTAAATTGTCATTCATATGCCTAGTATTATCTCCTGTCTTTGGGACTAATTGGTTGTTACGATTAGGTAATTAGCTATCAACTTTGCTCACAGTTGCATTAATAGATTTCATAGACTTAATACGAATCTCTATAATGATATAAGCAATTAAAGGTATAACTATTTCGAAAATGCTTCCGTAATATCTCCAAACCTTCATTCCCCATTCTTGATTGAAAATCATATCATCACTTGATATAGTTGTTGAATTAGCAATTAAAATGCATATAGGGATAATTATAAATCTATAATCTTTAATACCAAAAAGCCTTGCAGCCCCATTGCATGCTCCATAAAGAAGTATTGTAATCTTAACAAAAACAGCAATAACAAACACTATAGCTGCTATAGCTTCCAATCGATATATAAAATCACCTATATGAATTGTAGAAAATGTAGAATAAGTAGGATAAAACATATTTCCTGCTATTGTACTACCCAAAACAAGAATATCTGTAACTGATGTCACTAATATTACTAATCCGCCTATTAGCAAGCCTTTTAAAAATACTTTTTCTACAGAAACTCCTTTATTAAATTTAGGAAATACTAATAAAAAGACAACCGTCTCTAAAAATGGAAATGTACTAACACCAAAAGCTCCTTTTAGTATTGGTTTAATCCCTTCATCAAAAATTGGAAACAAATTATTAGTATCCATATTACTTGATACCAATATTACACTTAATAAAATAAAGCCAATTACAAAAATATAATAGCTTCATTCCATTTTCCTATTACTTTTATACCGTAATAAACAGCTAGTGCACATACTAAAATCATACCAGACAAAATAACAATCATTGGCGTTTCTTTTAAACCAACAGTTACTACAAATTGACAATAATTTCTTAAGACAATTGCACACAAATCAAAGCAAAACCAGGTAAGAAAGAAAATTATTACTTTCCCACCTACTTTACCTAAAAAGAATTCCATAGTCTCGAAAAAATCTCTTCCAGGAAGAGCTGTAAGTAATCTTACATAAATAAGCATTATAATCGCAGATGCAACCATTCCAGTTATTATTGCCAACCAAATGTCTTTTTTTGCTTCCAGTCCCAT